>Ga0310697_10005996_pt1 | contig 11628 bp, 13 predicted proteins | sample 172DNAGHGlowgp2_FD_203883 | JGI IMG/M metagenome (GOLD analysis project Ga0310697, IMG submission 203883) | Sheep rumen microbial communities from Palmerston North, Manawatu-Wanganui, New Zealand - 1728 DNA GHGlow gp2 (v2) (version 2) | ecosystem: Host-associated > Mammals > Digestive system >... | reverse complement strand
TTTTATAAAAATAATTAATTAAAATAAAAATAGACCTACCTACAGGAGCGAACCCAAGGCTACCTGAACGCCGCGAAGGGTACCCTCAGATCCTCTCCATATAGGAGATCTGATATTTTATGTATTAATTCATATATATATATATAAAAAATATATTAAAAAAAAAACCTTTTATATATAAAAAAACATTGGCTTATTTTTTTATAATAATATAAACTCGGATTTTTCTTAAAATATTATGAATTAAGAAGAATCAGAGTTTATTATTAAAGAATGGCATATAAAGAATAATTAGGTAGAATATTACTTAATTATTCTTTATATTAGGAAAACTGTAGGCTAGTCTTCCTGATTTTGCCATTCTTTAAATTCTCATAAAATATATATATATATATAATTATTATTTTTTTTCAAATATATAAAAATATATATATATTTAAGAATTTTAGGTATTTTTGCTAAATGGAAAAAAGACGAAGACTAGCCTACAACTTTTTTATTTTTCGTCTTTTTTCCTTCCCCTTTTGTATGGATATACAACATAAGGGGATGTATTTAGCAAAATAATATTTTAGTATTAATGTGAATATCTCGAAAGATATTCACATTAATAATATTAAAAAATTATAAAAAAATTAATTAATTTTAAATGTTTATTAGAGTTGGGGATTGGTAGAATTTTGATTGAATAATCCCCAATCCCCAATCCCCAATCCCCAATCCCCAATTCCCAATACCCATTTTTTAATAAAAATTTAAAATTTAAATTTAATTATTTTTATTTAAAAAAATTAATTTTAATTAAATATCTATATATTGTATATAATAATAATTAATTAATTAATGAACGCCGCCCAAAGGATTGAATTCCCAGAAGAAATAGAAGCAGACTTCATGAAAGAAGTCGAGCTGGAAAAAGAAAAGGAGGAAGTCTGCCATCAGCTCGATTTGTTATTAGAAGAGCTGGATTTTCAGGAGAAGGAGATAAAAGAGATGAAAAAAAAGAAGATGAAGAAGTTGGAGAAGGAGATGGAGAAGATGAACTTAATGAAGAAGAAGAGGAGAAGAGAAGAAGAAGATTATGAAGAAGAAGATGAAAAAGAAGGAGAAGCTGCTTAAATATTTAATTTAACTTATTTAATTTAATTTAATATTAAAAAACAATTTAAATATATATTAAAATGATTTTTTAAATTAATTTAAAATGGGAAGACCAGCAAAAGCAAGATGTGAAAAATGTAAATGTACTTTCACATCAAAAAAATATTTAAATCAACATAAATGTAAAGCTGAAATTCCCCCAAAAGCTGAAGAACCCCCAAAAGCTGAAGAACCCCCAAAAGCTGAAGAACCCCCAAAAGCTGAAGAACCCCCAAAAGCTGAAGAACCCCCAAAAGCTGAAGAACCCCCAAAAGCTGAAATTAAAAAAAATTATAAAATATGTCCCAATTGCTATAAAGAAATTCATTATAAAAATATGGCTAGACATCTCGTTTATTGTAATAGTAGAGATGTTATAGAAAAATATATGCCTGTATTTATTTACATCGGCAGGATCATAAAGGCTCATAATAATTCTTTAAAAGTTAGAGGTTTATTGGGGGAGAAAAAAGAAAAGAAAAAATTAATAAAAAAAACTTTTATTGCTGAAAAACATAATGAATTACCATTTGAAGAAGAAGAAGATGAAAAGCTTTTGGGGGATATAAATTTAAATAAATACAGGAAGGTTTTGAGCCTAAAAGTACAAGAAAAAGAGATGATTCTAGCCAAAAAAATAGAAGAAAAATCAAAAAATAAAAAAGATTACAGGTTTTATTTAGATTTAGAAGGGGGTTTTGAGCCAAGTATTTCAATAAGGCAAGTAATTTATGATTATTTAAATAAAATAAAATTATATGATGAAAGACTTAATAGGAAAATAGAGAATGCTTTTTGGGAGGAAGATAATTTAACTGATGAAGAATTATTCAATTATTCTCCTCGATTATATACAAAAACAATGAGACTCAGAAAAAATTTAGATACATATTACGAGGCTTATGGGGAGTTCTTATTTAAAATTAAAAATGCATTAGAAAGCCCAGAAGAACATACTTGCCCTTGGTGCTTTAAATTATTTAAGATATTGAGGGGTCATGTAGAAAAATGTAAAAAATTTATTCAACATTTTAAAGATGATTCTGCCGATGCAATAAACAAATTCCTCTTTTTATTCTATCCTATGTTACAATGTGAAAAATATGATGAGTTAATACAATACTATAAGGATAGAAATTATTCAGATTTTTTGGGGAATATAGCTTTTCATATAAGAAATAAAGCAGAATTTTTAGCAGAAGAAGAAAAGAAATTGAACAAAATAAGACTGAGGAAGCTTTTGGGGAAAAAAACAAGAAGATATGGAAAAAAAGAATTAATAAATGATATTAGAAAATGGTTTGAATCTGAGCCAATAAAAGAGGAGAATAATAAAAATGAAGAAGATGAGGATGATAAAGAGAAAGAAGAAGAAGAGGAAGCTAATGAAGAAGAAGATGAGGATGACAAAGAGAAAGAAGAAGAAGAGGAAGCTAATGAAGAAGAAGATGAGGATGACAAAGAGAAAGAAGAAGAAGAGGAAGCTAATGAAGAAGAAGATGAGGATGATAAAGAGAAAGAAGAAGAGGAATCTAAAAATGAAAAAGAAAAAACGGGGAAAGTGTATTATCAAGAATATAAATTAACAAATAAAGATATTAAATTAAATTTTTATAATTTATTTAATAATAAAATCAATTAATACATATAACTATATTGTTTTTGGCACACTTTGTGGGATAGTATTACCCACAAAGTGTGCCATTTTTCCATTTTTTATTTATTTTGAATATAATTTTAACTTTTTTTTCATTTAAAAAAATTGGCACACCTGTGCCATTTTAATATATATATATATATTAAATTATAAATTTGAATTTAAACTTTTTTTAAAAAATAGAAGTTATTAAAATGGGGAAGAAAAGAGTTATGAGGGGATGGGGGAAAAAATCTAGGAATTTTTTATTAACATTAAATCAAGTTGATAGATGGGATAATTTGTATAAATATCTTAAATCTTTAGAAAGTATGAATTATTTAATTGCTGCAAAAGAAGTTGCTCCTGAAACTGGGCACGAACATATACATTGTTATGTTCAATTTAAAAATTCAATTTTGTTATCTAAAAAGAAAACAGAAGGATCTCATATAGATATCTGCAGGGGATCACCTCAACAAAATAAAGATTATGTTAAGAAAGATGGTAATGTAATTAAAGAGGAAGGAGTTATGAGAAGTGGTAATGCTACTAGTATTAGTGATGTAAAAAAAATGAGAAAGGTTGATAGAGACGATTTACCTTTTATGTATTATGATAAAGTTATGAAATTAAATGAAGATGAAAGTGCAAATATGAATGTAGATGAATATTATAAAAAAATAGAAGTATATTATATTTGGGGAGATTCAGGTGTAGGAAAGACAAAAATGGCTCATAGTTTGATAAAGGAGAAGAAATTTCATGAAGCTAAACATTTAAATGGTTTCTGGATAGGAGTATCTGATATCGAAGAATGTAGAACTTTATTATATGATGATTTTAGAGATACGCATATGAAACCTTCTGAGTTTATAAATTTTATAGACTATAATATACACAATATGAATATAAAAGGTGGATATATTAAAAATCGGTATAATATTATTATAATTACATCTGTTCAAAATCCTGAGACTTTGTATGAAAAGTTTACTGAGAATGATAAAGAACCGATGAAACAATGGATGAGAAGGTTAACACATATTATACATTTAACAAATGCTGATAAAGAATAATATAAATAGAAATGTATATTTTTTTTTTAAATAAAAATGCTTAGTAAAGAAAAAAAAGAAGAAATGTTAAAAACACCTGAAAAGAAGAGAGAAAATGAAAGTAAATTTAATATAGATGAGACTATATTTCTTACTATTGAGGTTGATAAAAATTTAATGTTAAGAGTTGTGGGAAATATTTATGGTACTTTTGTTGATATTAGAAGATTTTACAAGGGTTTTCCGACTAAAACTGGAGTAAGGATACCATTAAATATGTTTTTTAAAATATATGAAATAATTAATAAATATAATGAAAAAAAACAAGAAATATAAGTTAATTATTTTTTATGGGATTGGGGATTGGGGATTGGGGATTGGTAAAAAAAGGAATATATATTGGTTGGAACAAGAGATGCCACAATTTTGTTGTTGTCTCTGTCCCAATCAATATTTTTTATTCCTTGATATTTTAATTAAAAAGTCTATTAAAAAATAGAAATTAAAAAAAAATAGAAATTATTTTAAAATTAGTTTAAATTTAAATTTTATAATTATAAACAAATAGATTTGCTTTTAGCCCAATTATAACAATTATAACATAGATACCAATACCTTCCTTCATTTGGATTGTAATATGTAGGTTTTTTTTCTTCTTTTTCATCTTTACATAAACAACAATATCCTTGATTTCTTCTAGCATTACATTTATCAGCATGTTTTATAGCTCCTGTTATACTGTAACAGTTTATAGGACAGTTAGGACAACTTATGGTATGGACAAAGTCTTTTTTTTCTTCCATTTATTTATAATTATAAATTTATTATTTGATTTATATTGTTAATTAATTTCTATTTTTACCCACCTATTTTCATTTAATATAAAATCTAATAATTTTAGCTTATCTATATTCCTTAGTTTTAACATTAAAATTCTTTTGAATTTTTCAAATGATGTATATTTTACTTTTTTGGTTTTTTTCATTATATTTTTTTTTAAAAGGATGCTTATATAATATTTTAAAAAGTATATATAAGGGATTAAAAATTTATAATTTAAAATATAAATGATAAATGCAACAACTGATACTAAGGAAGAACCGAAGGTTAAAGATGAAAAACAAGAAAAATTAGAAGAAAATCTTAAGAAGTTAGATAAAGAAGATATGGAGCTATTATGGAAAATTGGGGATTTATATACTCTTATTAATAAACCTGGTTATTTAAATATTGAAAGATTGAGAGCTGCAGTTAATTCTTTAAGTGAATTTAATAGAGTACAAGAATATGATTACTTGCATAATTTATTAGTACCAGAGAGATGTAAAGGTGTTAAAATTCCTTCACCGATTCCAGTGCCGTCTTGTGCATTTCAAATGCATAATTCTGTCACTTTAAGTACAAATAAAACAGGATGTATGTGTGCTATGTTTAATCCTTGTTTTTTATCTAATAATAATTTAGGTGGTGTACATATTAATGGAGGATCTGTTCCTAATCCTGAAGGTGGTGAACAAGCTTATGGTTCAGCTGATATATATCCTCAGTATTTGACTAGTTTATGGGTAAATAATGATGATTCTTTAGATGGTAATTCTATTAATGAAAATTTTATACCTATGAATATAGGCCAATGTATACCTCCTGTTTATGACCAATATAGATTAGTTTCTGCATCTTTAGTTGTAAGATATATAGGAAGATTAGATAGTGCTAGTGGACTTTTATGTGGTGCTGTTATTTTTGATGAAAACCAGAATATCGGAGGAGCTATGTCTGAGTTAAACGGTAATTCTTATGGTATTTTGAAAAATCCTAACTTGTCTAAATATGGTAATTTTGAATTAGCAAGAGATAGTTTTTATCATCAGGAAAACATGGCAGTTGAAGGATTAAGGATGTTATATTTTCCTGTAGATAATTCTTTTGAGGAATATGTTAAGACTTTTGATACTTCTTTGGGTGATTATAGCTTGAATCCTGTTTATGGAAATATTTGGAATAATGGTACTTTAAAATGTCAACAGGATTATTATAAATCAGGATTTAATTTTTTCTTTTATTCTATTAATGCACCTCCTGAGACTGCTTGTTTCAAAGTTGATATTTATTGTAATTATGAATGTTTGCCTAATGCTAGTTTTTTAAATTATCTTCCATTGTCTATGAATGCTAAAGGAATTTCATCTAAAGAAAAACAAAAAGCTAATATGATTGTTCAACAAAAACCAGTTATGAAAGCTAATGAAGGTATTGATAAAGTTTCAATGAATGGAATGCCTAGTATGTGGGGAAAATTAAAGAATGCTTTTGGAGGAGAATTGCCTGAACTTGCTAAGATGTTCGGAAAGGGAATTATGACTGCATTAACAGGTTGGAAAACAGGAGTCGCTTTGTCTAATGCTTTGACTTCTTATTTAGGTTCAGGATCTGTTGCGTCTAATTTAGCTTCTATGGCTATTGAAATTTAAGTATATGTTAAATAAAATTAATTATTAAAAAAACTATATAAATTATTTTTATTTTTTTTTTATAATAATATGAGAAGAAAGAATTATAAAAGAATAAATGTAAAAGGAAAAACGAGTAAAGATAAGGATAAAGATAGTGGAGTTAAAACTAGATCGAGGTCTAGAGGTAAAAAATTAGATGTTGAATATGATAAATCTAAGAAAAAACTTGAAAAGAAAGAATTAGGAACTTTTAAAAAAGGTGACTGGGGGTTTCAAGATGAAGCTGTGGGATATGAAAAAGATTTCGTTAGAAAAATTGCTAATACAAAGTCTACAAAAACCGATGAAAGAAAAGAAAAATTTAGAAGTTTAGCTGAGAGTTATAGAAGATCTACAAAAAAGAATATGAGTTTAGCTCAGAGATCTTTAAATGAAATGGCTAAACAAGGTATAAAATCAGCTGCACAAATTGAAGCTTTTTTTGGTAGAAAAAAGATAAACATTGGAGGTATTTCAAAAAAGATGTATGAAACTTTGCTTTCTGTTAAAGTTGAAAATACAGGAAATATAAGGTTAACTGATACTATTACGAATAATCCCTTATATGAATATCTTTTTATAGATGGTTTCGATACAAAAGCATTAACTAACGATTCTTTATGGCTTTCCTTGTTATATAAAAGAACAGTGAAAACTAGACTTGTAAATGAAGATGAATACACAAAGGAATTTTATGAAAATTGTTTAATAGATAAAGTAGAAATAGTTTCGAATCCTTTAATTTTTTCAATAGAAGATAAAATATCTAAAGGGTATTATCAAGATTTTAGTTCTAATTATGCTCTTATAGGATGTGAATTGCTTTCTAATGAAGAAAAAGAAAGTTTGTTTTCAGGACAGTTTGGAACTGAATTTGAATTTACATATGATAATGTTAAATATTCTAGTCAAGGAAATGAAAATAGTTGTGTTATTTTTAATTCAGATGAATTTGATTTAGGTCAACTTAAAGAGAAATTAAATAATTTGAAAATTTTTACTAGTATTGGTAATTATACTTTAGGGTTAAAAAAAATTGAGTTTAAAGATATATCAATGAGATATGTTGATTGTAGTGTTAAACCTGAGTCTTTTTGTCCTGCATTTTTACTATTTCCTGAGCCAATAACATTTAGTTTTTTTATGAGACTTCAGATAGATTACAATAATTTATTTAGTCTTTTAGATAAATGTTATATTAATAAAAAAGAGATTTTTACTACTAATGATATATTTTATTGGAATACTATTCAACAATTTTTTGATTTTTTATTTATATATATATTAACTTCTAGTATAGATGTTGAAGGCAAAAAACCTTTAATAGAATATTATAATATATATGATACTTATAAAAAAATAATAGGATTTTGGAAACAAAATCAGTTGTTATTACAAAGGATATGTTTAGATTTTTACAAAGCATTTACTAGTAAAATAAATGTAGATAAGTTAAATGATATTATTACTAAGTTACAGAGATATATTAAACTAAGAAATCAATTAACTGCTGATGATAGTTATGCTACTTTATTAAATTTTTTTACATCTTGTCCTTTTTGTTCTGGGATGATTGCAGCGCAATTTAAACCACAATGTTTTGATTTACCTATTTATATGATGGAAGTATTAGATAATTTTAATGGAAATAAAACAGAAAATCTCATAGAAGATTTTAAAAACTTAGGATATATAATATATAGTTTAGGATTTAATATGGAAAATGATAATGATACTTGTTTTCCTTATTCTGTTTCTAGAGCAGCTTTTTTAGGAGATATTAATAATACATTTGAAGAGACTCCTGTTGTTTTAAATTTAATAAAATTAAGAAAACAAAAAGACAGAACTGAAGATGATGATGGTCGTATTTATGATTTAATGAATAAAATTCGAGAAAATAAAGATGTTAATAGATTATACTTACTCAAAAACTATATAGATAATTATGCTCGTGTTCATAATGAAGAATTAAATGATAATGAAGTAGTTGAAATTGCTGAAAATATTATACAGAATATTGAAGATAAATATATTGCAGATCTCGATTCGAAGATAATGAGATTAGTAGTGAAAAATCAATCAGTAGAAGATGCAATGTTTAATGATATTGGAACTTATGCAGATGAATATATAAGTGATTTCTTGAATAAGAAAAAAAATGAGTTGGCAGATCAACAAATTCAAAAGATTGAAACTGTCAAAAAATATAATAATATTAGAAATCAATTAAGCAAAAGTTCTATCAAGAATATAGGTTCTAATATAAGGGTTGTTTCTGGTGGGAGAAGAGACGAAATGGATGAAGATGACGATAAAAATCCATACGGCTATGGTGAGATAGCTTACAAAGGAAAAGATATGATAAATTATTCCGATGAAAGAATGAATTTATGGAGTAATTTACTTAAGGATATTCTTAATGGACGAATAGAACCAACTACTAACGAATTAAGATTTATAGCAGATGTTATATATTATTCTGGATTAGATAGAAATATAAATATAGACGATATGGGACTATATATAGGGAAGAAAGGTGCAAGGGATTTTATCGATAAATTTGCTGCTAAAGTTCCTATTGATGCTGTACCATATATAATGTATGATTATAATATAAATAATAGAAGTAGTGCTAAACAATATCAAAGTTCAGATTACGCACCATATGGTATATCTTATACTAAAGAATATATAGAAGCTAGAAAGAAAAAAGGTGAAGATCCAAATTTGAAATCAATTGTAAGGAAAAAGAGAAATGGTGATTTAGCTACTACTAAAGCTGATACATTTGGTTCAGGTCAGAAAACAGTTAGAAATTTAGAGGAAGCTTTTTCTGGTCAATCACAAGCTAAATATGTAAAAAGAGGAGGAGGAGGTTCAACAGCGGCGAGATATGTTACAAAGAATAAATAAATATTAAGTTATTAAAGCTATTAAAATTAAATTTTAAATTTTAAATTTTTATTAAAAAATTGGTATTGGGAATTGGGGATTGGGGATTTTTTATATATGAGGGTGATTTTGATATTATTAGATGCGGCGGACATAATTAGGTTATTTTGTGACCTGATTATTTGCCTAATTACATTTTTTTTATGTATTCTTAAAATCACCTTTATTTCTTAAATTTTTTTGCACCATTTTTGTTTGGAAATTAAAAAAATAATTAATTTAATATATAATGGGGATTGATAAAAAATAATTAATTTTTGACAATTTTAATATATATGGGTTTATATTTTTTTAATATCAAATGAACGCCATGGATAAAAATTTTTTTTTAAATTTATCTAAAGAAAGATTGTTGGCCCTTGCCAACAAATTAATTTATTATGTTGGCCCTGAAAGGGCCAGGAACAATGGGCTGGGGGTCCAGCTGGCCAATTGTTTCAGCTCTGACCTCGGGGAGGTGGAGCTGGAGCAATTGCTGGACGAGCCAGCAAATATAGCCCTCCTTTGCAGGGCCTATCAGGCCGTGGTAGAGGAGGAGAATGAGAAGAAGGAGAGAGAGGAGAGGAGGGAAAGGAGGGAGCTGGAGGCACTGGAGCAGGAGAAGGAGAAGGAGGCGGAGAAGAGGGAGAAGATGATGGAGAAAATAAAGAAAATGAAGGAGCTGAAGGTGGAGATGAAGAAGACGGAGGAGATGAAGGAGAAGTTGAAGAAGGAGGAGATGGAGCTGGAGCTGATGAGGAGGAAGAGGAGGAGAGAAGAGGAAGAAGAAAAGGAAGAGGAAGAAGAGGAAGAAGAGGAAGAAGAGGAAGAAGAGGAAGAAAGAGGAGAAAATGGAGCTGCTTAAATATTTAATTTAAATTATTTATTATTATTAAATTAATAAGAACTTTTATTATTTAAAGTTTTTTTATTTTTTTATTTTAAATGAATTCATATAGTATTTTTTTTTTAAAATCTTTATACCCTGATTTCAATGAAGATGCTGACCAAGCCAGCATCTTAAACTGGAAGAATGCCGGTAGAGAACCCGGCTCTGACTACGGGGCACTGAGGAAGATAGTGCTCCAATTGAAAGCAACCGGTTTAAGAGGAAAACCGGTAGAAAGAGAACTCGGCAAAGCCTATGTCGAGTGTGAAGAAGACGGGGTCATAAAGAATTTGACCCAAAGCCAATGGCTAGAATTATGCTATTTTGCTAGCCATTAATTAAATAATTTTAATTTATTTAATTAAAAAAACTTTTATTTTAAATTTTTTTTTGGATTGGGTTGAGTTTTTTAAGTTTAAATTGTAAATTTAAACTTAAAAAACTCAAAAAAAAAAATTTTATAACCATTTTTTTTTTTGAACAAAAAACAATGAACTGGTGTTCATTGCTCAAAAAACAGGGATTTCCATATATAGGCCCTTAAATAGGACCTATATAGGGAGGTTTCCCTGTTTTTTGACCAGAGGGAAGTCATAAAGTTGGCTTCCCTCGTCTTTCCTCTCCTGTTTGAGGAAAGATAAAAGATTTAAAAAAATAATTATTTTTAAATTTTTTTTAAATTTTTACTCTACTTTTTTAAAAAATTTAAAAAAAAATTAAAAAAATTAATTATTTTTTAGTATTTAAAGACTTTTTTTTTGGGGAATTCAATATGAACGCCCCAGAAAAAAAAATTAATTATTATTATCCCACCGAGGAGGAACTCCTCGAGTGGGACATTCAGGGCCTCCGTGCCGAGGAGGAGGCCCACAAGGACTTCCTCCTCCAGATGGAGGAAGAGGAGAAGGAGGAGAAGAAGCTGATGAAGAAGAAGAGGATGAGGAAGAAGATGAAGAAGATGAAGAAAAAGGAGAAGAAGGAGTAGAAGCTGCTTAAATATTTAATTTAAATATTTAATTTAAAATATTTAATTTATTAAAAAACTTTATTTAAATATTTTTTATTTTTTTTTTTTATATGAACGCCCAGAATATGGAAAATTTGTGGTTCCAAAGGAACCTTGAAGTTTTCCTCCAAGAGTGGAGGAAAGAAGAAGAAGAAGAGAAAAAGAAGAAGATGATGATGAAGAAGAGGAAAAGAGAAGAAGAAGAAGAAGAAGAGCTGATGAAGGAGATGGGATTCTCCATCTCAATAAAAGAAGAAAAAGAAGAAGAACAAGAAGATGATTTCTTCTTGTTCGAAGAAAATAAAAAATAAATTTTAATATTTTAAAATATTAAAAATTTATTTTAATTTTAATTATTTTTGGGGATTGGGGATTGGATTGGGGTTGGTTTTGGGGTTGGATTGGGGTTGGGATTGGGTTAAACATTTAATTAAAATGGATTTCGAAAATTTTTCGGAATCCATTTTTAAATC
>Ga0310697_10005994_pt1 | contig 11629 bp, 14 predicted proteins | sample 172DNAGHGlowgp2_FD_203883 | JGI IMG/M metagenome (GOLD analysis project Ga0310697, IMG submission 203883) | Sheep rumen microbial communities from Palmerston North, Manawatu-Wanganui, New Zealand - 1728 DNA GHGlow gp2 (v2) (version 2) | ecosystem: Host-associated > Mammals > Digestive system >... | reverse complement strand
CTGCCCTACTTCGGTCATGCCTATAACGTGCCCTATGGTGGTGGCAAGGGGCTCAACTTCTCAGCCCCCATCGAGTCTTATCGCGAGTCGCAGCCCAAGGACGACCGCCGTCACATCGAGATCTCCCTCACCAACGATGAAGACACCTATCAATACATCATTGACATCTTCACCAACGGCAGCGCCAACATCGACGTAATCCCCCGCGAGCGCGACCGCATCACCTACTACGGCGAACTGGACTTCAAGTAAATCTGGATCAGGGGCCCAACCCTCCGCCTAAGTCTGTAAAAAACTAATCTTGCGTCGATTCTCTTTCGGCCTTACTGCGAAGTGAATCCAATATCGCCCCTGCTTATTTCGTTCGATGAATAGTTCATCGAAATCCCGCTTCGTGCCATCAGCAATATCCAGCAGGATATTCGCATAGCGAAGTGCTTGCTCTACGCCAACACAGCGGATATCCACGGCGCAACCCGTTAAATGGTTTGAATTCGGCGATCCTCCCACCAATTTATTCACCTCCGGCGATCGATAGCCGCTTGTTATAATGATCGGAGAATCTGCCTCAGTAGTATTGTCTAGGACTCCTTGACTCCTTGTCTCCTTGTCTTCATATAATACATTATTACTATACCTCAGATCCTCCAGCCAATTCTCACAGATATTCTTCAGATTCTCTATCGCCACGTGGCTGGGGATATTCCCATCAGCGGTTTTGTGGCTCGTCTTACACAACTCTTCTAAACTAAAATGTTCTGAGAGCATTGCATTCGTATTCATACTTACTTCTTTCATAATCCATTCTATTATGATTAAATATTCTAACGAAACGGGAAAACGGGAAAACGGCACAACGGCAGTTCAAGGGAGAGGATTTCCTCCCCTGAACCCGTTGGTTTAAAGCAAGATTGCTCCGGTCTTTCGATACAAGGTCTTCACCTTGCCGTTCTCCTTAAACTCACCAGTCTTCACGGCCAAATGATCAGCCAACAGCGTGCGGGCTCGTCCGCGTGCCGATGATACGCCTTCCAGTCCAAAGCAGCGCATGATGTCTTCTGCCGTAAACTCATCAGGCAGTCGATTGAATGCCTCGATGGTCTTTTGCTTGCGACGAACATTCACGGAGGCCTCCTTCAACTTGTTGTCGAAATAAGCCTCGGCCATGGCGCCGAAATAATGGCGCTGACAGGCATACTGAATGTTCACGATCAACTCGGCCAATTGCCAATCCACATCGTCCGTCTCGAATTCGCCACACCAGTAGTTACCGTCCTGGTGCATCTTATCCCAGTGGCGCATCACGATGAAGGGAGCAGCGAAATTTAAGCCATGATAGGCACAGCGCTTCAGCAGCATCTCGTCGGCCTTCGAGTCGTTCTCCTTGGCGTCCATCATGCGGCGTGCCGTCCAGTCGTAGAGCTCATCCACAATCTTCTGCACCGTCAGCTCGCCCTTCACGCGGTCGAGCAGCGCAGCCCATTCCGTGAGTCGGTTGTCGCTGTCGTAGTCCACGGTCTGCTCGCGACTCATCATTTCGAAGTTGGTGGCCGGCAGAGGGATACAGGTCAGTCGAGTGGCCAGACCTGAGCCGAAGTTCTGCTCGTTTACCTTCTTCTTCAGGGCGATAGGTGTGCCCGTATAGATGAAGTTCCAGGTCACCATAAAATCCTGCAAGATGGAGTCGTTGTTCGAGTACGCCTGACCGTCTTCCTCATTGTGAAAAGCCTTCAGTTCAAGGCTCATCTTGTCGATCCAGCTTCCACCCTTCTGCACCGTCACGGTATTGTCGAGCTCGGTGTCGAACGTGAGCATGTGCAGCTGCATGGGCTCGCCGTCCACCTCTTCTACAGAGTTCACCATGTCCTGGATAAACTGGGCGTTCGAGGTTCGCGCCGGGTGGATACGTACCACCACCTTGGGCTTCTTGGGCTTGTCCTTGTTGGCGCCCTTCGATCGCATCTGTTCGCGATAAGCGTTGATGGCATCCTTGCCTATCTTGTCGGCCTCCATGATGGGCTTTGCCAGCAACTTGTAGAGTCGCGTGGCGAAGCTTTTTCCGCTGGCAGGATCGCCGATGATGAACGTCGAGTTGTTCAGTCGGCGCAACTCCTCTGGGCGATGGTAGAATCGGTAGGTGCAGCGCGTCATCAGCGTCATCATCAGACCGCCAGCCACGAACAGGGCCGCAGGATACTGGTTCTTCTTCAGTCCTTTGCAGATATCCTTCAGGATGGGATAATCCTCGGCCAGCGCCTCTATCTGCTCGCCCCACTCCCAGAGCCAGCGGGCCATGTCATCGTCGGCCAGCGAGGCCGTCGTCGTCTGCGTTTGCGCTTTCGTGATGACCTGATACGTAAGCCCCGTAGCCTTTTCGACCGCATCGAGCATCGCCTTTGAGGGCAGACTCGAAGCATACCTACGTTCCTTTTGCGCCACGCACTCAACGGCAGAGGCCACTGTTTGTGCCACGTTTTCATCCCTTTCGTCGATGATTTCCTTGACCCAGGTTTGCGCCTCCACGATGCGCTGAACAAGCTGCTTGTCGCCATCGAGCATGAGTAACAAATCGGTTGCGAGTTTAAGACTTTCTTTGTGACGGTTACTATCTGCTGCGCAGGGCAGTTTGTTTGCATAGCGAGCATCAATAATAGACTGTACATCATATCCACACCATTTTATCGATACTGACTCAGCATCCACTTCGCAGCCATCTTGATCCACTTGTTGAGCATCCTTGCCGGCCACAGCATCAGCCTTATCACAATTAATACCAGCAGCACTAACATCAGCAGAAAATTGATGACGCAACGGCTGCGTTTTCTTGTCGCGATACATGGGAGTGTACTCCCTGTCGAATTCTTCGTCATAATAATCAAACAATAAATCCTCATTAATGTAAAGTATATCTTCCTCTTTGGGAACGAAACTATTTCGAGTAGCATCGATCGTGCTCTGGTCGCAGGGGTAACCTAGAATCTGACTAAACACAATTTGCTGATCTGCCAGGTTGCCGTCAGCCTTGATGGCTGTGAATACAAAGCGGATGCCCTTCTTGGAAGAGGTGATATGCACCAATGCCGTACGCTTCACCAACTCATCGTGGGCCTTCCACACCTCAAAGACTTCGAGCGGATTATCCACATGGTCAATGTCGAGCATCACCAGTCCGTTCAAGTGACAGTCTGCCAGTCGACGATGACGGAACATCCCGCCCTTAGCCGTAGCCGTTTCGTCAAACTCATAGCAAGAGAATATGAACGCAGTCAGGTTGTCCTTGAGCTCCTGAGCAAAGGCCAGCAGCCTCTCTTCGTCACTCTTCTCAAAGAATTTCTGGCGAGCTGACAGTTTCTTCATGCCGCGCTTCTTAGCCAGGAACTTGCCATAGTCCTCATTCGTAAGCCAGCGTTCAATGCCCTCTGCGTCGTGTCGTTCCACCACTTCGAGTATGTCTCGACGTGAATCTATCTTCCACTGGTTCGACGTATTCCTTACGCTTTCCCAGAACTCCTCTCGGCCACACTTTGTGGCCTGAGAGAAGTGAGTATTAGGTTGATAACAAAATCCTTTCATCGGCAAACAATTTAAAGGTTATCAATCTCTATCTTCAGTCCGCTAGTCTGCCCATTAAGCAGCTCCAGCTTATCGTCCTTAGATGTTATCCACCACTGGTTGCCCAGAAAAGTTGCTACTACAGCATAACCGCCACTCTTACCGTAAACTATAATCTTATTCTCCATAATCTTCTCTATTATTTGTTCTATACCCTATTAATAATCTCCTCGTCACTTAGGGGCTTGTACGCCTCTTCCTCTTTCTCTTCTTCCAGCAGCAACTCCATGAGTTTATCGCCCAGCAGAGCCCTCATAGCTGCCTTCAACTCACTCTTCATCACATGGTCAATGGTCATCAGGTCAAGTTCCTTTTTTACAGAACTGAAGAACTTGATACGCTTGGGAGATTCCTTCAGCCAACCCGTTTCCAGTTCGATGATCGTCTTATCCTGACTACCCTTGGGTTTGCGGTTATAGGTACAGAACCCTATCTCCTGATGCGTTCCCATACTCGAAAGCTGCAGGCGCAACCTTCCTTCTACACACTTGCCGTCCATAACGGCTGCCAGTACCTCCTGGCTAACTTCCACTTCTATTCGCATAATCTTGTTGAATTGTGAGTGAAGGTCATGTCGGAATTTGGCCATTTTCACTACGTAGACTTCCTCCACTCGCTTCAACTCGATTAATACTTAATCAATAACTACCTCCTTGGTTTCCAGATGGCGCACCGTGCCGCCACCCTTGCCGGCATTCTTCATCCCGTCGCTCATCTGCCACTGCTTGCACTTGAACTTCTGCTCCACCTTGATCATCATCAGGGCGCAGGTTCTTGAGCCCTTAGTCTCGATGCACTTGTGCTGACAGCTGGCGCAGCATTTCTTCACCTTAATGCCATACTCGTTCTTTACACTTACAATCCTGACCATCTTCTCCATCTTTTTAATCCTCCATCTTTAGTTCACGTTTCAGATCCTTAATCTCGCGCTTCTGATTTCTGATCAGTTTCTTCTGCTCGGCTATCTCGGCTTTCAGTGCCGTCACCTCAGCCTGGAGTTGCTTCACAAGCGAGCCGTCCATCGTGGCTGCCATCATGATGTCGATCTCCTCCTTTGTCATCTCCTGCAGTCTCTCCATCCCTACGTGGATGAACATGCCTGCCAACAACTTCTGAACATCGAAGAACATATAGCCCTCATCATTCACCTCCAGCAGATAGCCGTTTACCTTTGTTCTCACTGAGATGGTTGTCATCTTCTGTTCGTTGGTCTGTTCCATCCTGGAAACAGGAGCCTTTTCTACTTTCTTATTCATTGCTTTCATATTTAATAATGTTCGTAACTTCGATACTTTCTGCCTCCACATCTGGCTCAAACATCGCGGCCAGATCTACCAGCGTTCCAACGTAAATAATTCTTCGTTTCATAACTTTTTTATTTTGCTTGTTTGTCTTATTGACGATGCAAAGGTAGGGCGAAAAACAATGCAAAAAAAGGAAATATTCGAGTTATCAAGGCCCACTATACGCCACTATACGCACAGCCCATTTTCGCTATACGCACTATACGCACAGCCTACTTTTAGGCACAAAAAAAGCGAGCAGAAATCAATCTGTTCGCTTAAAATCTATTCTGTTTTTGACTGCTAAATCGTCTTCAGCCGCTTATATACATCTCTTATTATTTGTGTATTCGCAGCATAGCGGTTCTTGTTGCCGCTAAATCTGTCCTTCCAAACGGTAATCTCGTTCAAAGGTGGCAGCTTCCCCTTGTCCATGTACCATGCGCTAGCTTCCCTGCCCAACAACTGTGCGTAGTTGTGGTATCTGGCTTCGCCCTCCTTCGATGCGTCAATCCTCGTCAGCAAGTCAGGCACCAATGCCTCCATATCGGCAAAGAAGTCAGCATAGCCGCCCATCACAGCCAGCTGCTGCTTGTAATAGCGATAGCCAGCATAGATAGAGAACCATCCACGTCCGTTGTTTGTATCTATCTGCTGCGCCACCTCCCTCAGCATCGCAATCAGTTTGGGCTGTTTCTCCTCAGAGCCAAACGCCACCATGTCGAAGAATTGCAGCTGTCGAGGCACAAACACCTCCTCAGCATCAGCTTCCTGATCCTTCTGCCCTTCAGGTGACACTACCAAAGTTTGAAACGTGGGATTCTCTATCGTGCAGCCGATATTGGCAATCCCCCATACATTGATGGTTGCCTGCTGCTGTTCCTTCTCCTTATCGCCCATCGTTTTGATCCTCCTTATGTTGCAAACGATAGAACTCTTTCTGCTGCTCAATCTCACGGCGCAATTCCTCTTCAGTGGGCATATACGTCATGTATTTGGCTGCGAAGAGTTGGTCACTATCATTCAATACGGAATAACGTGCAATTGTATTGTCAGTATCTGTACAAAGTAAGACACCGATGGTGGGCAGATCATCTTCACCTTTTACAAGGTCATCATACATACGGACATACATATCCAGTTGACCAATATCTTGATGAGTAAGGCGGTGAGTCTTCAATTCGAAGATGACGAAACGTTTCATCTTGAAATTGTAAAACACCAGGTCTATGTAGAAGTCTGAGGTCTGGGTCACTATATGCTGTTGGCGTTCTACGAAAGCAAAACCACGTCCTAATTCCAGAATGAATTTTTCAAGATTATCAATTAGGGCTTGTTCCAATTCTGATTCTGAATAGATAGAATCACGACGAAATCCCATAAACTCAGCTACCACTGGATTCTTGATGTACTCCTGCGGATCTTTGTCTGATAATGTCGGAAGGTCTTCTGCATTAGTAGGAAGTTGAGCAGCCAAGCGACGCTCGAAATATTGCGACGAGATGTTTCTATCAAGTTCTCGTACGCTCCACATACCTTTTGAGGCATTCTCTAAATACCACCATCTAGCTTCTGGACTTGTTACCGACAGAACACGACGAATATGAGACCATTCAAGATTGTGAACACACGTGTTCACTTTTTCTGGCTCAGGAAAAAGCAGGTAGAACTTCTTGTAATAATCAAGGTTTCGTTTGCTATAGTTTCTACCATAAACAGGGACTAGACTCTCTGAGAGATTCTTCATAAGCCCAATACCATAAGCAGCTCGCTTCTCTCCATTCTGTTCTTCTTCTACTATGCGTTTGCCAACATTCCAATATGTGGCAATGGCAATACGACTTACACTACCATAAGCCTGCTGACGCCCATGTTCTATGATAGAACAGACATCTTGGAACAGCAAAGTTTCCTGCTGGCCGCCAATCACTATATCCTTATTCTTTTCTTCCATATCTTCCTTATTTATTAAACGTTCTCGTCACCCTCTTTATTCTTGCTCTGGCAAGCGTCTCCTTTCGTCGCCGAGCGGCTCTCCAATGCCGGCTGTTGTTCCTTCGATGGTGGTATCATCTTAAACTCAGGACTCTGCATCTGGCAGCCCAAATTCGCCGTACTTCCAGCCTGAGGATAGACCTTGAATTCGTTTCTTGGTTTCTTCAACGACTCCTTTACAACATCAGTAAGTTTATGAATGGCATCCACAACATTGTCTTTATGAAGATCCTCCTGAACCGCAATTGGTGCTTCTGGCAATTCAGCCATGTGTTCATACTCCACATTCAACCCATACTCTGCCGCATGTCCCATCAATATGTCTGTCAAAATGCATATTCTATCAAGTGTCTCAAAGAACTGGTGGATTTCTTCTTCCCTATCCTTTTCGCCATAGGGGATATTTTGTGCGAACACACGCCAAGCCAAGTCGTCATCCTTCATCTGATACCAGCGACTGGCAATCTTCATGCGTGCAAAAACCTCTATTTGGCTCTCACGCTCTTCCTCCACTTCTTGAAGCAGATATTCTTCCTGACACCCTTTTACCAATTGGATGATTTCATCTTTTGTCGAGGTATAGGTCAATGTGAGACTTAATGCAAATCGGTATTCCCTATTGTCACGAAGCATTGTTCCCCACGGTGTGAACGGTGAGGGTGGCATATCCTCATGAAACATCTTTATCGCAGTCTGACAACGCTCACGAATATTCCCTAATGCAAACAAACGGTCTGCATTATTCAGCAAGCGATCTACTCGTGCCTGCAAGAACGGAGAAATATCATTCTGTGTCATCATTACCATTTATCCAAATACAGGGTCATTGCCATAATATATACCACTTAACCAGTTCTTGACATATTCCAAAGGCAGGCTGTGTTCATCGTCCAGTTCCATATCCACATCATGTTTCTCTGCTATTGGCAGAATGATTTCTAACATGTCCTTTGTGAATAAATCGCAATCTTCCTTGCTTTTCCGTCCGTCACCAAAACCTTCTCTTATGGGCTTGATTTTCTGCCATACCTCACGGGCTGCCACTACACAATTCTCTGGATAGTGATGGGGCACCTCAGTCCATAGCGAATCTACCAAAGTGATTTCCTCTATCGTGAGGTCTAATTTTCTTCCCCTTGTCAAATGAAAATCCGCATCCTCAATAGCATCTTTCAGACTGTCTATATATCCGAAGCAATTTCTTGTGTCTGTAAAGTCAAGCCGACGCTGACGCTGATAACACTTGGTTGCATACATGTCATACAAAGCGAGATCCTTTTTCTGTGCCTCTATACAAGCTACATAGTACACCATATTAGCAAGAAGAGCTCCTACGCGGCTATAGGCAGGAAGAAATTCCAGAAGTTTCTTGTTGCTGGGCGAGAACTGTTCTGTTCCGTCATCCCCCATATGAGGGAACCTGTCATCCAGTAAGTTCAAATCAAAGAAATTTGAGAATGGATCGCTCCTCAACAGATAGACCAGCAGACGCATCAGTTCTACAAGCCATCCTGCCAACCCCTCTTGTGGCTCCTGCATCAGAGGATTATCCTTGATGGGATAAATCTTTAACATGGTGTGACCAAAAAAGTTTGAAACGTGTTGACGGGCAAAATCACCCTTTGCATCCATGCCAAGCATTTGGTCGGCCACGCTGACTCTTGCCCACTTCTGATAGGCTGCATCTTTGTTTTGCAGACCCTCTATCTCGATGCCCACCTTGCCGAACACCTCTGTCTTATAATACTCCAGCATTTCTGCTGCTGTCTTCTTAAATTCCATCATATTATTCTCCTTTATTATTTCAACAATCCCAATATCGTTTTCAAACGATATCAGTCTTGTCTTATTGTCACTCCATGTAGTTACAAGTGTCTGTTTAGCTTCACTTTCTCAATTAGTCCATTTGAAAATTCAAAGGATAGCGTCTTTCGATTGAAATGAGGATTAGCTTTGTGAACTATTCTGTGATAATTCGGAGAGAGAATCATAATGTTAGATGTGTCATTATCCAAGCTCTCCGTAAAAGGCCGAATATGATGAGCCTCAACGGCATTTATACCATATTGTTCACCTATATGTTCGCCTGTCATTTGACAGCAATAGCCATAAACTCGTTTGAGAGAATCACCAATCGAGGCATCTAACTGACGAATCTTAACAAGCTTTTGTTTTTCTTTTATGGTGGCATGTGGGTCTGTGCGAACAATAACAGTTTCGAATTCCTCTTCTGTCATCAGCTTGATTTCTGCTTCCAGTTCTTTTGTGAGACTCTCGAATTCAGGTTCCCAAATAAACAAATCGGGTTCCGACGTTCCATAGACGATAAGATTGGTATTAAAATGCTTCGAAATATCTACTCTGCTGGTATCGCCTTCTTGTCTTGCCTCTCGTGCTTCAAGACAATAGCGGTATTCCTTACTGAACACATCTTGAAGCTTGTTGAGCAGTGGGCGGTTATTGTCATACTTGAATTGCAGTATTTCAGTATGGTCAAATTTTCCCCGATTGAAATTGATATTGTAAATTTTGACACAGAAAACTTCACCGCCAAACTTCACACGGACTTCCGCACTATCTTGAGCATTCAACTTTTTGCCTAAGATGTCATAGGTCAACTCTTGGAATACCCTTGGAATTGGTAGTCCACTTGTCAGATGAGACCATTGGAGTGGTCTTTTCATCAAGAATATCTGTTTATCGCTTGCCATATATCTGTACCGCTCACTCTCACGTTCAATGATTCTGCTGCAGTTGAAACCTGCGGGTTCCATTAACTTGATTAACACTCAGCAGCGCAGTACAACTTCTTGGGTATGCACACAAGAAAGTTTTCGTCAATCAATACAAGAACATCTTTTTCAGGCAAAGACCATTCGGCCAATTCGCTGAATCCCATACTATCTGCCTCGCTGGGTTTCACCTCGCGCCAGCCACTATCAGAGGCCAACTTTTCAAGCTCAGTAGCCATATCTTGTTCTAGTAGATCTATCAGGCATTCCCACTCCTGATACATGCCACCAGCAGGTATTGTCAATTCTCTAATCATACGTGTATTTGAATATTTGTTGCAAAATTACAAATTTTATTCGAGATAATTCACAACGCGGTACATTTTTACACATCTTTTAATATTAGGAGCTACTTAGGCGGTGCGATTGACACGATTCTACTCAATATACATCCCGTTTTCCCGTTTTGCCGTTTTCCCGTTTCTTTAGGGTAAAACGGATACGAGGAAAAGGAACTTGGCGTTTTAGTTTACTTATATTATAATATATATATTATAATATAAGTAATATATAATATAGAGTGATTTCAACAAGCATTGCATAACACCTAACAAAACGGGAAAACGGGAAAACGGCACAACGGGAGATTGGGGCGGAAATGGGCGCGACGGAGCACACTATCAACGAGAATAGTTCAAACTGCCTCGTTGGATAGTTCAAACCTCATCGTTGAACTATCCTCGTCGCGAGCGGGCAATATGGGGGATATAACGCGCGATATTTCTGTTTATATTACATTTTAACATTTAAAACTTTTCGAAAACAAATTCGAAAAAAGCTTGTTTTGCATCGATTATTTTTGTACCTTTGTACTCGCAATCAAGAAGATGCGAGTACGAGTATCAAGCGGGAAGTGGCTGCCCGATGTAGTCAGTCACATTAAGTCTAATACAATGAAATAACACAAGAGTATGGCGAAGATTCTGTATGAAGTAAAGAAGAACGGCAACAAGTACAATGCCGCCTACGGCAAGTGGTACGCCCAGGTAAAGGCGCTCGAGACGCTGAACACCCGTAAGCTGGCCAACCACATCAGCGAGCACGGCTCTATCTACACCCCCGACGTGGTGTATGGTGTGCTGGAGAAGTTCCGTAGCTGCCTCGTAGAGATGCTGCTCAACTCAAAGAAGGTGAAGATCGACGGCCTTGGCACGTTCTACACCACCATTGAGAACATCACTGGTGGTTGCGCGAAGAAGGAGGAGTTCAATGTGAACAAGTACCTCAAGGCCCTCCACATCCGATTCATGCCCGAGCAGGAGCAGGAGATGAATCTCTCAAGCCGAGAGTTCATCAAGCAGGCAGAGTTCATCAATGTTGAGAGTCTGACGAAGGCTGAGGAGGCAAATCCTGCCAACGGCGGTGATCCAGGAACCGGCGATTAAAGACTGCAAGCGAGCAGTCGCATGAGAGAGTAGTCTGGGATAGGCGAAATCCAAGAGAGACTAGTTAACGGTGGGGGCTGAGCCAGCCCTCAGCTCCCACCAAGTTTTAACCAATTAAATCAAATGCTATGACCAAGAAAGAAACCGCAAAGTTTATTGTGCAGTTGATTGCATCGATCGCTACGGCGATACTCACTGCACTGGGCGCTACAAGTTGCGTCGGAGCGTAGCGGCCTGAGGGGCCGCAAATGACAGGGGGGTATTTTTATGCCCCCCTATTATAATATATACATTATTAATATATATGCAAAAGTTATGAATAAGAATGCATAAACGAAAAGGAGGAAAGGGGCGATTTGTGCCCGAACACACGAAAAAGAGTAAGAATTGACCTTTTGGCTTGATTTAAATCAATTAAGTGACAAAAAGAAAGATTTTGCGTGAAAAAATTGATAAATTGTTTGTTATTTCAGATTTTTGCTGTAATTTTGCAGTCGATAAGTTAAAAGCATAGACAAATTGAATGTCAAAGCAAGCAACATCGATCAAATTGAATATTTAA
>Ga0310697_10005993_pt1 | contig 11632 bp, 13 predicted proteins | sample 172DNAGHGlowgp2_FD_203883 | JGI IMG/M metagenome (GOLD analysis project Ga0310697, IMG submission 203883) | Sheep rumen microbial communities from Palmerston North, Manawatu-Wanganui, New Zealand - 1728 DNA GHGlow gp2 (v2) (version 2) | ecosystem: Host-associated > Mammals > Digestive system >... | reverse complement strand
GGAAGGTACGGAGCCTGTAGTCACCATCTGCACCGTAACAGATATTACAAACCACTATCAATAATAAGGAAGATATGAACAGAATAACCACCCACCCAGGCGATGTGCTGAAGGAGGAACTGGAGGCACGGGGCATCTCGCAGAAACGTTTCTCTGAGGTGCTGGCGGTACCTTATACCCAGCTCAATGAGATTCTGAATGGCAAAAGACCTGTGACAACTGACTTTGCCTTGATGATAGAGGCTTCGCTGGGCATCAACCCCGAAATGCTCATCAATATGCAGGCGCGCTATAACATGTCTGTGGCTCGACAGAAGAAACCGCTGATGGCTCGCTTGCTGGACATCCGCAAGGCTTGTGCGGTGCTGTAAGTTTAGTACTCATCCCAGCAAGGCGAGGGAGTAGTGGTGTTGTGCAATGGCAGAATACGAAGTAACGGGGGTCAGATGGCAGATGGGGGAAGGGCTGACGATGGAGCAGCGGACCCGGATGGCTGAAGAGTTCCTCAGGACATTGAAGGTGGGCACGCCGATGATCTTGTCGGCAGAACCGGACAATCCTCATGACAACGAGGCGATAGCGGTGTATATAGATTACACGCGGCGCGTGGGCTACATCAAGCATGAGTGTTGTGCGGAGGTGAAGGGGTTGCTGAATGGCGACGGGCAATGTGATGCTGTGGTCTCGGGCAACGACGGGCATGTGACGTTCTACGTGGAGATTCCTGATGCGCCGGAGGCGAGTGTGTCGCCAGTTGGAGCCACGCGCAAGCTGCCTGATTGTCCGCTGCCGCAGGGCCTCGGGCTGGCGTTTAGCGATGAGGAACGGGCGTTGCGGGTGGTTGCTCCGCGACTGGCCAACGTGGCGGTGTCGGCAGACACGGCCAGCACGCTTTTGCAGATGACGGAGCGCTACATGCCGCTCTCGCGACTCTCGCTTTGTTGCGAGGATGATGTCTGGCGTGACCGTGTGCTGAAACAACTGCGCAAGGCTTGCAGGCTGACGCTTCCGCAGCCCGTGAAGGAACGGCTGGAGCTGCTGCGCGATGAGCTGCATGCGACGGTTGGCGACTTCCATTGTGCGCATGAGCATTGGCAGGAGCGATTGTTCGACCGCCAGCTGGACGTGCTGCGCCAAAAGGCAGACGGCGAGGACGGGCTGTTTGCCAAGTATGAGAAGTACAGGGAGCTGCAGCCTGACACCATCGAGCGTCTGGCGCGTTGGTTCAACGAGATGCCACATGTGGAGCTTCGCAACTATCGGGAGCATGCCGCGCTGGCGCGCAGGCTGAGCTATATCGGCGTATCGAGGCGCGAGCTGTACGAGGTGTATGCGGCCATATTGCTGCTTGACCGATATGGCGCAGATGTGGTGGGGCTATATATAAATAAGGTGGGAACGGCCACCCTCCTTACGCAGAAAGACATAGAACTGCTAAACGGTCTAAGCTCCTCCCCCTTGGGGGAGGTTGGGAGGGGGCTCTCATTTACATGTACCCCGACCGCGACCTCCCCGGCGAGCGCCTCTTCCTGCAGCTCCAGCGCGTCCTGCCCTCGCTCGTCCACCACCAGCTGGCCCCCGACTGCAAGGACTTCAGCGACCTCTACCTCAAACGCAAAAACGACAACTCCCTTCCTTCATAAGTTCTCAATTCCCTTCCCTCATAAGTTCCACTAATGGGAAAAACAGGAGCACCGCAGTGCAAACGCCAACGCACCGCGGTGCATTCGCCTTCGTACTACGGTGCGTTGAGTGTCCCACCACGGTGGTCCAGTCGGAAGACCACGGTCTTATGGCTTGAAGACCGCGGTCTTCAAGCCATAAGAGTGCGGTCTTCAGAAGGGGAGACGGGGTGACAAACGTCACTTTCCTTTTCTGAACTCTCTGGGGTTCATGCCTTTCATGCGGTTGAAGAAGCGGGTGAAGGTGGTGACTTCGGCGAAATGGAGGCGGTCGGAGATTTGGGTGATGCTGAGCGAGGTCTGGCGCAGGAGGAACACGGCTTCCATGAGGAGCATCTGGTTGATGTAATCGATGACGGTGCGACCTCCTGACACCTGACGGACGACGCGCGAGAGGTAGGTGGCGGTGATGCAGAGCTTGGAGGCGTAGAAACCGATGTCGTGGTGCTCGGCGAAGTGCTGTGGCAGCAGGCCGAGGAAGCCGAGGAAGATTTCCTCGACGCGCTTGGGGAAGCGGTGCTCGCGGATGCTGTGCTGCTGGACGGTGGAGAGGTCGGTGAGGAAGAGGTTGTAGAGCATGCGCAGGCTGTCGTTGGCCAGCGGGAGTCCCATCTGCTGGTAGTGAATCATCATCTGCATCAGTTCGCGAAGGCGGCGAAAATCGTCGGTCTTCAGCGGCAGTACGGGCGAGGTGAGTTCGACCACCATGAAGTAGGCCGTGCGGATGGCATCGCGCACGGTGGGCAGGCTGAGCGTGAAATGCTCGTCGCCCAACAGGCAGATACCACGGTAGTCTTTTGAGGCCGAAAGGATAGTAATCTCGAATCCGGGCGAATAGATATAGAGGTCGCCCTGGCGGAGCGTCAGTACGCGGTTATTATATAATATGGTGAGCCAGCCGCTCGTGACAATGGTAAATGTGTAGCACGACAGGAAGCCGTGGGTCTCGTTCGTGCCGAAGGTCCACTCCACGTTGGTCTCCATGCAGATGACATTGCCGTCCCACTCCCCCTCGGGTATGGGCAGGTTTCTCAATTGCGAAAATTCCTTTAAGCTGTACAAATATTTTACAATTAGATAATTTTACAATTTTACAATTTATGCTTACGCGGCGCAAAGATATAGAGAATTTTTGAATTTGTTTCGTTTTGGTCGGTTTTTGTTTCGTTAGGGTATGCAATTCTATGTGAATAACGCCATATCTTTGCAACGCGATAAGCACCCTAAATTAGGGGGATGGGGGTCTGAACAGGCGCAGACTCTGAATAATTAAAGTATTACGGTCTGCAAACGTCTGTTCAGACCCCTAAATCCCCTAACTTAGGGGACTAATAAACAAATAAAGATTATGACTAAAGAAGAAGCTATGAAGCAGTTCGCCATGTTGGGTGCTGCTTGGTTTGGAAACAGTAAGCAACATTTTGCTTTTTCGGCATACAACCGTCTGAACGGCTGGAACAAGCTGGCCGACAAGTGGAAGGAAGAGGCTGAAGAGGAGTGGAACGAGGCTGAGGAAGTGCTGAACCGCCTGGTGGAGCTCGGCTGCAAGCCCGCTGACCTGCAAGAGGCTATGAAGACGATGGAGTTCCCGTTCTACGATGACCCGAAGCAGCAGATTGAGTCAGACTATGAGCCCAACGCAATTAAGATGCTGAGCGAGCTGGCCGCTGCCTTCGATGACGACTATCCCACGCAGAAGCTTATCCAGAAGTGGATTGACGACGAGAAGGAGCATATGGCTTGGGAGGCTCAGTACTTGAACTACATCGATAAGCTGGGTTACGAGAATTTCCTCGCAGCAATGATGTAATTTTCTGGATTATGAAAGAGAAGGTTTTACAGGCCATGCGTGAGTTCGGTGCTCCCGTGAACGCTGGCAAGATTGCGGAGATCACAGGCATCGACCGCAAGGAAGTCGATAAGGCTTTCGCCGAATTGAAGAAGGAGGGCGCCATCGTGTCGCCCGTCCGCTGCAAGTGGCAGCCCGCTTGATGACAACCACTCTCATCATAGGACTGCTGATTCCGCTGCTGGGCACGATGCTCGGATCAGCCTTCGTGTTCTTCATGCGCGACGCGATGTCGGCACGGCTGCAGAAGTCGTTGCTCGGCTTCGCGTCGGGCGTGATGGTGGCGGCATCGGTATGGTCGCTGCTGATTCCGGCGATAGAGATGGGAGCAGATAGCGGCAAATGGGCCGTGGTGCCTGCTGCCGTCGGCTTCCTGTTGGGCATGGGCTTCCTGCTGCTCATCGACGAACTGACGCCACACCTGCACATCGGCACAGACAAGCCCGAGGGCCTGCGCTCCCATCTGTCGAAGACCGCCATGCTGGCCCTGGCTGTCACCATCCACAACCTGCCCGAGGGTATGGCCGTCGGCGTGGTGTTCGCAGGAGCCGAGAACGGAGCCGCACACATCTCGCTGGCTGGTGCCATCGCTGTGTCGTTGGGTATCGCCATTCAAAACATTCCCGAAGGAGCCATCATCTCCATGCCGATGCGAGCGGCAGGCAACAGCCGTTGGCGTTCGTTCCTGTTGGGTTCCCTCAGCGGTGCCGTAGAGCCCATCGGAGCCGTTGCCGTCCTATTGCTGGCTTCACTCCTGATGCCCGCCCTACCCTACCTACTTACCTTTGCCGCCGGTGCCATGTTCTATGTCGTGGTCGAGGAGCTTATCCCCGAAGCCTCCAGCGGCAAGCACAGCAACCTTAGCACCATCGGCTTCGCCGTCGGTTTCGTACTGATGATGGTACTCGATGTGGTGATGGGATAATTAAAGCATACTACTATGCAAGGAAACATTTCTAATTACAATTCCACCAAGGACATCTACTTTGCTGGGGGCTGCTTCTGGGGAACAGAGCATTTCTTCAAGCAGATTGAGGGCGTAGCCCTGACGGAAGTGGGATTCGCCAACGGACATACGGAGAACCCGACGTATAAGGAGGTTTATACCGATGAGACAGGCTTCGCAGAGACGGTTCTGGTGCGGTTCTGTCCTGATGTGGTCAGTCTGGAATTCCTGCTGCACATGTTCTTCAAGGCCATCGACCCGACCAGTCTGAACAAGCAGGGACACGACGAGGGGACACGCTATCGCACCGGTGTCTATTATACCGACCCTGCGGATCTGCCCGTCATCGAGAAGGTTTTTGCCGAAGAGCAGAAGAGATATGAGCTGCCCTTTGTAGTTGAGAAACTGCCCCTGCAGAACTTCTACACGGCAGAAGAGTATCACCAGGACTACCTTGACAAGAATCCCGATGGCTACTGCCACCTTCCGCTGTCGTTGTTTGAGTTCGCCAGAAAGGCTAACAGCAAAATCGAGGGCAAGCGACCCAACCTGCAATGAACTACCAAGAGATTCATAACAGCGCAGAGCTCATGGAGCTCATCAGCCGCATCGGTTTCCTACCGTTGCTTGACAGCGGTATCAGGGGTTTCTCGGCGGAGGAGATGGTGGATGAGGACTGCCGCTATGTGGTGTTCCCGGATGGGGGCTGGGACTGGCCGCTGTGGAAATGGAAGGGCGAGGTCATCACGGAAGGGGGCCACGTCTATGGTAAGTTCTTTGCCGGTAAGGCGGGTTTCATCAGCCGCGAATGGTGGCCGGACTTCTGCAACTACCGCCGCAGCATACACGCTGCGCCAGCTGAGGAGAGCATCGAGGACACGATTCTGCTGACGCTGGCAGAGCACGGTAGCCTGATCACGCGTGAGCTGCGTGCCTTGTGCGGTTTCGACGGGCCGAAGATGCGCAGCCGGTTTGACGGCTATGTCACCCGATTGCAGATGGCTACGCGCATCGTCACGGAGGATTTCGTGTATCCACGCGACAGGCATAACCGCGAATACGGTTGGGGGTGGTCGCTGCTCACGACACCGGAACAGCTCTACGGCCGCGAGGCCTGCGCCTGCGACCGCTCTGCCGAGGAATCCCTGGAGTGCATCCTGCAGCACCTGCATCAGATATGCCCCGAGGCCACCGGGAAACAGCTGCTGCGCATGGTGAAATGAGTGCACAGTGCGGTCTTTTTCCGTTAACAAATGTTTAATTTCGAGGCGGGCGACAAGATTCGCCTGCCTTTTGCGCGTGTGTAAGGAAATAATGTGTATATTTGTCCGCTGAAAACCGAACACCATCATTTACCTACTAACTGAAACTATGGCACACCGTAACACCACATGGTTTGACCATATCCGCATCTATCATCTACTGATCGACCGCTTCAACGGCGGCTGGCAGACACCGCCCGCCAGCAAGAACGTGTTTTGCGGTGGACACCTGCAAGGGGTCATCGAGAAACTCGACTATATCAAGGACCTCGGCTTCACGGCCATCATGCTCTCGCCCATCTTCAAGACGGCGAACTACCACGGCTACCACACGCTGAACTTCGAGGAGGTGGATCCCCACTATGGCACGTGGGAGGACTACCAGCGGCTGCTGGACCTGGCTCACCAGAAGGGGCTGCGCATCATCTGCGACTTCGTGCCCAACCATTGCTGGTACCAGGCTCCCATCTTTGAGCAATCGCTGCTCAAGAACGGCGGCAAGCACCGCGACTGGTTCTTCTACACGAAGGAGGGCAGCGATGAGTTCGTGTCGTTCCTGGGTTTCGGCGACCTGCCCAAGTTCAATCTGACGAATCCCGAAGTGGTTAGTTTCATGGTTGACAAAGCCGAGAAGCTGGCCCGCATGGGGGTGGACGCCTTCCGCATCGACCACGCGCTGGGACAGCCGCACGCATTCCTGAAGACTCTTCGCGACAGCCTGCAGGCCATCCGCAGCGAGATTGTGGTCTTCGGCGAGGTATGGCCCTTCGGCATCTGCCCGCAGCTGGCCGGACAGCTGTATTTCAAGAACGAGGAACGGCTGAGCGAATTCCTGGCACAGGAGACGAAGCCCTTCAGCCAGGAGCAGGTGCAGGCAGACTACGTAGGCACGCTGGACGGCGTCCTCGACTTCGCCTACCGCGACATCCTGCTGGAAGAGGTTCACGCCGGACGGCGCATCAAGGGCAACGCCACGCTGCGCAGCAAGGTGGAGGAACACTTCGCCAAGTACCCGGCCGACTTCAAGCTCATCCTGTTCCTGGACAACCACGACACGGACCGCTTCCTGTTCGACTGCCAGGACGATGCCACGCTCCTGCAGGAAGCCCTTGATTTCACGAGAGAGCTGCCGCGCCCGTTCTCGTACCTCTATGGCACGGAGCAACACATGACCAACAGCCCCTCGATTTTCAATGCCGAACCATACGCCGACCTTCGCGTGCGTAACTGCATGGATTGGTCCGTAGAGCCACAGCGTCATCTCTAACAAATAACGCCATGAACATAGGAACCTATACACTGGGGGCCAGGCTCGACTCCCTAAACTACTTAGAAGCCCAGGACGCCCTCATCGCCATTATCGAGAAAGGCGGCAGCACGGTGATTGATATGACCGACTGCCACTATGTCTCCAGTGCCGGACTGCGCGTGCTGCTCCTTGCAAAAAAGACAACCGCCGCCCAAGGAATAAAGCTGTACCTCGTCGGCGTGAATGCTGAAGTGAAAGATGTCATGGACGTGACGGGCTTCACCAGCTTCTTCGACATCTACGAAACCATGGAAGATTGTATGAAGGCGATTGAAGCCACCTCCTGAAGCCTGAAACTTGAAGCCTGAAACTATGTTCAGAGTCGATCTCTTTCCCACTCACGAGTACCAAGGGCTGAAGCTGCGCCACGGCAGGCCCTACCCCTTCGGGGCAACGGTTTTCGGCAATGCGGTGAACTTCTCCGTGTACTCCCGCTATGCCACGTCCTGCACGCTGGTGCTCTTCCGCAACCGCGAGGAGAAACCCTTCATTGAGATCCCCTTCTTCAAGGAGTTCCGGCTGGGCAACGTCTTCTCCATGATGGTCTTCGACCTGGACTACGAGAATATCGAGTACGGCTTCCGTCTGGACGGGCCGTTCCAGCCCGAGGAGGGCCATCGCTTCGACAAGTCGAAGATCCTGCTCGACCCCTACGCCAAACTCATCGTGGGGCGCGACGTGTGGGGCAAGCAGCCCAACTGGGACAGCCTCTACCAATACCGCGCCCGCGTCGTCTTCGACGACTTCGACTGGGAGAACGACCTGCCGATGGAGACACCCGTCAACGACCTCATCGTCTATGAGATGCACGTGCGCAACTTCACCTGCGGCGCAGGCTCCGACGTGAAGCACAAGGGCACGTTTGCCGGCATCGTGGAGAAGATACCCTACCTGAAGGAGCTCGGCGTCAACTGCGTCGAACTGATGCCTATCCATGAGTTCGACGAGTTCGAGAACTCCCGTACCTCGCCGGTCGATGGCCGCCAGCTCTATAACCTATGGGGCTACAGCAATGTGGGTTTCTTTGCCCCTAAGGCCGCCTACGCTTCGTCGGGGCGCTTCTCCATGCAGGTGGATGAGCTGAAGAACCTCATCAAGCGCCTCCACGCCAACGGCATCGAGGTGATCCTCGACGTGGTCTTCAACCACACGGCCGAAGGCAACGAGCAGGGGCCCTACATCTCCTATCGCGGCATCGACAACAAGACCTATTACATGCTCACGCCCGAAGGCGACTACTTCAACTTCAGCGGCTGCGGCAACACGCTGAACTGCAACAACCCGAACGTGCGCGACATGATTGTCGAGAGCCTGCGCTACTGGGTCACCGACTACCATGTCGATGGTTTCCGCTTCGACCTCGCCGCCATCCTCGGCCGCGACCAGAACGGCAACCCCATGTCCAACCCGCCATTGCTGGAATCTCTGGCCCATGACCCGGTGCTCGGCAAGACAAAGCTCATCGCAGAGGCATGGGATGCCGGAGGCCTCTACCAGGTAGGCTCCTTCCCCTCGTGGGGACGATGGGCCGAGTGGAACGGGAAGTTCCGCGACAGCGTGCGCCGCTTCCTGAAGAGCGACCCGGAGGTGCTGGACGATGTCAAGGAGCGCATCCTCGGCTCCCCCGACCTCTACGCCGCAGAGAAACGAGGCATCAAGGCCAGCGTGAACTTCGTCACCGCCCACGACGGCTTCACGCTCATGGACCTGTTCTCCTACAACAACAAACACAACGAAGCCAACGGCGAGGACAACCGCGACGGCGATAACCACAACAACAGCTGGAACTGCGGCTGCGAAGGCCCCACCGACGATGCCGACATCAACCGCTTGCGCCACCAGCAGGTGAAGAACGCCATCACACTCCTCATGGTCAGCCAGGGCATTCCCATGATCCTCTCCGGCGACGAGATGGGCAACTCACAGCAGGGCAACAACAATGCCTACTGCCAGGACAACGAAATCGCCTGGCTCGACTGGAACGACCTGCAGAAGAACGCCGACATCTTCCGCTACTTCAAACAGATGATACAGTTCCGCCGCCAGCACAAGGTGCTGCGCTACGAGGAGCACCTCAGCCACACCGACTACCTCGGCCTCGGCTACCCCGACTTCTCCTGGCACGGCGTAAAAGCCTGGCAGCCGTGGGCAGGCCACAACAACCTCACCCTCGCCTTCATGCTCAATGGGAAATATGCCCCCCACGACGACTTCATCTACGTTGCCATGAACATGCACTGGGAGATGCACGGCTTCGAGCTGCCGCAGCTGCCCGAAGGCATGGTCTGGCACGTGTTCGCCAACACCGGCATGGAAGCCCCCGAGGATATCTCCGAGCCCGGAAAAGAGCCCCGCATCGAAGACCAGCACGAGGTGCTCGTAGGCCCCCGCTCGATTATCGTCCTTGTGGGACGCTACTTCCCTAAGAACTTCGTATCTACGTAGGCCTGGAAAGCGTCCTTGTAGAGGTCACCAATGGGGAGGTTAGCGCTGGCGTCGAGGATAACACGGTTTTTGTTAACCTCACGAATCTTGGTGAGATTCACGATATACGAGCGGTGGATGCGCATGAAGGTGTCGGGCAGGCGTTCCTCCATCTTCTTCATGGACAGCAGGGTGATGATGGGCTTGGGCTGGCTGTCGAGCCACACCTTCAGGTACTCGCTCATCGCCTCCACATAACGGATATCGGAAATGGAAACCTTGAGGATGCGCGAGTCGGCTTTCAGGAAGAGTGTGTCTGCTGAATCCGCAGCACTTAGATTTTGTCCTTTCGCTTCCGCAGCCGCAGGTCGCGCTGCGTCCTTCAACTCCTTTAACTCCTTGATCTTGTTGGCTGCCCGCAGGAAGTCCTGCAAGCCGAAGGGCTTCAACAGATAATCGACAGCGTTGACGCGGAAGCCTTCGACAGCGTACTCGGAGTAAGCGGTCGTGAAGACGACAAGAGGCGGTGCCACGAGCGATTTCACGAAGTCCATGCCATTGAGGTCAGGCATATTGATGTCGCAGAAGATGGCATCGACGGTGTCGTGTTCCAGGAACGCACGCGCCTCCAGCGCACTCTGGCATTGGCCGGCCAGTTCGAGGAACGGCACTTTACCGATGTACGAGACTAATTGCCGTAGAGCCAGCGGCTCATCATCTATGGCAAGACAGCGGATCATAGTTTTAAGAGTTTAGCGGTTAACGGTTAGCGGTTAAGGATTGGTCAATGGGAACTTGAGTTCCACATGATAGGTGTCAGCGGTTTCGTTGATATGGAGCGTATAGCTGTGTCCGTAGAGCAGTTCCAGACGCTTGCGCACATTGGCAAGTCCCACGCCACCCTGCTTCTCATTGTCAACTGTACATTGTCCATTTTCCATTGTCAATTGTCCATTTGCCTTTGAGTTTCGGCAGGTGAAGAGCAGCTGTCCATCGTCCACCGTCACCTTGACATCGATGAACGACGGTTTCTGGTAGCTGACGCCGTGTTTGAAGGCGTTCTCGATAAAGGTGATGAGCAGCAGCGGCGGCATCTGTCGGTCAGGCACCTCGGCGGGCAGGTCGAGCGTGATGCTCACCTTATCCGTATAGCGCAGCTGCATCAGCGATACATAGTGGCGGATGAATTCCAGCTCGCGGCCGAGCGGCACACGCTGTTTGTTGCCCTCGTAGAGCACGTAGCGCATCATCTTCGACAGCTCCACGATGGTTTCCTTCGCTTGCTCGGGGTCTATATCGACCAAGGCGTGGATATTGTTGAGCGTGTTCATGAAGAAGTGCGGGTTGATCTGATAGCGCAGGTATTCCAACTGCTGCTCCAGGTTCTCGCGCTCCAGCACGGCCAGACGCTTGCGGTCATTGCGGCTGCGGTAGTAACCCTTGATAGCCACATTGGCGGCGAACATTAGGATCAGCAGCACCACAGCCATAATGTCATGCTCGCCAATGATCGGGGGTGGCGCATCGCCGGGCCTTCTCATGCCATCTGGTCGCGGGCCGTGCTCGGGGCGCTCGGAGAAATCATGAGGCGGACGCTCGTGGGAGATGACCTGCTCCTGGTCAGGATGCTGAGGGGGACCCATCGGCACCCCAGGACGGCTGTTGCACTGATAGACGGTGAACACTGCGATGATAACAGCCACGATGGAGAAATACACCGTGCGCTTGCGGCCCTGCACCAGCAGGGGTGCCAGCAGGTAGTTATGAACGAGGAAGAGCAGGAGGAACGGCAAGAAATGGCGCATGACCACCAACACCTCCGCCCAGTTGAAGACGAGGCTGGGGTCGCTGGCTATGCGCACATACATACTCAGTAGTGGGGCTACGAAAAGTAAACCCCACACTACCAAGTAAATGATATTCTCCTGCGTGAACTGTTTCTTCATAAAGATGAAATATCTTTTGTCACCCGTTGGGGGACCATAGGGGCCTTAACGGCCAGAATAACTGGTTGCTGCCTTGCAGCTGTTGGTCGTGGAACCGATGGTCACACTGTAGCTCGTGCCCGAGGTGAGGCCTCCGCAGCTCAACACATAGCTGAAGCTGGAGCTGCTACCGCCGCCACCAGGGCCGCCACCGCCACCGGGGCGACCGCCACCT
>Ga0310697_10005991_pt1 | contig 11637 bp, 6 predicted proteins | sample 172DNAGHGlowgp2_FD_203883 | JGI IMG/M metagenome (GOLD analysis project Ga0310697, IMG submission 203883) | Sheep rumen microbial communities from Palmerston North, Manawatu-Wanganui, New Zealand - 1728 DNA GHGlow gp2 (v2) (version 2) | ecosystem: Host-associated > Mammals > Digestive system >... | reverse complement strand
GCTGCCGGTAACTTCTACATCAACGACAAGCCGACCGGTGCCGTTGTGGGTATGCAGCCCTTCGGCGGTGCTCGTGCCAGCGGTACCAACGACAAGGCCGGTGGTGAGTTCAACCTCATCCGCTGGATCATCCCGCGCGTCATCAAGGAGACCCTCGTGCCCCCCACCGACTACCGCTACACCTACATGAAGTAAATATATGTTCGCGTTGCTCGCAGGCTTTAGGCTTTAGGGGGCATCCGCATTGTAGGGCCTCGCCTTGGCGTGGCCGCCCCACGACGGATAAACCTCACGCTAAGCCGCTAAGCCGCAAAGAATATTTTTAAGCTGGCATCCGCGTTCTTAACATTAACGACAACTTAAACAACTCAAACAACATTGCATCCGCGTTCCTGTCAGACGGAATGCGGATGCTTCATTATCCATTAAACTTTAACCATTAACCTGCGAGCAACGCGAGCATATGCGGCAGCCAAGTTGTTTAAGTTGTTTGACTTGTAGTAATGAAAGAAAAGTAGTCCTCCCTTTTCCTCTTTTATATGCGTTTGGACGAATAGATGAATGGACAATCGTGTTTAATTTTTATAAGAATTTTTGTTTAATTTCTCGGCCGCAAGGCCGATCAAAATTCTAGGCGCGAATTATGACACAGCCTCTTCTTTCATAAATGAACGCGGATTACGCTGATTATCGCTGATTATTTAATAAATTCGTGTAATTCGCGTAATCAGCGTTTAAAAAATAAAACGCGGCAGCCACCTAAAACCTAACACCTAAACCTAACACCTAAAATTTGCTTTTTAATTGAAAAATGACTATATTTGCAGCAGTTATTAACTATTAAAACCAAATTACTATGAAAAAGAATCATTTACTCCTCCGTTTGGTCGTCCTGGTGACGGCCATGATGAGTGCCCTCGGCGCCGCTGCTGCCGAGGCCTATGCCTGCTACACGCCGTCGAACACGACGCTGACGTTCTACTACGACAACCAGCGCAGCTCCCGCACGGGCACAACCTACGACCTGAACACAGGCAGCAACGAAACCGGCTGGGAATCGGACAGCACCAATGCCAGTGTGACCAAGGTGGTCTTTGACCCGTCGTTTGCCAATGCCCGCCCGACGACTACCTATAGTTGGTTCTACAACATGAGGAATCTTCAATCCATCACGGGCATGAGTTACCTGAACACCAGCGAGGTGACCAATATGAGTTACATGTTCTTAAACTGTATTAAACTTACTAGCCTTGACTTAAACAGTTTCAACACTTCTAAGTTGATCTATATGAGTTACATGTTCTTTGGCTGCACTAATCTGCGGACCATCTATGTAGGCAATGGCTGGAGCACAGCGGCCGTGACCCCCTCCTTTAGCTCCTTTAAAATGTTCAAGGACTGCACCAGTCTGGTGGGCGGCCAGGGCACGACCTATGACGCCAACCATACGGACAAGACCTATGCGCACATCGACGGCGGCCCGAGCAACCCGGGTTACTTCACCGAGTGGAAAGAGGCTTATGCCTGCTACACGCCGTCGAACACGACGCTGACGTTCTACTACGACAACCAGCGCAGCTCCCGCACGGGCACGACCTACGACCTGAACACAGGCGGCAACGATACTGGTTGGGACACCGACGGCACCAAATCCCATGTGACCAAGGTGGTCTTTGACCCCTCGTTCGCAGGCGCCCGCCCGACAACCACCAGCGATTGGTTTTATTATATGCATAACCTTGAATCCATCACGGGCATGAGTTACCTGAACACCAGTGAGGTGACCAATATGGCTTTTATGTTCGGTAGCTGCACAAAGTTGACGAGCCTTGACTTAAGCAGTTTCAACACTTCTAAGGTGATCTATATGAGTTACATGTTCAATGGTTGCACTAATCTGAGGACAATCTATGTAGGCAATGGCTGGAGCACCGCGGCCGTGACAAACTCCACTAATATGTTCAATTACTGCACCAGTCTTGTGGGCGGCCAGGGCACGACCTACGATGTCAACTACATCGACAAGGCTTATGCCCACATCGACGGCGGCACGAGCAACCCGGGCTACTTCACCGACAAGAACGCAGCCCTGCGTGGCGACGTGAACGGCGACAACAACGTGAACATCACCGATGTGACGGCCCTGATCAACTACCTGCTGAGCGGCAATTCCACGGGCATTAACCTCACTGCAGCCAACTGCAACCAGGATGGCAGCGTCAACATCAGCGACGTGACCGCCCTGATCGCCTTCCTGCTCTCGGGTCAGTGGTAGCCGTTAGCCATTAGCCGGCATCCGCGTTTGATTTTTTAAACGCTGATTACGCGAATTACACGAATTTTTTAAATAAACAGCGATAATCCGCGTAATCAGCGTTCATTTATGAAAGAAGTATCCGCACTATTATGCTCACGTTGCTCGCAGGTTATAGTTTAATGTTTAAAGTTTAAAGAACATCCGCACTCCAGCCAATTGGAACGCGGATGCCAGCTTAAAATAATTCTTAGCGTCTTAGCGTGAGGTAAAGAATGCGGATGCATCACTAATCTCTAACCACTAATCACTAATCTGCGAGCGCAGCGAGCATAAATCTTAGCGCCTTAGCGTGAGCCCAAAGGAACGCGGATACCCGTTGTATTAATTGTTTTAGTTGTTTCAGTTGTCGTTAATTATTCGCTACGTTCTTGAGACAGTCATATAAACATTGAGTTACGATTTATGAAAAGAACAACCAGATTATTAGTATTGCTCATCCTCACCGCCTGGTGTGCTGGAGGGCTCGCACAAGGTTACCAGCAGGTCAACGACATCCCCTATACCGTCAAGACCGACGCCTACTCGCTCGAGCGCCTGAAACTGGATATTTACCACCCCACGGGCGTGACCGAACGCCCCGTAGTGGTTTGGTTCCATGGCGGAGGCCTGGAGGGCGGCAGCAAGGAGATTCCGGCACAACTCAAGGAAAAGGACTTGGTGGTTGTCGGCGTCAACTACAGGCTATTGCCACATGTGACCGTCAAGGAAACCCTCGACGATGCCGCCGAGGCGGTGGCATGGGTATTCAGGCATATCGCCAAGTATGGTGGCGACCCGCACAAGATTGTCGTGACAGGCCACTCGGCAGGCGGATATATCTCCATGATGCTGTGCCTTGACAAGAAGTGGCTGGCGGCCTACAGCATCGATGCCGACGACGTGATGATGTATGTCCCCTTCAGCGGCCAAGCCATCACCCACTACAATGTGCGCAAGATGCAGGGCATCCCGCCCCTGCAACCCACTATCGACGAGTATGCACCGCTCTACTGGGTGCGCGGCGACTGCCCCCCGCTGGTGCTCATCTGCGGTGACCGCGAGCTGGAACTCTACGGCCGCTACGACGAGAACCAGTACCTCGCCCGCATGATGAAACTCGCCGGCCACCAGCACACCTACCTCTACGAGATTGACGGCCACGGCCACGGCGGCATGGTCACCCCCGGTTTTCACATCCTCGAGACCCACCTGCGCCTGATGCTCGGTCAACCGATCAATCCCTGAAGCCACCAGCGACAGGGTCGTCATTGCCACTGTACCATAATTCAACTGCTAGAACTATAACCGCCCTACGGGCGGGAAATTAATCAAATTAATTATAAAATTATTATTAATATTATAATATTATCAATTTTAATTTAAAAATTTGCTTAATTTCCCGTGCGATAGCACGGTTATATTATCGTGTCGCAATTATGGCACAGCCCCATGCATCTCTAATCTGCGAGCGCCAGCTCGCGCTTGACACAGCCTCTCCCTTATTCCGTTCCATTTCTACCTCGACATGGAGGCAGATGCAATAAACTATTATCTATTAACTATTCACTATTCACTAAAAAATACTACCTTTGCAGGTTGAACAGCATATAAACCAAACGATCATGAGCAACGACAAGAATTTAGTGCCGCTCGCCGGCATGACCCTCGAGGAGATGCAAGATGCGGTAACCGCATTGGGTATGCCACGATTTGTGGCTAAACAGTTGGCACAGTGGATCTACCAGAAACGCGTCAATGACTTTGAGCAGATGCAGAACATCTCCAAGGCCAACCGCGAACTGCTGGCAAGCCGCTACTGCGTGGGCCTGTACCCGCCTAGCCACGCTGCAGCCAGCGAGGACGGCACAGTCAAGTACCTGTTTGACGCAGGCAACAAGCAGGCCGTCGAGGCTGTCTATATTCCTGAGGACGATCGTGCCACCCTGTGCATCTCGTCACAGAAGGGGTGTAGGATGAACTGCTACTTCTGCATGACGGGCAAGCAGGGCTTCCACGGCAACCTGACCAGCAACCAGATTATCAATCAGGTGCTGAGCATCCCTGAGAGCGAGAAACTGACCAATGTCGTGTTCATGGGTATGGGCGAACCGCTCGACAACATCGAGGAGGTGCTGCGCGTCATTTCTATCCTCACCGAGCCGTGGGGACTGGCATGGAGCCCCAAACGTGTCACCGTTTCTACCGTGGGCAAGAAGCCTGAGCTCAAGATCCTGTGCGAGCAGACCAGTGTCCACATCGCCGTGAGCGTCCACAACGCCGTTCAAGAGGAGCGTTCCTCGATGATGCCTATTGAGCGCCTCTATCCCATCGACCAGGTGATGGAAATGCTGGGCAGCTACGACTTTGCCCACCAGCGCCGCCTGTCGGTGGAATACATCTGCTGGCAATGGTTCAACGACGATATCCAGCATGCCGAGAAGTTGCGCGAGCTCTTGCCCAACGAGCACGTGCGCGTCAACCTTATCCGATTCCACCCGATTCCTGGCATCGAGAAGTTGCGCACCAGTAGCGATGAGCGCATGACCTACTTCCGCGACTACCTCAACAGCAAGGGTGTGACCTGCACCATCCGCCGCAGCCGGGGCGAGGACATCGCGGCTGCCTGTGGCCAGCTCGCAGGACAGGTGCGCAAGCAGCAGGCTGGGGCTAAAGACAGCAAAACACCCGCCAAGGACCTCAAAGGCACCAAACCTGCCAAAGGCCATCCTCGCAGCAAGAAAAACAAGTAATATAACCCATCGTTGCACCTTCCAATACATCCTGACATGAACACGATTGCAAAATTTGGCTTGATGCTGGCGGCTATCGTCATCGCAGTCCAGGTTGCCTGGGCAGCAGAGCCCATAAACTACTATAACAACGCCCTCGGCAAGAGTGACGAAGCATTGATGACCGCCTTGCGCAACATCATCCGCACCCACAAGGAAGTATCCTACACCAGTGGCCTCTTGAATGCTTTTGCTATCGCCGACACCGATGACAAGGGTTATATCATCGACATCTATAGCAACTGCCGCTACAGGCCCAACGACAACGGATCATCGGCATCCCACGTGGGTGAGGGTTACAACCGTGAGCACAGTTTTCCCAGGAGCTGGTTTGGTGGTGAGGTGTCACCGATGAACACCGATGTGTTCCACATCTACCCCACCGACATCAAGGTCAACAGCCAGCGCAGCAATAACCCCTATGGTGTGTGTGCAAACGGCACACGTCTCACCTATGGCAGCTATGTGGCAAAAGGAAAATTAGGCTCCAGCACCTATCCCGGCTACTCGGGTACGGTCTTTGAGCCCGATGATGAGTACAAGGGTGACTTGGCGCGCACTTACTTCTACATGGTGACCTGTTACAAAAACGAATTGCCCAGCTGGCCAGGTAGTCCCAATCTGAACTACGGCCAAAACAAGTATAAGGCATTCTCGACCTGGACCATCAACATGCTGATGGAATGGTCACGCCTGGACCCCGTCAGCGAGAAGGAAATCAAGCGCAACGATGCCGTCTATGGTATCCAGGGCAACCGCAACCCCTTTATCGATCACCCCGAACTGGCAGAGTACATCTGGGGCAACCAGCAGGGAAACCGCTGGACTGGTTCACTCCAGCCTGTTGACCCCGCCATCATCGCTCCTGAGAACGGCTCCGTCATCGATATGGGTTCAACTACCGTTGGGAAACCGATAGAATACAACATTTCTGTTAAGGGTGAAGGACTGACAAGCGGCATGACAATCACGATGGAGGGTAACGAGTACTTCTATGTGGACAGGAACTCGTTCTCGGCCAGCGAGGTGAATAACGGGGCCACGTTCACCATCGGCTTTACTGCCGATGACGAGGGCACCTTTACCGACATCGTCACGCTGTCCAGCAGCGAGGTGACCAGTACATTCACCATCACAGCAACTGCCAAGCCCGAGGACACTCCTCCCCCACCCCCTGTCGTGCCGACGGACAGCATCGTGGAGGACTGGGAAGGCTGTGAAACGGGAGGTTACTGGACCGACGTTGTTACTGGCAATGCCTTCTTGTGGGAGTTTACCGATGCCGGCATCTGGGGTGACAACCTCAAGCACGGTGAGCTGTGTTGCCGCATGGGCAAGAGCAGCAACAGCATGATCGCCATGGGCGAAGACATTGACGGCGGCAGCACTAGCGCCATTGCATTCTGGGCAGGCTGCTTCGGCAGCGATGCCGATGCCACACTGAGCACAGAATACAGCACCGACAAGGGCTTGTCATGGAATACCCTGGGCGACTTTACCTTTACCAAGGGCTTCTTGCAGCACGTCATCTTGGATATCCAAGTGGAGGGCACTCTGCGTTTCCGCATAGTACAGAAATCGGGCTCGCGCGTCAACATCGACGACATCACGATCTATGGACGCGCAGACGAAGGCATCAAAGGCGACGTCAACGATGACAAGGAGGTCAACGTCGCCGACATCAATGTCATCATCGACACTATCCTCGGTGGCAACAGCAATCCCAAATGTGATGTCAACGATGACAGCGAAATCAACATCGCCGACGTCAACACGGTCATCGATATCATCCTGGGGTCATAATCCTCACCACAATTAACCGAAACAGACAGCCCGTTGAGTCATCATCTATCCAGCGCATACTCGTGGATGCCACTTAACGGGCTGTTAACATAAGATTTAACACCACACCAACATTAACCCTTTACTATTGTTACATTACAAATGAAAAAAATCTTTTTGACCTTGGCCATGATGGTCATGGCAATGGCAGCGATTGCCAAGGATCCGACGCCATGCCCTAGCGGCTACTATGACAATGCCTTGTACAAGAGTGACCAGGCGTTGCTTACGGCTCTGTACAACATCATCACCAGCCACACCAACATCGGCTATGATGGCCTGTGGAATGCCTATGCTGACACCGACACCAACTCTGACGGCTACTACATCGACATGTACAGCACCTACGACAAGTACACCTACAGCGACAAGTGCGGCAGCTACAGCAACATCGGTGACTGCATCAACCGCGAGCACAGTGTACCCAAGAGTTGGTGGGGCGGCGGCAAACAGCCGCAGTACAGCGACATCTTCAACATCGTGCCAACCGACGGCTATGTCAACAACCAGCGCTCCAACTACCCCTACGGCGTGTGTGAGGGCGGTGTCCGCCTGACCAACGGCCAGTATGTCGCTAAAGGGCGCAAAGGCACCAGTACACATGCAGGCTATACGGGAGTCGTGTTCGAGCCCGACGACGAGTACAAGGGCGACTTTGCCCGCGCCTATTTCTATATGGCGGCATGCTACAATGATGTCATCAGCAACTGGACCCAGTCTGGCGGCAGCGTTTTCTTTGCGGGCAACAGCTATCCCGTGTTCACTACCTACGCCATCAACCTGCTCATGGAGTGGCATCGTCTGGACCCCGTGAGCGAGAAGGAGACGACGCGCAACTGCTATGCCCACTCGTGGCAGGGCAACCGCAACCCCTTCATCGACCACCCCGAGCTGGCCGAGCACATCTGGGGCAATCAGCAAGGCCAACCGTGGACCGGAGACGGCACGGTAGTCATCACTCCCGTCCTTACCCAACCTGCTAACGGCGAGAACATCAATGTGGGAACGGTTGCACTTGATGAGACCAGCGTGAGCAGGAACATCACTGTCAAGGGTAGCAATCTGTCGATGGACCTCAACGTGAGCGTGAGCGGCGATGATTTCAGTGTCATACCAGCCACCCTGACTGCCAATGCCGTCAACAACGGCACAACGGTCATTGTGACCTATAGCGGTAGCGCCGAGAATGCCTACGGAACGATTACCTTCTCCAGCAGCGAGGTGAGTCGCACATGCAACCTCACGGCGAGCAAGCAGCAACCGGGCGATGACCCCATCAATCCCGACGATCCCATCACCCCGACTGGCGAGAGCGTCATTGAGGACTGGGAAGGCTGCGAGAGCGGCGGCTATTGGGTGAAGGAGGTACAGGGAGCCGCCTTCAGGTGGTACTTCAACAATGCGGGCATCTTTGCCCAGACCAATGACCACTGGAACGGTCAAATCGGCTGTCGCTTCGGCAAGACCTCCAGCTCTTCTATCGAGATGCTACAAGATGTCACTGGCACATCAGGCATCTCATTCTATGCTGCCACCTATGGTTCGACCGAGGCCGACGCCACCATCCAGGTACTCTACAGCACCAACGGCGGCACGACGTGGACCCTGCTCGAGGAACTGGCATTGACGCACACGCTCACACAATACACCTACGGACTCAACGTGACCGACAATGTGCGCTTCAAGTTCCAGCAGACCGTCGGTGCGCGCGTGAACATCGATGACATCGCCGTGTATGCAGCCCAACAGCAAGCCGAGCCGCAGATCTATTTTGGCGGGGCCATCGAGCCGCTAACTGCCGAATTTGACGGGGAATCTTCCATCAGCGAGGTCACCGTCATGACCGAGGACAACGACCAACCCGTTACCGTCACCGTTGACAACGGCTTTGAACTGAGCCTTGACCAGCAATCGTGGTCTTCAACGCTCACGCTTGATGCCAGCGGCGAGACCTTCTATGTGCGCCTGGCTGACACCAGCACTGACGGTTACTATGAGGGCACCATCACCGCCACAGCTGGCACGGTAACCGCCTATGCCAACGTAGAAGGTGAGGTAATGGCTCCTGCCGTGCCGCCCGTAGTGCTCTATGGTGACGTGAACTGCGACGGACATCTGACTATCAGTGATGTGACCGTGCTCATCAACTACCTACTGGGTGGCAATCCCGACCCATTTGACAGTATCGCTGCCAACGTCAATCAGGATGCCAACATCAGCATCAGCGACGTGACAACACTCATCAACATGCTGCTCAACGGTAGTCCAGCCCAGATGATGTGGAACGCCCTGCCCAATAATGGCGGCATCCAGGTAGTCAACCCGATGGGTGAAGCCCTCGAAATCTATGACCTCGACGCCAATCTGGTAGCAACGGTTTCAGCCTCGAGCACCATTCTCCTGTCTAGAGGCACTTACATTGTCTCCAGCGACACCCACTCCCGCAAGGTCATCGTGAAGTGAACACAATCCATATAACACAATCAGGGCTGCTCGAAAAATGAGCAGCCCTGATTATTTCAGTTATCTAAAAAACCACAAGTTTACTTCTTGGGGGCGATTTTATCGATACGTCTCTGGTGGCGGCCACCCTCAAAAGGGACCGTCAGGAAGGCCTCAATCATTTGAATGGCTTCCTTATCGTTGATGAAGCGACCAGGCAGAGCAATGGCATTAGCATCGTTGTGCTGGCGGGCCAGTCGAGCGACCTCAACGTTCCAGCAAAGTGCCGAACGGACGTCCTCATGCTTATTCAACGTCATGTTAACACCCTGACCGCTGCCACACACGGCAATGCCAGGATAGCAATCGCCCAGCTCAATCGCCGAAGCGCACAAGTGGGCAAAGTCAGAATAGTCACAACTTTCTTCACTGTGGGTGCCGAAGTCCTTATACGCAATGCCTTCCTTATCAAGCCAACGCTTGATAATCTCCTTGATGCGATAACCGGCATGATCGCTACACAGTCCCACAGGAACACCTTCTTTTAAAATCGAGTTTTTCATATTAACGTTAATGTTTTTATTAAAAAAAAGGCCGTGACAAAGCCACGGCACAGTAAACTTATTTCTTTAACGCTTTGAGGGCTTGCTCCATAGTAGCAATCTTACTCTCGGCGTCGGCTTTTTTCTTACGCTCATTGGCAACAACGGCCTCGGGGGCATTGGCGACGAAGCGCTCGTTGCTCAGTTTCTTATCCACGCTGGCGAGGAAGCCACGGGTATAGGCCAGGTCGGCCTCGAGCTTCTTGATTTCCTCCTCAACGTCGATGCTGCCCGCAACGGGAACGGCAAACTCGGCAGTACCGACCATGAAGGCGGCAGCCGTGGGATCCTTCTCGGTCACGGCCTCGATCTTCTCAAGGCCTGCGAGCTTGGTGATAATGGCCTCCAGCGGGTTGTTCAAGCCACCGACAGCCTGCAGCGTCAACTGCTCCTTGTTGGGCAGGTTCTTCTGCTTGCGGACGTTGCGCACGCCACCCACGATCTCCTTGACATCGGCCATAGCTTTGAGCAGAGCTTGGTCTGCCTCCTTAGCCTCAGGAATGAGGGCATACATGATGCTCTCGCCATCCTTACGTTCATCGAGGTGCTGCCAAAGTTCCTCGGTAATGAACGGCATGAAGGGATGCAGCAGACGCAGCAACATATCGAAGAACTCAAGCGTAGCCTGCATCGTGGCGCGGTCCATCGGCTGGCCGAAAGCGGGCTTCACGGCCTCGAGATACCAGGCCGAGAACTCTTCCCAGAACAGGCGGTAGAGCACCATCATGGCGTCGCTCAGGCGGAACTTCGAGAAGTGGTCCTTGACAGTAGCCAGGGCATCGTTGAGCTGGTTACGGAACCACTCTACAGCCTGACGGCTAGCCTCGGGCTGCTCGACATCGGCTACCTCCCAACCCTTAACGAGACGGAAGGCATTCCAGATCTTGTTGTTGAAGTTGCGACCCTGCTCACACAGCGAGTCATCATAGAGGATGTCGTTACCGGCAGGAGCAGCCAGCATCAGACCCATACGCACGCCATCGGCACCGAACTGCTCGATGAGCTTCAAGGGATCGGGCGAGTTGCCGAGCGACTTGGACATCTTGCGACCCAAGTTGTCACGAACAACACCGGTGAAATAAACGTTGCGGAAAGGCATGTCGCCCATGTACTCGTAACCTGCCATGATCATGCGTGCCACCCAGAAGAAGATGATATCCGGTGCGGTCACCAGGTCGTTGGTGGGATAGTAGTACTTGATCTCCTCGTTGCCGGGGTTGTTGATGCCGTCAAACAGCGAGATGGGCCACAGCCACGAGCTGAACCATGTGTCGAGGGCGTCCTCATCGTGGCGCAACTGGCTGGCATCGATGTTCTCGTAGCCGGGGATCTTGCGGGCCTTTTCCAGAGCCTCTTCCTCGTTCAAGGCAACTACATAGACTTCCTTCTCCTCGTCATCGGTGGGCAGGAAGTAGGCGGGAATGCGGTGTCCCCACCAGAGCTGGCGCGAGATACACCAGTCCTGGATGCCCTCTAGCCATACGTTATAGATGTTCTTATACTTGGCGGGATGGAACTTGAGTTCGTCGTTCTTCACACAGGGCAGAGCGATCTCGGCAAAGTGCTTCATCTTCAAGAACCACTGCATGCACAGGCGCGGCTCGACGGCGGTGTCGCTGTTGCGCTCGCTGTAGCCCACCTTGTTGTCATAGTCCTCGATCTTCTC
>Ga0310697_10005990_pt1 | contig 11638 bp, 11 predicted proteins | sample 172DNAGHGlowgp2_FD_203883 | JGI IMG/M metagenome (GOLD analysis project Ga0310697, IMG submission 203883) | Sheep rumen microbial communities from Palmerston North, Manawatu-Wanganui, New Zealand - 1728 DNA GHGlow gp2 (v2) (version 2) | ecosystem: Host-associated > Mammals > Digestive system >... | reverse complement strand
GACGATATCGAGATGGGGCATTTCCCGGATCTGAAATTCGTCGAACTGAACGCATGCCCCGGCGGCTGCGTCGGCGGTGTGATGGCAGTCGAGAACCCGTATATCGCGCGCGTACGCATCCGTGCGCTGCAGCGGTATATGCCGGTCGCGCAGAATCACGTCATTCTGGGCGAGAACGAGCCGATCCCGAGCGAAGTCATGACGGTCGAACCCGGCGAGTACAGCTCGGCCGAGATCCTCGGCGCAGACAGAATGCAGTCGTTCCGCATGATGGCGGAGATCGAACGCATCACAAAGCTTCTGCCCGGCATGGATTGCGGCTCCTGCGGCGCTCCGACCTGCCGCGCGCACGCAGAGGACGTCGTCAGAGGCGAATCCCGTCTCGACGACTGCGTCATCCGCATGCGCGAGATTCTGAAGGAACTCGAACGCGACGACGGAAAGTGAGAAGGCAATGACGGTACGCGAACTGATCGAAAAAACCGGATACGAACCCCTGCTGCTGTCCGAGCCGGATCGCGAGATCACCGGCGGATATGCGGGAGATCTCTTGAGCTGGGTCATGGGACGCGCCGAAAGCGGCGACTGCTGGGTCACGATCATGTCGAACGTGAACGTGGCGGCGGTCGGACAGCTGACGGACTGCGCCTGCATCGTGTTCTCCGAGGGCGTTCGCCCCGACGAGGCAGCGGTCAACGCCGCAAAGCTGCACGGACTGAACCTGCTTCTCTCCGAACGCTCCACATTTGAGATCTGCACCGAAGTCGGTGCGCTGCTCAGATGAGGACGGTCGCCTACGATCTGCATCTGCATTCATGCCTGTCTCCGTGCGGGGACATGGATATGACGCCGTGCAACATCGCGGGAATGGCGCACCTTTCCGAGCTCGGCATCGTTGCGCTGACGGACCATAACACGGTCGATAACTGTCCTGCGTTCTTCGCCGCGTGCGGGGAATACGGGATCGTGCCGATCGCGGGCATGGAGCTGACGACCGCGGAGGATATCCATCTGCTGTGCGTCTTTGAAACGCTTCCGGAAGCGCTTGCGTTCGGAGCGGCGGTCAGGGAGCACCGGATGAAGATCAAAAACCGTGTCGAGATCTTCGGCGAGCAGCCGATCCTGAACGAACGGGACGAAAAGATCGGAGAGGATCCGTATTTTCTCCCGGCGGCGACGGATCTTGATCTCGAATCGGCGGCGGAGCTGGTCAAAGCGCACAACGGGGTCTGCTGGCCTGCCCACATCGACCGCGACGCGAACGGACTTTTAGCGGTGCTCGGCGCGTTTCCGCCGGAACCGGTCTTCCGGATCGCGGAGCTGAGGGATTCCGAAAACGCGAAGCTTGCGGAAGGACGCACGATCGTCGTCTGCTCGGACGCGCATCGGTTGTGGGAGATCGGCGAAGCGGGCGGAACGCTCGAGCTGGACACCGACGAGACCGAGCCGGACGCCGTACGGCACGCGCTCTTTATGAAGCTGCGGGAGGGGAGACTGTGAAGGAGCTCAGCCTGAACATACTCGATATTGCGCAAAACTCGATTCGCGCCGAAGCGACGCTGATCGAGATCCTGCTGGACGAGACGGAAACGTCTCTGAAGCTGACGATCCGGGACAACGGCTACGGCATGTCGGAGGACTTTCTGAAAACCGTCGTCGACCCGTTCTCCACGACGCGCACCACGCGCAAGGTGGGGATGGGGATCCCGCTTCTGAAGCTTGCCGCGGAGCAGACGGGAGGAACGCTTTCGATCCGGTCAACGGAACGGGCGGTCGACCCGGAGCACTGCGGAACGGAGATCTCCGCAACGTTCGACAAGACGCACCTGGATTTTACGCCGCTCGGCGACGTGGTCACGACGATCACGATGCTGATCCGCGGCAGCGCGAAAACGGATTTTCTTTTCCGGCACACCATGCCGGACCGCACGGTCGAGCTTGACACGCGCGAAGTCCGACAGGTACTTGGGGACGACGTACCGCTCGATGAATACGAAGTCCTCGCATGGATCCGGGATATGCTGACGGAGCAATATGCTTCGGAGGCTTGAAGATATGCAGAAAAATCTACTTAAATGAAAGGATCAAACCCATGAAATCATTGAAAGAACTTGCAGAAATTCGTGAAAGAATGAAAAACAAGGTCGCACTTCGTGAAGGTTCCGGTGAGGTCCGCGTCGTCGTCGGCATGGCGACCTGCGGTATCGCGGCGGGCGCGCGTCCCGTTCTGAACGCCTTTGTGGAGCAGGTTGCGGAGCAGAACCTCAGCGATCGCGTGACCGTCACGCAGACCGGCTGCATCGGCATGTGCCGCTTTGAGCCGATCGTCGAAGTCTTTGAGGGCGACAAAGAACGTGTTACCTATGTCAAGGTCAAGCCCGAAATGGTTCCCGAGATCGTCAAACAGCATTTGATCGACGGCAAACCCGTCACAAAATATACCATCGGTGCGGTGGAAGGTTAACGGAGGAAAGACAGAATGATTCGTACGCATGTTTTGATTTGCGGCGGTACGGGGTGTACCTCATCCGGCAGCGTCAAGATCGCGGAAGCGCTGGAAGAACAGATCGCATTGAACGGCCTTGCAGATGAGATCAAGGTCGTACGCACGGGCTGCTTCGGCCTCTGCGCGTTGGGCCCGGTCATGATCGTGTACCCGGAGGGCACGTTCTACAGCCGCGTGAAGCTCGAGGATGTTCCGGAGATCGTTTCGGAGCACTTCCTGAAGGGCCGTGTCGTCGATCGTCTCGTGTATCGCGAGACCGAAGGCGATGAAAAGGTAGAGGTACCGTCTCTGCAGGAGACCGGCTTCTACAAGACGCAGATGCGCGTTGCGCTTCGCAACTGCGGCGTTATCAACCCGGAACAGATCGACGAGTACATCGCGATGGACGGCTATGCCGCGCTCGGCAAGGTGCTCACCGAAATGACCCCGGAAGAAGTCATCCAGGTCATGAAGGATTCCGGACTTCGCGGCAGAGGCGGCGCGGGCTTCCCGACCGGTCTCAAGTGGGAGTTTGCGGCCAAGAACAAGGTCCCGCAGAAATACGTCGTCTGCAACGCCGACGAGGGCGACCCCGGCGCGTTCATGGACCGTTCCGTCCTCGAAGGCGATCCGCATGCGGTCCTCGAAGCAATGGCGATCGCAGGCTATGCGATCGGCGCAAACAAGGGCTTCATCTATGTTCGTGCCGAGTACCCGATCGCAGTCAAACGTCTTGAGATCGCAATCGGACAGGCGCGTGAATACAACCTGCTCGGCAAGGACATCTTCGGCACCGGCTTCGACTTCGACATCGAAGTCCGTCTCGGCGCAGGCGCGTTCGTCTGCGGCGAAGAAACCGCGCTTCTGACCTCCATCGAGGGCAACCGCGGCGAGCCGAGAAACAAGCCCCCGTTCCCGGCGAACAAGGGCCTGTTCGGTCAACCGACGATCATCAACAACGTCGAAACGCTCGCCAACATCCCGCAGATCATCCTGAAGGGCGCAGACTGGTTCGCATCCATGGGCACTGAGGGCAGCAAGGGCACCAAGGTCTTTGCGCTCGGCGGCAAGATCGTCAACACCGGTCTTGTGGAGATTCCGATGGGTACCACGCTCCGCGAAATCATCTTCGACATCGGCGGCGGCATCCCGAACGGCAAGAAGTTCAAGGCGGTTCAGACCGGCGGTCCGTCCGGCGGCTGCATCCCGGCAGAGTACCTCGACATGCCGATCGACTATGACAACCTCAAGAAGATCGGCGCAATGATGGGCTCCGGCGGTATGATCGTCATGGACGAAACGACCTGTATGGTCGACGTCGCGCGCTTCTTCCTCGACTTCACGGTCGACGAGAGCTGCGGCAAGTGCACACCGTGCCGCATCGGTACGCGCCGTCTTCTCGAAATGCTCGACAAGATCACGTCCGGCAACGGCACGCTCGAAGATCTTGACAAGATGGAAGAGCTGTGCAAGTACATCCAGGCGAACGCAATGTGCGCACTCGGTCAGACGGCGCCGAACCCGGTCCTCAGTACGCTGAAGTATTTCCGCGACGAGTACGAAGCGCACGTTGTCGAAAAGCGCTGCCCGGCGGGCGTCTGCAAGAACCTCATGCATTATGAGATCCAGCCCGACAAGTGCAAGGGCTGCACGCTGTGCGCACGCAAGTGCCCGGCAGGCGCGATCACCGGCAAGGTCAAGGAACCGCATGTCATCGATCAGTCGAAGTGCATCAAGTGCGGCGCCTGTATGGAAGGCTGTAAGTTCTCGGCCATCATCAAGAAATAAGGAGGGCGACCATGGATACAGTTAAAATGAAAATCAACGGAATGGAGATCGAAGTCCCCGCAAATTCCACCATTCTGGAAGCGGCGGAGCTGGCAGGCATCCGTATTCCGACCCTTTGCTACATGAAGCAGATCAACGCGATCGGCGCATGCCGTATGTGCGTTGTCGAAGTCAAGGGCGCGCGCTCTAACCCCGTCGCGTGCTTAATGCAGGTCGCCGAAGGCATGGAAGTGCAGACGAACACGCCCGCGCTTCGCGCATCCCGCAAGATGACCCTCGAGCTGATGCTTTCGAACCACCGTATGGACTGCCTGAGCTGCGTCAGAAGCGGCAACTGCGAACTGCAGGCGCTTTCTCAGGAATACGGCTGCGACGCGCATAAGTTCGACGGCGCACCCACCGAGCCGGACATCGACGATTCCGCGATCCACCTCATCCGCGACAACTCGAAGTGCATCCTTTGCCGCCGCTGCGTAGCGGTCTGCAAATACAACCAGCACTGCAACGTCATCGGCGCAAACGAGCGCGGCTTCAAGACCCACATCGCAAGCGCGTTTGATCTGCCGCTGGCCACCACGTCCTGCGTCAACTGCGGTCAGTGCATCAGCGTCTGCCCGACCGGCGCGCTCACCGAGCGTGACGACACCGACAAGGTCTGGAAAGCACTTTCCGATCCCGAAATGCATGTGGTCGTCGGTCCCGCACCGTCCGTCCGCGCACAGCTCGGCGAGGAGTTCGACATGCCGATCGGCACGAACGTAGAAGGCAAGATGATCGCAGCGCTCCGCCGTCTCGGCTTCGACAAGGTGTTCGACGTCGACAACGCGGCTGACGTGACCATCATGGAGGAAGGCACGGAGCTGATCGGCCGTCTCAAGAACGGCGGCAAGCTCCCGCTGATCACGAGCTGCAGCCCCGGCTGGATCAAGTTCTGCGAGCACTACTATCCGGAATTCATTCCGAATCTGTCCACCTGCAAATCGCCGCAGGGCATGTTCGGCGCTCTCGTCAAGTCCTACTATGCCGAGAAGATGGGCATCGACCCGAAGAAGATCTTCGTCGTCTCCATCATGCCGTGCACCGCGAAGAAGTTCGAGGTACAGCGTCCCGAGCTCGGTCAGGACGGCAGACCGGACGTCGACGTGTCGCTCACCACGCGCGAGCTTGCTCGTATGATCCGCCGCGCGGGCATCAAGTTTGCGGATCTCCCCGACGAGGTCTGCGATCCGATGCTGGGCGTTGCTTCCGGCGCAGGTCACATCTTCGGCGCGACCGGCGGCGTTATGGAAGCTGCTCTGCGTACCGCGTATGAAGTCGTTACCGGCAAGACGCTTGAACGGGTCGAGTTCCACGACGTCCGCGGCACCGCGGCGATCAAGGAAGCCGAATACGACCTCAACGGCGTCAAGGTCCGTGTTGCGGTCACCAGCGGTCTCGAGAACGCTTCGAAACTCCTTGACATGATCAAGAGCGGCGAGAAGCAGTACGAGTTCGTCGAGGTCATGGCGTGCCCCGGCGGCTGCGTCAACGGCGGCGGTCAGCCGATCCAGCCCGGTTCCGTCCGGAACTTCGTGGATCTGCGCGCAAAGCGCGCGGCGGCGCTCTATGGCGAGGACGACAATATGCCGCTCCGCAAGAGCCACGAGAACCCCGAAGTGCAGGCACTCTACCGTGACTACCTCGGCGAGCCGAACAGCCACAAGGCGCACGAGCTGCTGCATACGCATTACACCGAGCGCGGCTTGTACAAATAAGATCATCGATACAGAGGGCGGGAGAGCGATCTCCCGCCTTTTGCTGTTTGTCGGCACAAAAAAAGAAAGGGCAAAGCCCTCTCAAAAACCGTATGCGCCGTTCACGGACGGATGATCACGCGCCCCTGCGCCGTATACCCGCCGAATTTACCGGTCAGCAGGATCGGTTCGACGTCGCGGAATTCCAGATACTTCGTGTTGACGGCTTTGCCGTCCGCGCTGATCGCGAGCGTGATATGCGGGACCTCGATGCGCGCGATCATTTCGGCGATCGCGGGATCGTCGGAAAACAGCTCCACGCGCAAGCCTTCGTTCTGTCCGTCGTTGCCGTATCCGGTGATGCGGACGCGGATCGTCCTTCCGAACAGCGAGCGGTCGATTTCGGACGGAGCATAGACGAACGTGACATGCGGAGACCGGATCTGCTGCGAAGGAGGATCATTTCTGAGATGCGCGACCTCCGGGAAAAACGATCTTCTGTTGAAGAAGCAGCCGATATAACGATAATTACGGTTCATAGGAGCCCCCATTCGATCGGAACGATGATCGTTCATCTCTTTTTTCGGATCCGAAGCAAATTGACGATCGACAAAACTGCGATGCAAACGATGAGCGCCCGGAACATGTACAGGATCTTGTTTGTGAACGGCTTGATGAAACGGTTTTCGCCGAGCTTCCGGTTCAGCTCCGCAAAGCTGCCGTCGGATCGGTATGAAAACGGCAGAAAGATGTAGGAAGTATTATGCAGGACGTCCATGATTTACCTCGAGAATCTGATTTCAACGAAACCGGTTTGCTTCGCGTGTGCGCAGAAAGCGACACCGTGATATTTTCCATAATATATCATAAAACCTCCGATATTGCAATATCAAGCGCTGCTGAATGTCCGGAGAGAAACAGCTGGGTGTAAAAATCGACCGGAAAGACGCATGCCGAACGCGATTCGAGCCTGTTTTAACGTGTAAAAATAAATTGCACGGAAAAAAAGGAATTTTCGGAGTTTTGGCGTATATAATTATAGAATACTTTCGCGGAGGCGTCTATGGAACAGGGATCGGTCCGGAAAATGCGGGAAGAATGGGAGAAGGAAATGCTTTCGCCCTTTGCGACGCTTGTCGTCAATACGCGCGGACGCGAAGTTCCGATGGACCTTTGTCCGGTGCGGACCGAATTTGTGCGCGACCGCGACCGCATCCTGCACAGCAAATCCTTCCGCAGACTGAAGCATAAAACGCAGGTGTTTCTGGCGCCGAAGGGCGACCATTACCGCACGCGTCTCACGCATACCCTCGAGGTCACACAGATCGCGCGCACGATCGCGCGCGCGCTTCGCCTCAACGAGGATCTTGCGGAAGCCATTGCCATGGGACACGATCTTGGGCATACGCCGTTCGGACACGCCGGGGAGGAAGTCCTGAACGAGCTGTTGCCCTGCGGATTCAAACACAATGAACAGAGCCTGCGCGTGGTCGAAAAACTCGAGTATGACGGCAAGGGGCTGAACCTCACGTGGGAAGTCCGCGACGGCATCGTGAACCATACAAGCAGCGGACATCCGGCGACCGTTGAGGGAAAGGTCGTCTCTCTGGCAGACCGGATCGCATACATCAACCACGATATCGACGACGCCATGCGCGCCGGCGTGCTGACCGAAGAAGATCTGCCGCGTTCCTGCATCGAGCTGTTCGGACCGACGCATTCCAAGCGCATCAACAGCCTGATCATCAACGTCATCGAGAACAGTCAGAACAGCGCGGACATTCATTTTTCTCCCGAGTACGCGGAGGAGTTCAAGGTGCTGCGCAAATTCATGTTCGAGCGCGTATACCTGAACCCGCTTGCAAAAAGCGAGGAGGGGAAGGCGAAGGGCGTCGTCCGCGCACTGTATGAATACTATTTTTCGCATCCCGAGCTTCTGGACTCGGAGTATATGCAGACGCTTGAGACCGAAGGCAAGGAACGCGCAGTCGCGGACTTTATCGCCGGCATGAGCGATACGTACGCGATCGGCACCTACGAGCATCTGTTCGTTCCGAAAAGCTGGAGCTGAATGCTGCCGGGATCACATAGGAAAGGAGGCGCGCAATGGCATTTCCGAGCGCATGGCTCGATGAGCTTCTACACAAAAATGATATCGTATCCGTTGTCTCGGAATATGTCGAGCTGAAGCCGAAGGGCCGCAAGCTTTGGGCGTGCTGTCCTTTGCACGGCGAAAAAACGCCGTCGTTCTCCGTTTCTCCGGACAAGCAGCTCTTTTACTGCTTCGGCTGTCACGCGGGAGGGACCGTCATTCAGTTCGTGATGGACATAGAGCGTATGACGTTCTACGAAGCGGTCCAAAGCTTAGCCAACCGCGCGAACATGGAGCTGCCGAACGAGATCAACGACCGTGAAATGCAGCGGCAGCGCGCGTATAAAAAGCGTTTGATCGAGGCGAATACCGAGGCGGCGCGCTACTATTCGCAATGCTTTCTGAATCCCGCGATCGGCAAGGAGGCGCAGGCGTACGCCGCAAGGCGCGGTCTGAATGCCGATATCGTGACCCGGTTCGGCATCGGCTATGCGCCGGATACGTGGGATTCGCTTCTGAAGCTTCTGAAGGGCAAGGGCTATTCCGAAAAGGAATTGGTCGACGCGGGTCTTTTGGTGCACAATGCCGACCGCGGAACCGTCTATGACGCGTTTCGCGGACGCCTGATCTTCCCGATCCTCGGCGTGGACGGCAAGGTGCTCGGATTCGGCGCGCGCGTGATGGGCGATGAAAAACCGAAATACATCAACACGGGCGATACGCCGGTCTACAACAAGCGCAACAACCTGTACGGACTTTATCTGCACAAGAACGAAAAGCTCGACGATCTCATTATGGTCGAGGGCTATATGGACGTGATCGGGCTCTATAAGGCAGGCGTGAAGAACGCCGTCGCAAGCCTCGGCACGGCGCTGACGCAGCAGCAGGCACGGCTTCTCAAACGCTATGTCGAGAAGGTCTATATTTCATACGACGGAGACGCAGCGGGACAGAACGCGACGGTCCGCGGTCTCGATATTCTGAAAGCCGAAGGGCTCGAGGTGCGCGTCATTACGATCCCGGACGATCTCGATCCGGACGAGTACGTGCAGATCTACGGCAAGGAAGGCTTTGATCGGCTCAAGGAGAATGCGCTGTCGCTGAACGCATTTAAGCTTGAAGCGATGGCAAAGGGCTATGATCTGAACGACGAGAACGGACGCGAACGATATGCCAAGGCGGCATGCGCGTTCGTTGCGGGTCTGCAGCCGATCGAACAGGAACGCTATTATAAACAGATCGCAAAAAAGACCGGCTACGCGCTGGAAGCGCTCGAGGCACAGGGCGTCCGCAGCGGAGGTATGCAGATCTCCGAAAGCCGTACGACGGTCCGCGGGGGCTTTCGCAGAAGGACTGAAACCGGCGAGGAACCGCGCGACGTTCTCGAACGAACGCTGATCCTTGCGTGCATGCACGACCCGAACGCGCTTGCATACGCGATCGCAGAGAACGCGGCAGAGCTGATCCGAAACGGAACGTATCAGGCGATGTTCCTTGCCATGTGTGAGCAGGGGAGCGATTTTTCGGCGGCGAAGTACATCGGCGAACTGTCGGAAGCGGAGGCGGAGACGGCATCCGCCGTATTGAAAGAGGAAGAAGCGATGGAAAACGCGAAGGAGACAGCAGTCGACTGTATCCGTCGCATGCGGCGCGAGAACGCTTCCGATGAGATCGCAAGCCTGCAGGCAAAGCTTAACAGACCGGATTTGACGGCAGAGGAAAGAGAAGCCGTTTTGAAAGAAATCACCGAACGTATACGGGCAAATAAATAAGGAGACGGGACATGGAAGAAACAAAAACCACAAAAAAGACCAAAAAGGTCAAGCAGGAAGAAGTCAAGGACGTGACGGAAACGGTCGAAACGGCGGAAGCGCCGAAGAAGACTGCGAAGCGCGCAAAGCCGAAGGCGGAGGAACAGCCGGTCGAAACGACAGTCGAGCCCGCGCCGGAAGCAGTCGAGCCCGCGCCCGAAAAGCCGAAGAAGGCGGCGAAAAGCAAGAAGAAAGCGGAACCGAACCCGGAAGAACTGCCGGCAGAGCCGACGCCTGCCGAAAAGGAACCGGAAGCGCAGCCGGAACCGGAAAAGCCGAAGAAGGCGGCAAAGCCCCGCAAGAAGGCAGAGCCGCAGCCGGAGGAGATCCCGGCAGAGCCCGAGCTTTCGGAACCGGAACCCGAACCGGCTTTCGTTGAGGACGAGCTGATCCCCGAAAAGCCGAAGAAGACGTCCAAAAACCGTAAAAAGATCGAAAAGCCGGAGGAAGAATCGGAACAGGACGACTTCGAGGACGACGAGGACGAGCCCAAGCCCGCCAACGCCGAACAGCGCATCCGTGAGCTTTTGGACAGAGGCAAGCAGAAGGGCATGCTGACGTTCAATGAAATCATGGATGTGGTCAACGAAGTCGGCGTCGACGCCGATCAGATGGACAAGATCTACGGCGAACTCGAAGAGATGAACATCGACGTCGTCGAGGAAGTCGAAGTCCCCGAGGACATCGACGAGGAGATCGCGGAGATCGAAACGATGCTTGCGCCGACCGAAGGCATCAACATCGAAGATCCGGTCCGTATGTATCTCAAAGAGATCGGCAAGGTCCCGCTTCTGACCGCGCAGCAGGAGATCGAGATCGCGCAGCGTATGGCGGAAGGCGACCTCGACGCAAAGCATCAGCTTGCGGAGGCGAACCTGCGTCTGGTCGTCTCGATCGCAAAGCGTTACGTCGGTCGCGGCATGCTGTTCCTCGACCTCATTCAGGAGGGCAACCTCGGTCTCATCAAGGCGGTCGAAAAGTTCGATTACCGCAAGGGCTATAAGTTCTCGACGTACGCGACGTGGTGGATCCGTCAGGCGATCACCCGCGCGATCGCGGACCAGGCGCGTACGATCCGTATCCCGGTCCACATGGTCGAGACGATCAACAAGCTGATCCGCGTCAACCGTCAGCTCGTGCAGGAGCTCGGCAGAGATCCGCGTCCCGACGAGATCGCAAAGGAAATGGGCATTTCCGAGGACAAGGTCCGCGAGATCCTGAAGATCGCACAGGAGCCGGTCTCCCTCGAAACGCCGATCGGCGAGGAGGACGATTCGCACCTCGGCGACTTCATCCCTGACGACGACGCGCCCGCGCCTGCGGACGCCGTGGCGGTCGCGCTTCTCAAGGAACAGCTCGTGGAAGTGCTGAACACGCTGACCCCGCGTGAAGCGAAGGTACTGCGTCTCCGCTACGGTCTCGACGACGGCAAGGCAAGAACGCTCGAAGAGGTCGGAAAGGAGTTCAACGTCACGCGTGAGCGCATCCGCCAGATCGAAGCGAAGGCGCTTCGCAAGCTTCGGCATCCCTCCCGGAGCAAGAAGCTCAAAGACTTTCTCGAATAAGAAGAAAAGAAAGAAACGGCTGCGGGATTTTCTCGCATGAAACCATATTGCAAACAAGGGGGCTGTTCAAAAACGCTTTGAACAGCCACAATGAATTCTCGCTTCGCTCCGTGAATTGTCCTTTGGACATGAATTTCCCCTCGCGGGGAATGAATTGACGCCGA
>Ga0310697_10005989_pt1 | contig 11638 bp, 8 predicted proteins | sample 172DNAGHGlowgp2_FD_203883 | JGI IMG/M metagenome (GOLD analysis project Ga0310697, IMG submission 203883) | Sheep rumen microbial communities from Palmerston North, Manawatu-Wanganui, New Zealand - 1728 DNA GHGlow gp2 (v2) (version 2) | ecosystem: Host-associated > Mammals > Digestive system >... | reverse complement strand
GGTGCTTGGCCGTCAGCACGATACCCTTCATGCCTCCCGCCAACGCCACATCCACCCATTGGCTGCAGTCCAGGTCGGTCGGCATGAACACACTCTCGTTCTCGGCCCCGTCGCCCCATTCCACGTCGGTGAAGGTGTTGGGCCCGAAATGGCACATCATGTTGGTTTCCATCTGCATCCAGGCAAGCTGGTCGGCCGTGGGCACGGCACCATAGGGCTCCGGCTCCGGCGCTTCTCCGCCGCATCCGGCAAGCATCACCAAAGCAGCCAGAACGGCAAACATGGCTTCTTTCTTCATCGCATACTTTTTTTGCTCTCAAAAATCCAAAATGCAAGTATATGAATTTTCCCCCGAAAAATACAAATGCAAATATACGAATTATGTCCCGAATGGCCCAAAATAGTTTTCCACAATCACTCCTTTCCGACGCAATACAGGTTGTTCTGGCGCCCTTCCGGACGTCGCATTTTGTGTCCCCGTAATCCACTCTCCCTCAATACCTTCTCCTTATCAACTCCTACCCAACTCCTACCATGGAAGGAGATGGGTAGGAGTTGGTATGGAGTTGATATGTGGAAGTCAGGCAGTTAGCGGATTGTTGGAGCGTCGGATCACTATGCTGGATGGATGGACGGAGTATTCACATTCGACTGTTGAAATGTCTTTTTGCGAGAGGGGAATCGGGTGAGGGAAAATGCGTAATTTTGCATCGTAAAAATGTGGCATTTGTGAAACGTTCGCTTTTGTCTATTGCACTTGTCCTATGGATGTTACCGACGGTGTCGGCGCAATGTGGTTTTGTGTCGGCCACGGCGGAGGGCGTGTCGTTGTGCTATCGTGTCAATGCCGATGGTGTGACGGCTACGCTGACGCACCCCGAAAGGGATTGGCCTTATTATGGGGCAGGCAAGCCGAAGGGAGGCATTGCGGTGCCGGCCACGGTGACGCATTCCGGCAAGGAGTATCGTGTGGTGGCTATTGACAGTTACGCCTTCTACGGATGTGATTCCGTCACCTCAGTAAGCCTGCCCGACGGTATTGTGAGCATCGGCACGCAAGCCTTCAACGGGTGCCGCAACATGAGATCGATCGCCATGGGCCGAGAGCTGAAGGCGATAGGTGAGGGGGCATTTGCCTATTGCGCCGCGATGGATTCGTTGGTACTGCCCGCTACGGTTGATTCCGTCGGAATGCTGGCGTTTTCGATGTGCACCGGTCTGCGGCATGTGGAGATGAGCGAGGGACAGCGCCGGCGGTGCGGTTCGACGGTGTTCCATGGGTGCGAACTACTTGGAGAAAGGATGGAGGGGAGCAGTAGGGGAGAGGGTGAATTTTTGAAAAAAATGGATGCCAAAACCGGATTTTGAAGCAACGCGGCAGGATTTGGCTGAAAAAAAATTGTTTGATTTTATGAATGTTGCAAAATATTTTTGACGAAACCGCGTTTGTATCAAAGAAAAATCGTAATATTGCGTTTTGAATATAGGCCTGTAATATGATTCAAAGAAAGTTGAAAACCCTACTAAAAGGTACGCTGTTTGGAGCTGCTGTGCTGATGGCGTTCAGCGTGGGAGCGCAGGATGTGCCGTTTTCACAGTTCTATGCAAATCCGCTGTATTTGAACCCTGGTTTTGCCGGTTCGGCCGTGGCTCCGCGCGTGTCGATGAGCTATCGTGCCCAGTGGCCGGGACTGGTCAGTGCATATACCACGGTGTCGGCTTCGTACGACCAGTATTTTGATGATCTGCATGGTGGTCTTGGCGTGATTCTCCTGACCGACCGTGTGGGCGACCATGGTGCTCTTTCGACCAGTCATCTGGGCCTTATGTATGCGTTCCGCTTCCAGTTGGCCCGTGACCTCTTTGTCAGCGCAGGACTGCAGGCATCGCTTGTCAACAATCATCTGCGTTGGGACGAGTATCTGCGTTTTCCGGAGCAGATTGACCGCGAGTTGGGTTTTTCCTTTACGACGATGCCGGCTCCTCCTGAGAAGCTGTCGCGTTGGAGCCTTGATTTCAATGCCGGTGTGTTGATGTCGGGATCCAAGTGGTATGCCGGACTTGCGGCTTCGCATCTGACGCAGCCCAACCAGGCATTTTATTCTGAGGACCGAGTGCCCATCAAACTGACTGTGCACGGGGGTGGACTGATCAATGTGGCTGAAGAGAGCCGCCGCCAGTCGTCGCTCGGGCTTGGCTCCCCGATCATCAATCCCAATCTGATCTATCAGTATCAAGGCGGCGGCCATACTTTCAATTATGGCGTCAATCTTGACTGGCAGCCGTTTGTGGTGGGCGTGTGGTTCCGCCACAGCACTGTCAATGTGGATGCTTTCATCTTCATGGCCGGTGTGCAGTACGACTTTTTCAAGATCGGCTACAGCTATGATGTCACGGTGTCGAAGATTGCGAACAGCACAGCTGGTACGCATGAGATTTCGCTTGGACTGCTGATGCCTGTGCCCGAACACAAGAAGAAGGTGAAGGCCATACGCTGTCCGTCGTTCTGATGAAAGGGTGAAACAAAAATCGAATTGTTACGTTAATAATAGAATAATACATTAATAAATAGAAAAATCTATGAAAATAGTCAGATTTTCATGCTTGATTTTGGCAGCAACGCTGATGCTGACCTCGTGCTGGAACAAGAGCAGCAAGTCGGCAACCACGGGTTGGAACCTGAACGATCCGACATGGGGCGGATATGATGTGTCCGACCGTACGCAGCAGGGCACTGCTCCCGGACTGGTCTTCATTGAGGGCGGTTCGTTTGTGATGGGCCATATTTCGGAAGATTCCCGCTACAAGTGGGACAATGTGGCGCATACGGTCACGGTGTCGTCGTTCTATATGGACGAGACGGAAGTGAGCAACGAGTCGTATGGCGAGTTTGTGTATTGGATGCAGCGCGCCTATGGCGAAGAGTATCCCGAGAAGGTGCGTGCCATCTATCCCGACACCAATGCATGGCGCGACAAGCTGGCATGGCGTGAGGGTTTTGTGGACTATTATTTCCAGAGCCCGAGCTACAAGGACTATCCTGTGGTGGGTGTGACCTGGGAGCAGGCTCAGGCTTTCTGCACATGGCGCACCGATCGTGTGAACGAAAAGGTGCTTATTGATATGGGTATTATCATGCTCGACCAGGAGAATATCGGCACGGGTGCATTCCAGACCGATGTGTATCTGGCTGGCCGTTATGAAGGTGAGACCAAGAAGGGTATTCCCGACCTGAATCCCACCAATGGCGGAGAGGAGCGCAATGTGCGCCAGGCTGACGGTATCCTTTATCCTTACTATCGTCTGCCAACCGAGGCTGAGTGGGAGTTTGCCGCTCTGGGTATGATCGGCAACACCTACGACGAGCGTGTGGTGGAGCATAAGACTTATCCGTGGGCCGGTCAGAGCCTGCGTTCGGCCAACAAGAAATATTACGGTCAGTTCCTTGCCAACTTCAAGCGCACCCGCGGCGACGCTATGGGTGTGGCCGGCAACCTGAACGACGGTTGGGACTATACTTGCCCGGTGAAGTGGTATTTCCCGAACGATTACGGTCTGTACAATATGGCCGGCAATGTGAGCGAATGGTGCATGGATGTGTACCGTAAGATTGTCAACCCTGTGGGTGCTGATGATCTGGATCCTTTCCGTGGCAATATCTACCGCACCTATGAGGTGGACGAGGACGGTGAGGTGATGATTGGCGAGGATGGACTGATTGTCCGTAAGGATGTTGAGTTCGACGCCAACCGCCGCAACTATCGTCAGGCCAACAACGTGAACTACCTCGATGGTGACCGCGCTTCGAATCTGGGTACCGACGGATGGCGCGCTGCCGATGAGGAGGAAGGCGAAGATGGCGAGTATGAGTATGAAGAGGAAAGCTATGAGGAAGATGAGGAGGAGGAAGAGAGCGAGCTGTCGCAGATGTCGGTTGACGACACTTGGACCAACAATATGTATCGCCGCGCTTCCGACAACCAGAAGGAGAATCCCACGGTGTCGCTGGTCAACAACAAGGTGCGCGTGGTGAAGGGTGGCAGCTGGAAGGATCGTGCCTACTATCTGCAGGCCAGCACCCGCCGCTATTACGATCAGGACAAGTCGACTTCCTGGATTGGCTTCCGTTGCGCAATGGACCGTCTCGGTTCGCGTACGAAATAAAATGACAATGTAACAAGTCGGTAAGCGACTTCTAAAATCACCGCTTCAGGGCTGTCCTTTTAGAAGTCGCTTGCTATTTTTGCCGCGGTTTGAGTAAGAAGGTATTATTATTGATAGTGCTGTCGTTGATGGCTGGCGTGTCGGATGCTCAGAAGATTATCCAGTACACGTCGGGTATGGGCGCAAGATCGTCGACGAACGGTAATGTTTGGGTGTTGTTTGGTGGCGTCCGTGCTTCGCATGAGGGTATGACCCTCACATCCGACTCGGCACATTTCGATGTGGAGGAGAACAGTTTCGAGGCATTTGTGAATGTGGCTATCAAACTGACCGACACGACGTATATCTATGGCGAGCGTCTGTATTATGACGGCAACACGAGGGTGCTTGACATCTGGGACGATACGGTGATCATGATTGACGGACGGACCACGTTGCTGGCCAACCACTTGACCTATGAACGGGATGCCTCGACGGCATATTATACGGAGTGGGGCTATGCCACAAGCGAAAACCGCCTGTTGTATAGCGAGCAGGGCGAGTACCGTGCCGGACAGAAACAGTTCTATATCTACAATGATGTGTATCTGACCGATTCGTCGTCGACGCTGACGACCGACACTCTGTTGTATAATACGGAAACCAAAATAGCCCATTTTTCCAGTCCGACCAATATCGTGTCGGACAAGTCGAGGATATACAGCGAGCTGGGCGACTATCAGACGGATACGAGATATGCGGTGTCGTACAAAGCGTCGCATGTCGACAATGAAGGCCGTTCGATAGATTGCGACACCCTTTACTATCGCGATGACCAGCAGTACGGCAGGGCTTTCGGCCATGTGGTGATTGTGGACAGCGTGAACGATATCACATGTACCGGAGGTTATGGCGAAACACGTCAAGATTCCAACTGCTCGTTCGTCACCGACAGCGCCTTGGTGGTGTTTGTGGATGAAGGCGATTCGCTCTATCTGCATGCTGATACGGTGAGCCTTTTCCTCGACAGCGCAAACAATTTGCGTGCGGTCAGAGCAAACTATCACGTGAAGATGTACCGCAAGGATGCCCAGGCGATGTGCGATTCTGCCCATTATTGGGCAGAGGACAGCCTGATGACGATGTTCGGGTCGCCAGCACTGTGGTATGAGCATTATCAATGCACGGCTGATACGATCAGCGTGCAGCACGACACAACGGGGGTGAAACGAGCGGTGTTGAATGACAACTGCTTTGCCATCGAACAGGTCGACGCTGACAAATTCAATCAGGTGAAGGGCCGAAAGGGTGTGGTGTATTTCAAGCGAGGAGAACCCGACTATGCAGATGTGCTGGGGAATGCCCAAATGGTGTATTACATCACCGAAACCGACACGACGGACAGAAGCTATTTGCTAGGGGCTAATGTTGGAGTGGGGACGGACATGCGCATCTATTTCGACAGCACGCGAGCGCCGTCGAGGGTGGTGACTTTCGAAAATCCGGACATGCAGACCTATCCAGTGAATGCAGTGCCGGAATCGCAAAAAAGGCTTCAAGGGTTCCGATGGTTGTCCTTCAAACGTCCAAGGAAACCGGAAGATGTTTTTGTGTGGTGACAAAATGTCAGCAATCTCTGCCAATGGCAGAGTTTTTGCATATATAGGAATATGTATCTAAAATAATCAAGAATATGACCAAGGTTGACAAAAATAATCCCAAAAAAGAAAACGAACAGCCTGTGGATCAGGTGGAAGAAGTGACCGAGACCCCAGAAGAGACACTGCAAGAAGAGGCTACGGAAACAGACAAGCTCCAGGAGATGGGTGAAAAACTGGCCACTCTGAATGACAAATATCTGCGTTTGTATTCAGAATACGAGAACTATCGCAAACGGACCAATGTGGAGAAAGCCGACTTGTTGCTGAACGGCAGCAGAGAGATGATGAAGGCCATATTGCCGGTGATTGACGATTTCGAAAGAGCCCTCGACAATATGAAGACAGAAGATGAGGGTGTGAGGCTGATATACAACAAGTTGATTAAAATATTGGAGCAGAAGGGACTGAAGGCAATGCAGGTGAAGGGAGAAAAGTTCGATGAGAACCTGCATGAAGCCATCACGCAAGTGCCTTCATCGTCGCCAGAGCAAAAAGGCCTGGTGATAGATGTGGTGGAGAAAGGCTATTATTTGAACGACAAGGTTTTGAGATACGCCAAGGTGGTGGTGGCATGCTGATGCCGCTTTGTGTATGACTCCCAAAAAACAGACAGGAAATTATGGCAAAGAGAGATTATTACGAGGTGCTTGGAGTGGACAAAAATGCCACTCCGGAAGAATTGAAGAAGGCTTACCGCAAATTGGCTCTCCAATATCACCCCGACCGCAATCCCGGAGACAAGGAAGCTGAAGAGAAATTCAAGGAGGCAGCCGAGGCTTACGATGTGTTGAGCAATCCTGAGAAGAAAGCCCGATACGACCAGTTCGGCATGGCCGGCATGGAGGGCGCTTATGGCCAAGGCGGCATGAATATGAACGATATCTTCTCGCAGTTTGGCGACTTGTTCGGCGATTTGTTCGGTGGCGGGTTCCGTAGCGGCTTTTCGGGATTTGGAGGAGGCGGCACGACGCGCCGTGTGATGCGTGGAAGCAATCTGCGTATCAAGGTGAAGCTGACGCTTGAGGAAATCGACCGCGGTTGCGAGAAAAAGATCAAGGTGAGCAAGTATGTGCCCTGCAAGACATGTGGAGGCAGCGGTGCAAAAGGCAACAGCTTCGAGACGTGCAGCCATTGCCATGGAACGGGCGTGGTGACGGAAGTGAAACGTACGATTTTGGGCCAGATGCAGACCCAAAGCACATGTCCCCATTGCGGAGGTGAAGGCCGTATCATCAAGGACAAATGTCATGATTGTCATGGTGACGGAATTGTGAAGAGCGATGAGATAATCACCATCAATATTCCTGCGGGAGTGCAGGACGGGATGCAGTTGGCCATGCAGGGTCAAGGCAATGCGGCACCGCATGGCGGAGTGCCCGGAGATTTGATCATCCTCGTGGAAGAGCTGGAGCATGACACGTTTGAGCGTCAGGATGCCAATCTGTATTATAATGCATTCATCACTTTCAGTGAGGCCGCATTGGGAGCTTCGGTTGAGATCCCGACCTTGAACGGGAAAGTGAAAATCAAGATCGACCCCGGCACGCCATCCGGCCGAGTGGTGCGTTTGCGCGGCAAGGGCCTTCCTGTAGCAGGCGGCTATGGCAGGGGCGATTTGCTTGTCAGCCTGAATGTTTGGGTGCCAAAGGATTTGACGAAGGAGGAAAAGAAGATGCTTGAAGAGTTGAAAGACCATAACAACTTCAAACCCAATCCGACGAAACAGGAGAGGGGCTTCTTCGACAAGATGAAAGAAATGTTCAGTTGAGGAAGGATAAGGGTCTACAGCTCAAGATGAAAGAAAAGATACTGCAATATGTATGGCAACATCAACTGTTCGATAAGATGGATGGCTTATCGGCTGTTGATGGTAGTGCCGTCAAGGTGCTGTATCCAGGAGAACTGAATCGGGAGGCCGGCCCTGATTTTTTCAATGCGCGAGTGGTCATAGGAAATGTGGAATGGGCCGGGAATGTGGAGATCCATGTCAATTCATCGGATTGGATACGGCACCGGCATTCCACGGATCCAAGATACCAGAATGTGGTTTTGCATGTGGTGTATCACCACGATGCAGAGATCAAACTTCCCGACGGACACTCTCCAGCCACATTGGAATTGTCGAAATATTTGAGCGAGCGATTGATAGCCCGTTGCGAATCGATGCTGGCCGCGCCGGGAGAAAGCGGTATACCATGTGTCGACAGCATTCCGCAGATGAGTAGAATTGTGGTCGAGCAGTGGCTGCAACGCATGTCGGTGGAGCGGGTGGAGGAGAAGACCGGCAATATCAGACAACTATTGTCCGAGTGCTGTGGCGACTGGCAGACAGTATGTTATCACTTGCTGGCCCGGTATTATGGCGGCAATGTAAATGCGTTGCCCTTTGAGCTTGTTGCCAAGTCTACGCCGCTCAAGTTGTTGTCGCGGTGGCGTGATGACAGAACCCGTCTGGAGGCTTTGCTGATGGGCCAGGCAGGATTGTTGAGCCAGTATTTTGAAGATGAATATCCCCGACTTCTGCAATCCGACTATGAAGCCTTGGCGAAGGGCGCGGGGTTGCATCCGATTGACCCATCCTTGTGGCGTTTGCATGGCATCAGGCCTGTATCGTTTCCGACGTTGAGGATCAGTCAGTTTTCCGGAATGATAGCGAAGCATCAGAATCTTTTCGACAAGATGCTCGGAATCACTGATGTGGAAGAGTTGATATCCGTGTTCGACCAGCCTGCTTCAGACTATTGGAATGTGCATTATAATTTTGATGTGCAGCAGTCTGGCGCCGCGTCGGTGAAACGATTGGGAAGGTCGCAGGCGGTGATTATAATCATTAATGCATGGATTCCGTTGTTGATGGCATACGGAATAGAGCACCATCAACAGCAGTACAGGGATCTGGCAATGGATCTGCTGACACAGTTGCCGGCAGAAAACAACCGAGTGGTGAGGGAGTGGATGGCTGCTGGCATAACGCCTGAGAATGCGTCCCATAGCCAAGCGATGATCCATCTTAGGAAGACGTATTGTAATGCCCGAAGGTGCCTGGAGTGCTCGTTGGGATACCATATATTGAAAAAAGTATGAAAGCTTCAGAAATTGAGCAGATAATATCCCCATTGAGGAGCGAGATTGCTTTTCCGGAGTCAACGGTTGTCAATTTGTTGATTGATAGCCGACGTTTCTTTGGAGCGGAGGGTACGCTCTTTTTTGCCATACCCACGGCCCGCAACAATGGATGTAATTTTATTGATGAACTGTATGGTCGCGGAGTGCGCAATTTTGTAGTGCCGAAGGATTATCGGGGGAGCTGTACGGATGTGAATATCTGGTATGTAGACGATGTGGTGGCCGCCATGCAACGGATAGCTGCCTATAGGCGGTCGCAATATTCCATTCCGGTGGTTGGCATCACTGGCAGTAATGGAAAGACCATCGTAAAGGACTGGTTCACCCAAATGGTGTGTGAGGACATGAAAGTGACCTCGAGCCCAAACAGCTACAACTCCCAGATAGGCGTGCCATTGTCGGTGTGGCAACTTGAGGCCTCGACCGAGCTTGCAGTATTTGAAGCAGGTATCTCGGAAAAGGGGGAGATGGACAGGCTGGAGCGTGTGATCCGTCCGACTATAGGCGTCTTGACCAATTTGGGACAAGCTCATGATGAGAATTTTGCCAGCAGAAAGGAAAAGCTGGCGGAGAAGCTGCGTCTTTTCCGTAATAGCAACACGCTGATATATTCCGGAGATGACAATGTGGTGGCTTCGGAGATTGACAGTTCGGAAGACCTGAAAAATGTCGCGAAGTTCACTTGGGGAAGAGGCGATGATTGTGATGTGAAGGTTAGGTCTGTCAGCGTTGTTGGTGGGGAGAGTAAGATCTCTGTGGTCTGTGGTAATGAGGATTTTGTGTTGACTATTCCTTTCACCGATAAGGCCTCGTTGGAGAATGTGATGCATTGTGTCAGCCTGATGCTGTTGGTCGGCTACAAAGGCCATCAGATTGTTGAGAGATGTGCCAAGTTGAGGCCTTTGGAAATGCGTCTTGAGATGATGGATGCTGTGAACGATTGCATGTTGGTCAATGACAGCTATTCGCTGGACCTCAGCTCATTGTCTATAGCCTTGGATTATCTAGACCATGTGGCTCGCGATCGGAACAAGACATTGATCATAAGTGATTTTGTCCATTCGGAAGGTGATGCTACCGGCTTGTATCGTCAATTGGCCTATCTGGTTCATCAACACAAAATCAATAAGTTGATAGCGGTGGGGGAGGATGTCCGCCGTAACCAACACCTTTTTGATGGTGTGGCAATGGCAGTTTACCCCACCACTCAGGATCTTTTGCACCAATGCTCATTGGATGTTTTTTCGGGGGAGGCAATCCTTCTCAAAGGAGCCCGTGTATACGGATTTGAGCAGGTGGCGCATTGGCTTCAGCGTCAATCGCATGAAACGGAGATGCAGGTTGACTTGAGTGCCATGATAAGCAACCTGAATTATTACCGGTCACAATTGCGCCCCACCACCCGGCTGATGGCAATGGTGAAAGCTTCTGCCTATGGAACAGGTACGGTCGATGTGGCCAATGCGTTGCAATATCATCGGGTCGACTATCTGACTGTCGCATATATTGACGAAGGTGTTGTCCTGCGCCAAGGCGGAATCTCATTGCCCATCATGGTGATGAATCCCGAACCTGTCGGATTCGACGATATGCTCCATTATCATCTTGAGCCCGATATCTATAGTTTCAGGATCCTGAAGCAATTTGCCGAGCGTGCCCGCCTGATGTCGCAAGAGAAGGTGAACGTGCATATTGAATATGATTCAGGCATGCACCGGCTTGGCTTTGGCGACGGGGATATTGACCAGCTGATATCGATATTGTCAGATTCTCAAGATATTCTGAAGGTGAGAAGTGTCTTCTCGCACCTTGCATGCGCTGACGACCCCAGCCTTGACGGTTTTACCCACAATCAGCTCAGCCGTTTCGACAAATGGAGCAGCGATCTGGTGGCCAGGGTTGCTGAACTGCAGGATGGAGATCGGCCGTTGCGCCACATTCTTAATTCGGCTGGAATCGAGCGTTTCGCCGACTATCAGATGGATATGGTCCGTCTGGGAATCGGTCTTTATGGCATCACTTCCAACCCCAGCGTGAAGAATTCGTTGAAGGAGGTGAGTCGCCTGGTGACGAGGGTCTCCCAGTTGAAGGATATCCCTGCCGGAGATTCGGTCGGGTACAGCATGGGCTGGATTGCAAAGCGCGATTCTCGCATCGCAATCATCCCGATTGGCTATGCCGACGGCTGGAACAGGCATCTCGGCCGTGAACATGGTCACGTTATGATCAACGGCCAAGTGGCTCCTATCATCGGCAATGTATGTATGGATATGTGCTTCGTCGACGTGACAGATATCGACCATGTTCAGGAGGGCGATGAAGTCATTCTTTTCGGTGACGGCAATCTGCTGGAGCAAAACGCCTCGGCCGCCGACACCATCCCCTATGAGTTGCTGACGGCTGTCGCACCGCGGGTGAAGAGGGTCTATTTGCAAGAGTAAAATGGGCCAAAATGAAACAAAAGCGTCTGGATTTACGTTTATTATAATCTATTAATGACTAATTGAGATACCGATATATGGACGGAAAGAAAGGTTGGAAGGATGAGTTGTCTGATATGCTTCTCTCGGGAGGCCATCTTAGGGCCGACATTGTGCCTGTGATCGACGAGGCCGACGAGGATGCACTGCTCTCTGACGACACTATAGAGTCGGAGCTGCCGGTGCTCCCTGTGATGGACCAAGTGCTCTTCCCCGGAGTGCTCATGC
>Ga0310697_10005988_pt1 | contig 11639 bp, 8 predicted proteins | sample 172DNAGHGlowgp2_FD_203883 | JGI IMG/M metagenome (GOLD analysis project Ga0310697, IMG submission 203883) | Sheep rumen microbial communities from Palmerston North, Manawatu-Wanganui, New Zealand - 1728 DNA GHGlow gp2 (v2) (version 2) | ecosystem: Host-associated > Mammals > Digestive system >... | reverse complement strand
TAAAAAGTACATCGAGGATATAACGGCGATAACTGCCGAGAATGAGCGTATCGGTACTGAGCTGTTCCTTGCCACGAGGATACAGGAGTCGATGCTGCCGCATATATTCCCGCCGTTTCCGGATAAACACGAATTCGAGATATACGCTATAATGGACCCGGCGAGAGAGGTCGGCGGAGACTTTTACGATTTCTTCCTCATTGACCAGGATCACCTCTGCCTCGTTATGGCAGATGTATCAGGCAAGGGTATCCCCGGGGCACTGTTTATGATGATCTCAAAGACCATTATCCAGAGCAGCGCAGTGCTCGGGTCGTCCGCTTCGGATATACTCGAAAGAGCGAACGCAGCGCTATGTGCAAACAATCAGGCGGATATGTTCGTCACCGTATGGCTCGGTATACTTGAGCTTTCGACGGGTAAGCTGAGCTGTGCGAATGCCGGACACGAATATCCTGCGCTGAAGAGGAAAAACGGAAAATTCGAGCTTTACAAGGATAAGCACGGATTTGTTCTCGGCGGTATGGACGGAATGAAGTATAAGGAATACACGATCGAGCTGAATGCAGGAGACAGCCTGTTCCTGTATACTGACGGTGTTCCGGAGGCTACCGATGCTCAACAGGAAATGTTCGGCAACGACAGGATGATAGAAGCGCTGAACAAGGACGAGAATGCGAATCCGTATGAAGTCCTCGGAAATGTACGTGAGGCGGTAAGCGATTTTGTCGGCGACGCAGAGCAGTTTGATGACCTTACGATGCTTTGCATAGAGTACAGAGGTGCTGATGCGGAGCCGGAGGAAAACAGCAAGCCTGACGGCGAAAAATAAAAAAAGAAACAGCATCCCGGCACGCTGCTGCAAGTCGGGATGCTGTTTTTATCTGAATTATTAGTCGTGCGGCGATGCCATTGCGGCACACACTCGGTATATTGCGAAACAGGCTGAGGGTCACCCTTCATGCTGCACTTACAGGTGCGTATCTTGCTGAGGAGAGTATCCTGTCCATCACAGCCTCAGGTGAGCACTCGCCGCCCATCACCATATCGAATACCGCAGGTGTGTAGCCTGATACCAGTGCAGCACCTGTCTCGGAGCGTGTCACAGGCATCGCATCGCTGCGTGAGTTCACGTTCCAGAATACGATCTCGGGGAGCTCGTAGCCGCTGCCGCGGTAGAGCTTTCTCATCTCGCGGAACATAGGCTCGTCATTTCCGCCGTCCACGCAGAAGTCGAACTGCATATCCGAGATGATGTAGAGCTTTGCAGGCATCTCATCACGCGGCACCTTATTGTTTACAGCGGTACGGAGTATCAGTGTGAAAACGGCTTCGAGGTCGGTATTGGCGATCTCGTCGAAGCTGCGGCAGAAGTTAGCCTTTTCAACGATATTCCTGCCCTTGATCTCAACAAGACGGGGATTCTCCGAGAAGGTTATGAAGTGGTTCGCAAACTCGCCCTTGTTGTGCTCGGCGAAGTATATGCCAAGCGACAGAGCCGCATCAATAGGGCGTATACCGCCGCAGGTGCAGGTCATGGAGCCGGAGCCGTCGATAACTGCAAGAGCATTCTCGTGCTTTGCAGCAGTCAGGTCGGGCAGAGCTCTCCACGCTGCGTCAAGGGAGCGTGTCTCCGCAGCGGAGACAGTTTCTTTGAGTGCTGCACGAACGATGTCATAGGGATAGAGCCTGTCAGCGTTCAGCTTTGCCTCGCCGGAGTTCACACGGTTCAGGTACTCGGTGTAGCGCTCGCCGTCGTTGCGTATGAACGCATTCCTGTACTTGAACATCGCGCAGGAGGGCTGTGTCTCGTAATCAAAGGTGTAGTCGCACTCGCGGAGACGGTTCTCGATGATGTCGGTATAGCGGCGGAGCGCGGACAGAGTTTTTCTGTAGGTGCGCTCGCTCATTCCGAGCAGAGCCGCGATACGTCTGCCGTTATTGCGTGTCGCAGCAGCAGATGCGTTCACGGAGGGAAGCCACTTTGCAAGCAGCGAGGCAGGCTTGCCCTCTGCCATTGCAGTGACGTCCTTTCCGAGCTGCGCAGATATGACCTTCACCGCAGCGCCCTCAAGGGGAGTCCCGAGGAGGACACAGAGGTCGTCGAATCTGCCGTATTCTGCGAAAAGGCTGATGTTTCTCTCAACGGCAGCAGGAGCTGTCTTTACGAGAGCAGATACAGCCTCGCGGAAGAAGCGTCTCTCGCCGAGACCGCCTCTTGCGTCACGCGCGAAGAAGAGTATCTTCATAGTTTTGTCGGGGTCCTCTGCAAATGCGCGTGTGACAGTGTCCGCGATCTCCTTTGCGGTGGCATTGCGCATCGCACCTGCCTTGAAGAACATATCGAGGCAGAAGCCGCCTGTCGAACGGTAAGCAGTACCGCCGTTCTCGGTGTAAGTGTAGTTTGCTTCATTCTTTAAGTAGCTGAGCATAGTGATTCTCCTTTCAAGTCAGCATTTTCCGTGCGTTTCCGCAGGGCAGGATTCGAACCTGCATAAGACCATTCATATTGATTGCTGTGGCTGACTTATGTGGGCTCGGCTCGTAGGTTTATGCAGCGCTTTGACCCGAAGGAAAGATCGCTGCATCTATGAAGCAGCCTGCTGTAAGAGCCGAATGATGTGAATTCTGCAAGACGCTCCTGCTTTTTTCATAAAATCCTCAGAAATTGCTGTCAGCGTCTTAATAAGGCGTTTTTAGTTTATTGTACTAAAGGACATGATCGAGATGCTTTTTGCAGTGAACGCCTTTCTCAGAGGGGAAGTGTTTTTCCCCTTCTGTGTTCTCAGTATAGCACGGATCGGAAGAAAAATCATATAAATTTTTCTGCACACACTCTTTTCCTGTTGCAAACAGGGGAAAATTCTGATAATATATATTTAGAAGGGAGTGGGAACATATGGCAGGATTTTCCGAGCTTATCAAGAATTTCGATAAAACACGCGGCTATGTGCGCGATTTTTTCATTTACGGCTGCAAGGTCAGGAGCGACTTTGACCGCAGGAGCGTCCGCACTTACGGTGACGAAAAGCGCCGTGTCGAGAGCTGGATGGGCGACTATATGCGCTATGACGATTCTGTCCGCGGAAGGAGCGTTTCTATCGCGGCGGACAGCGGACATATCCCGGAAAATCCGCTGTATAACGCCTATTGCTCCAAAAGCTTCACTGACAACGACATCCGCCTTCACTTCTTTATCACGGACATTCTCTGCGACGGAAAAAGCCGCACTATCAAGCAGGTCACAGACCTTCTCAGCGAGGGATATGGTCATATCTTTGACGAGCAGACCGTTCGCAACAAGCTCAGGGAATACGCGGAGGAGGGGATAGTTTCTGCCGAAAAACGCGGCAAAACTATGTATTACGCTCTTACCCCCGACAGAGCGGATGAGTATATCTGCGAATACAGCGGACTCGCCGATGCGCTGAGATTCTTCTCTGAAACGCAGGAACTCGGCGTCATCGGCAACAGTATCCTCCGCACGCTCGGGCTGAAAAACGACCTCTTCTTCATCAAGCACAATTATATGATACACACCCTCGAGGACATACTTATCCCCGAAATACTGGAAGCTATGGACGAAAAGCAGTTCGTCACGCTCCGCACGTTTTCGGAAGAGAGCAAGCGTGCCGGCGAGCTTCCGGAGAGCGAGAACAGAGTCGTTCCGCTGAGGATACTCGTATCAGTTCAGACCGGAAGACGCTATCTTGCGGCGTATATCCCCGGTGTGAAGAGATTTTCCGCATTCCGGCTCGACTATATCCGCTCTGTGGAAAAAAGCGGAGAATGCGGCAGCTATGATGCTCTGAAAGCAAAGTTCGTAAAAGCTCTCGGACGATGCTTCGGCGTTTCATTCGGTATGCGCCGCGAGACCGGGAGCGTTTCTCCGATGAAGATAACAGTCTTTGCGGACGAGACAAAAGAGCCGTATATCATCGAGCGGCTTGAACGTGAAAAGCGCTGCTGCACGCTCGAAAAGTCCGGCGAGCACCTATACACGCTCACCGCAGACGTTTTCGACCCGAACGAGCTTATGCACTGGGTCAAGACATTCATCGGAAGGATAGTTTCCATCGAGGGCGGCACTGACAGTATACGAAGACGGTTTTACAGGGATATTGAGCGAATGAACAAGATGTACAGCGGTGATGAAAATGGAAATATTCAGTGAGATATACGGTACATATTTCCGGATAGCAGCAATTCTGCTCGAACGTGAAACGACAGACGAAAAGACCGTCCGCGAAACGGTGCAGCGCGAGGGCTTCCGCGATTCTGTGCTGTTTCTGCCGCAGAAGCTGATACCCGGCAGCGAGGATTGGGGGCTTTTCACACGCACCTCAGACGGCGCTCTCAGACGCAGAACGAAATATCCGCCGGTGAAGCTGCTCACGAAATTGCAGAAGATGTGGCTGAAGGCAAAGCTCGCAGACCCGAGGATACGCCTGTTTATGGACGATGATACGCTCTCGCGGCTCGACGGAAGACTTGCAGGCGTCAAGCCGCTCTATACGAGCGGTCAGTTCGGAACTACTGACCGTTTTTCCGACAGCGATGACTATCTGAGCGAGGACTATATCAGGCATTTCCGCGCGGCGCTTGAGGGCGTGAAGCACAGGAAAATAATGGAGATAGAGTTCGTATCCGGTCACGGAAGCACTATCCGCGGCAGGTTCGTTCTGCTGAAAATGGAGTATTCACCGAAGAATGACAAATTCCGCGTGTATTGCTATCTGCTGCGGAATGACAGGATACGCAGCAGCAGTATCATCAACATCGGACGTATAACAAGGATAGAGGACACAGGCAGAGTTTTCCGCACAAAGACTTCAATGGACGAGTATTTTTCAAGCAGAAAATGCAGAACGCCGGCTGTTGTTCGTGTAACTCCGGAGCGCAACGGCGTGGAGCGGTTCATGCTCGAATTTGCGTCATATGAGAAGCACACTGTCCGCGACCTCGAAAAGGGCGAGTACAAGGTAGAGCTGTGGTACGATGAGAGCGACGAAACAGAGCTGCTCATACAGCTTCTCAGCTTCGGACCTGTGATAGAGATAATTGGTCCCGAGCGTCTGCGCAGGCAGGCGGAGGAGCGCGTAAAACGTCAGGCAGAGCTGCTGAAGGAGAGGTTGGAAGATTATGAATATGAATGAGCTCGAAGCTGTTCTGCTGAACGCCGGTAAGCCGTCGGTCTTCTTTGAGCGTCTGCGGGAAGACGGGGAGCTTGACGCGGAGCTTCCCGAATTGAAGGCGCTCATCGGTGTTCCGCAGAACAAAAAATACCACGTCGAGGGTGATGTCTGGACGCATACGATGATGGTCACGGACGAGGCGGCTGAGCGAAGGGATATTGTGAAAAATCCGCTCGGCTTTATGCTCTCGGCTCTCTGTCACGATATGGGAAAGGCGGTCTCGACAACGGTCGATGAGGACGGAACAGTCCACGCCTACGAGCATGAGAAGCTGGGGATACCGATAGTGCGCACCTTTCTCGGACGGTTCACAAATGACGAGAAGCTGACCGGATACGTGCTGAATATGACCGAGCTGCATATGGAGCCGAACAAAATGGCAGCCGTCGGTTCAAAGCTGAAAAAGACGAACAGGCTCTTCGATTCCTCGGCAGAGCCGTTCGACCTTATACAGCTTGCGGTCTGCGACGGTCTCGGGAAGCTGCCGAAATGCGATGATACCGAGGGATTCCTGATGGAGAGGTTCCGCAGATTCGAGGAGATGATGAAGCAGCCGTATGTGACCGCACGGGACCTCGTAAATGCCGGTGCTGAGCCTTCGGCGGATATAAATGAAGTCCTTGCATATGCACACAAGCTCCGCCTTGCCGGACTTGGCAAGGACGAACAGCTGCGGCAGAGTCTCGCTTATGCGCGGACCATAAAAAGATAAGCAGAGCCTGACACGATCCTTGATAGCTGGAAATGACATAAATTGTGCTGCTTTTGCTATTGAAACATACATTGCAACTATATATAATAAAAGCAGATATATTTGTTCGTGAAATACGACAGAGGAGGGAATCATAATGGGGATAAAGAAATTATTGGCACTGACTGCCGGAGCGGTCATCGGTACATCGGCTTTTTCGGGAACAGGTGTGAGCTTCGGGACTGCAAATGCAGCGGACGAATACCTTGTCCGCGACAAGTGGGGCTACTGTAAAACGGCGAATTACGTCGAATCCGAGCATTTTGTCATCTTCTACGGCAACAATGATACGACAGGGAAGGTGAACGAAGCTTTCCTCAAGCGAAACCTTGAGGAGTACGAGCAGCTGTGGCACTGCTACGGCGAGTACCTCGGAATGGAGAATATGAACGTAGACATCTACGGCAGGAGCACACAGAAGTACAAGACGAACGTCTATCTCACCTACACGGGGCTTGACCAGTATCCCGACGGCTGGGCATTTATGAGCGCAGAGGACGGCTACGGCATCGAGATAATCAGTCCCGAGGCGATGCTCGACGATCTCACTATCGCACACGAATTCGGACACGTTGTAACGATGCAGCAGAAGGCGTGGGTAGATCAGGGCATAACCGGCGCGTGGTGGGAGCCGCTCGCGAACTGGTTCCGTGAGATGTACCTCGGCAGCGAATACTACAAGGGAAGCGTGAAAACGGTATGGTTCGAGCCGTATATACGCAATCTCAGTCTTACGCTCCCTCACGGAAGGAATTACTACGAGGTGTGGCCGTTCCTCATTTATCTTTCGTACAATCCGGATAATATCGACGGTCTCGGCATCGACTTTGTGAAGCGTATGATCTCCGAAGCAAAACCAAATGAGCACCCGTTCGCGACGATAGCCCGTCTGAGCGGGAACAGCGCACAGTACATTTTCGGCTGCTATGCAAAGCGTATGGCGACGTTCGATCTTGGCGCAAAACAGGCATATCAGGAGGAGTTCAGGAAGAAGCTCGCCGAGTCGCCTTACTACTGGAACCTGTTCTACACAGTCCCCGAGGACAACGGTACAGGCTGGCTCCAGTCTCCGCAGGAGGAGGCGCCGATGCAGGGAGGTATCAATGTGATACCGCTGAATGTGACCGGCGATAATATCTCCGTTGACTTCCGCGGCGTATCCGATGACAGCAATGCCGGCTGGCAGGCTTGTATCGTTACTGTTGACGGAAACGGCAGGGAGTCATATTCCGACCTGTTCGGAAGCGGCGAAAGTATGAGCGTTTCCGCGTCGGGAGCGGCTGCGGCTTATATCACGGTCTCGGCAATGCCGGCTGAGATACGTATGGCGAATGCTTTCAGCAAGGAGGACGCTGCGCCGTACAGGGAAAGTGACGAGCGCAGACGCTATCCGTATGAGATAAGGCTCACGGGCGCTGATGTGCAGCAGTCCGGCGGCTATACCAAGGGCAGGGGACACGTTCACCCGAACGGCGGCGGCTGGGTAGCTGACACTGCGAAGGTGGCAGATACCGTGTATGTCGGCAGGAATGCGATGGTGCTCGGAACAGCTGATGTTTCGGGAAATGTCCGCGTTGAGGACTATGCAGTCGTTGCCGGCAGCGCAGTCGTGAAGGACAATGTCGTGATAAGCGGTCACGCTGTAGTGAACGGCGGCGGCTGGATATATCTCAACGGCTGGGTATCGGGAAATGTTGAGATCAGCGGAAATGCTGTCATAACCGACAGTGCAGTCGTTGCGACGGGCTGCAAGGTCTCGGGAAATGCGATGGTATGTCAGAAGGCGTACATCAACGAGGCTGTGAATGTGACAGACAATGCCGTGATAAAGGGAAATTCCTACATTTACGGCTCAGGCACGTTCTCCGGACAGGCTATCACCGACGGAGACTATTCCAATGACCAGTCAAAGGACAGCGGAGTCGGATTCGGCTGGCTCGATGATAAAGGCTGGCACGCGACATCTGACGGCTACACGGCTTCATACGATTTTGCCGCGAGCTCGGGATACTGGGCAAAGGATAAGTATACCGCGACAAATGCCCGTTTGTCCGGTGCTGAATGGGCAGAGGAGCGCACTTCGGCGAAGGGAGTGCTGAATCTCAGCGGAGGTGATGACTGCCTTATCCTTGACGAGTCGGCGCTGAGGTCTGAGGATCTTCAGATAAGTCTCGCGGCGCTCTGGAAGGGCGGCAGCGGCACTCAGGAGCTTCTTCATTTCGGCGATGATAAGGCTTATATAAGCTTCACGCCCTCGAATAAAAACGGAAAGGCTGAGCTTATCCTCACAGACGGGAATACGACCGAAAGGCTCACAGCTCCGGCTGCGCTGAGCAAGGGCGAGTGGAGCAGGATAACCGTCCGTATCATCGGCGGAAAAGCAACTCTGCTGATAAACGGTCAGATCGCGGACAGCAGGGAGGTAACACTTTCTGCGGCTGATGTGATGAGCGCATCAGAGCACGATAACGCGGTCATCGGCAAGGGCTTCCGCGGAGCGTTGGACTACGTGCAGCTGAGCTTCAAGGAGACTCCCGAGCCGGACATCACCTACTCCGGCAGCGAGGAGCCCGATGATGGAGCTGTGCGCGGAGATGTCGATGCAAACGGCAGATTCGAGGCAGCTGACCTAGTGCTGATGAGCAGGTGGCTCGTCGGCACTCCGGACGCTGGGCTCAGGGACTGGAAAGCAGGTGACCTCTGCGAGGACGGCAGGCTCGACACCTTCGACCTCTGCCTTATGAGAGAGCTCATCGTTGCGAAATAACGTAAAAAAGACAGATACTTCCGCGGAGGTATCTGTCTTATTTTTATTTTCCGTTCACAAATCTGTTTATGCCGTAAAACAGCGTAAGAGCGACCTTTTCCTGATATTCCTCGGTGTTGAGCAGCGACGCCTCCGCCGGATTCGAGAGGAAGCCGCACTCCGCCATCACAGTCGGATTGTCGCTGTAGTAGCAGAGGAAGAGCTCCTTGCCGCAGAGCTTTATCTCGCGCTTGTTATCGGGCTGGAGCAGCTCCGTAAAGCTCGATTGCAGACTTCTTGCGAGCTGCTCGCTGCGGCTGTCGGAGTTGGAATAGAACATCTGCGCGCCGCTGTATACCGGGTCTGTGAACTGGTTCTGATGAATGGATACGCAGACGGCATTGTCGTATTTGTTGAACAGCGCGAGGCGATTGTCCATATCGGAGCTCTTCTGATCTGACAGTCCTTCAACGCCGCTGTCGTGGATAGAAATATCCGAATCGCGTGTCACCTCGACATCATAGCCGGATAGTTCGAGCATATCCCTGAGACGGAGAAGGATACTGAGATTGATGCCCTTCTCCGGTACTCCCTCAGCCGATACGCAGCCGCCGTCGAAGCCGCCATGTGGTGAATCAACCAAAACTAAGTCGGATTTTTGGCTTAAAATAGCCGTTTTCAAGTGCATTATACCACGTATCTTTTGATTTGTCAAGAAAAAAGTACGCCCGTTTTGATACGGGCGCAGTATTTATATTTTCCATTGGATATGTATCTCTCGGATACCGTTTTCGTCGGCCATTCCTATCTCGATATAGTCAATGAACTCGTCGGCAATTGCGCGGTCGAGTTTGTCGAAATGAGTGTACTTCTCGATGACAGCTCGCTGTTCCTCAGTGTTTCTGATACGTTCCTTGCAAGTGGATATCTGTTCATTGATATCGTCTATGCGAACTGACAATTCCTGCTCCTCATCGGCGAGGTTTTGACGAAACAATGCGTAGTCCTCATCGGAGATCATACCGTCGAGCTTGTCCTTGTACATTGCTAATATCCGCTTCTCAGCTAAGCTGTGCCGCTCTTTGAGTTTTACAAGTGCAGCCTCAAGCTGTCGGAGCTGTTCACCGTACACATCAGTGAATTCTATCCTGTCAGTCTGACAGTAGCGCTCAATAATAGCGTTGAGCTCATCAAGTATCTTGCGTTCGAGCACAAGTCCGCTCATACTTGTTTTGTTCGGGCAATTCATAGCTCCCGTCTTGTAGGTCGCACATTGAAGATTATAATACTTGATTGTCTTAGCCTTGTTGTAATAGATATTCCGCTTCATCGGGCGTCCGCAGCAGGCGCACCTGACTTTGCCAGACAGGGGAGAGAGTTCTTGTGAGCGCTTCCCGACTCGTGCATTACTGTTCAGACGCTCCTGAGAGCGCCCCCACGTTTCAGCATCAATAACAGCTTCGTGGGCGTTGGGGATACGCACCCAGTCAGCCTTCTCTACTTTTTTGCGCTTCTTGTTCTTGTAGCTGATGTGGTGGGACTTGCCCTGTACCAGCGTACCGGTGTACATCTCATTAGCAAGGATTCTCGCAACTGTAGACTGTGTCCATAGTCCTTTAGAGTTGCTCGAATCCGCGTTACAGTTTACATATTTAGAGCCTTTGCTCCGCTTGTATTCAGAGGGACTTACTATGCCCTCGTTGTTTAGCTTCTGGACTATTCTCCGGTATCCCTCACCTGTGACGTACATATTAAATATCAGCCGTACAACGGGAGCAGTTTCCTCGTCTATGACCAGATGGTGCTTGTCAGTCGGGTCTATCCTGTAGCCGTATGGCGCAAATGAGCCGATGAACTGTCCCTGCTCGCGTTTGTAAGCGAGAGTTTTACGGATCTTTGCGGAAATGTCCTTGACGTACATCTCATTGTACGCCGATGTGAACAAACGCATCGTGGAATAGCTTTCGCTGTCTGAATCAGCGTTATCAGCGACTCCTATGAAGCGTATTCCCCACTCGAGGAATTTATCGTTTATGAACTGCTCTATCACAACGGTGTCTCGAGAGAAACGCGACTGATCCTTGCACAGGACAATGTCGATGTGTCCTGCCTCGCAGTCGCGAAGCATGCGGTTGAATTCGGGACGGCTGCGGTCAATGCCGCTGTAGCCGTCGTCAATATATATGTCATATATCTCCCAGTCGCGCTCGTGGCAGTAGTCGCGGAGCATATTCTTCTGGTTGATTATGCTTTGACTGTCGTCGCTGCCGAGCTTGTCCTTATCTTCAATGGATAAACGGCAGTATATTGCAACTTTGGGCACTGACCTCACCTCCCTGTTTTCAATGTATTGCTTTTATTGTCAGCCTGCCTTTTTGATCTGACGGTTTATGAGCTTTTCGACCTTCTCAGTCACAGCCTTTTTGAGCTGCTCGGTGTTCTCAGTCTTGAAGCAGTTTTGTGTATGTATCTTCCCTTTCATAAGGCACCTCCTCACTTGAAGTGTATGCTGTAAATTTATATCCTATACCAGTGATTGCCTCAGTTGTTTAATATGGTCTCAGCAGGTCGACTGCTGCTGTATTGCCATTTAATAAGCTAATACATTCAACATACTTGTTGAAAATGTATACAACAGGCTCTACACCTACAGTAGCAACGAGGTTATCGAGTTTTTCGATAGTTAAAGTATGCGCCGAATGCGGAGCATGACATCCATAGGACCGTCTGTGTCAATGTATAAGTCCTGACACTCATCAAGAATCACTGTGACACGTTCGTCAGGAGTGTACTGCTTGAATGCGTACAAGCTTGCCAAGAGCATGTCGATTACGTGCGAGCCCTTTGCGACACCGTCATTTCCGGTTGATATTACAACTATCTTCTTCTGTTTGCTAAGGAAATCCTTCCACGAGTCGTAGTTTCGTGGAGAGCCTTCAAAGTCTTC
>Ga0310697_10005987_pt1 | contig 11640 bp, 6 predicted proteins | sample 172DNAGHGlowgp2_FD_203883 | JGI IMG/M metagenome (GOLD analysis project Ga0310697, IMG submission 203883) | Sheep rumen microbial communities from Palmerston North, Manawatu-Wanganui, New Zealand - 1728 DNA GHGlow gp2 (v2) (version 2) | ecosystem: Host-associated > Mammals > Digestive system >... | reverse complement strand
GGAAAGCCTGGGAAGCACTGTATGTTGCCATCTTCCCGTCAAATACAGGAAATGTCGCAAAACCATGCAGGATGGTTCTCGGTTCCCTGATACTACAGATGCGGTTGGGCTTTACGGATCGGGAGCTTGTTGACCAGTTGTGTCAAAATCCGTATTACCAGTATTTCATCGGTCTGCCTTCCTTTCAGCACACGGCTCCGTTCACACGGACACTGCTGGTTGAATGGCGAAAACGTATCGATTTGCAGTTTGTCCTGAACGCAAATAATCTGTTGTGTGACGCGGCGCCGAAGACTTTTCGTTTCCGCAAGAAACAGGGCGCAGCTACCCGGTACGGCACATTGCTTGCTACACAGATTTGCGATGCCACGGTAGCTCCTCAATACATTCGATATCCTCAGGATACTTCTTTGCTCAATGAAGCAAGAAGCAAACTGGAAAAGATAATAGACTTTTTCTGTAACACGTATGGTCTTGAAAAACCACGAACATATTGCCGGATTGCCCACAAAGAGTATCTGGCTTTTGCGCGTGCAAAGAGACCATATGCTGATAAAGTCCGTGCTGCTGTCTGCACACAACTTGGCTATGTGAGGCGTGATCTGGAATACATTGACAGATTTATGCAGCTAGGCTATGCCCCGGCGTCAAAGTTCAGTGACCAGATTATTACCATCCACCTGCTGTATGAACAGCAGAAGTACATGTATGACAACAAGACGCATTCGGTGGATGATCGGATCGTAAGCATAAGCCAGCCCTATGTCCGTCCGGTTGTCCGCGGCAAGGCAAAAGCCCCGACAGAATTTGGCACAAAGCTTCATCTCAGTATTGATGAAACCGGCTTTGGCCGGATTGAGTATCTCTCATTCAATGCATTTAATGAAGGCCCTATGCTGATAGACGCTCTGAACGCCTACCGGTACCGCAATGGATTTTATCCCAAGAGAGTTCTTGTGGATAAAATATATCGTACCAAAGACAACATCCGGTTCTGCAATGAAAACGGAATCCGGATAAGCGGGCCAAAGCTTGGCAGACCTTTCAAAGATGAGAAAACTCTCAGGAAAAACCGCAAGACGGCTGTTGAGGATAATACCGACCGAATTGAAATAGAGCGGTATTTTAGCACCGCAAAACGCCGGAATGGCATGGGACGGATTGCAAGAAAAAGGGAAGATACTTCTCTTTCTACGATTGCAATGTCCGTGTTGGTAACTAATATATTTGGAACATTCAAACTTGCAGTTGAGGAATTCAAAATGAAAAATTGAAGTCCTTAAAAGCTTGGTGATTTAGGCATTTATGTTGGTCAATTTTTGAAAAAAGTGAGTTGTTGACCAAACACTAATTAGACAGAGGACAACCGGTAACGCCCTCTTCACAGGCCTGGCAAGGCAGGCAGCGACGTTCGTAGCAGCAACCTGCGCAGTGTTGACGGGCTTCCCCGTTTTCACGCAGCGCCTGCAACGCCGGGGCATGCTCCCAATACTCGACCAGATTTTCTGTAGTATCACCGTCTCTCCTGTCTGACTGCAATTCGCTTTGCAATGTTTCACCAGACTTCCAATGCAGACAGGGAACAAAACGCCCGTCCGCTCTCAAGGCCATAAAAGAACGTCCTGCCTCGCAGCCACGCTCAATCCCCCGGTTCGCATTGTATTTCGGATCCGGACCTTCCAGATATGCCCGTAACGGTGAAAAACAGGATTCCACAGCTATTTGCATCCCGACCGGTTGTGCGGCGCTTTGTGTATCCTGATTCTGATCTGTTTCCTGACTTGCGCTTTCCTGGGACCCCTCCGCCGATTCATTATATCCATTATGGTCTTTTACAAATTCTGCCGCCGCCGCAATCTGCTCGCGGCTTGGGAAAACAGTGCCGCCGTTTTTGGCTGCGCTAAGCTTCATGCCGGTTACGAGCAGTTCCCCCGCACCGGATTCTTCCGCAACCTTTGCCACATCCGCCAGTTTCCCTGCGTTGTCATGGTGCATGTACCAGCGCATCCGCACATCAGCAACCCCCAATTCCTTCAAGGCGGCCAATATATGCAGGGCATATTCATCGGTATCGCTTTCCAAATCAATCAGGAAACTATCCACACCTGCCGCAACCAAAGCAGCCAGCCAGCTGCGCTCCATCTGCAGCGCTGCGCTCTCCTGTTCCTGCGCCCTTGGCAGGCCCAGAACCACTTCCGCACGGAGACCGGCCGCAGCGCAGGCCTTCAGCAGGCGTTCCAGCGGCTCGTAGGTTTCGCCGCTGAAGAACCGGATCCCGCGCACCCGGTTTTCCCCGCATTCCCGGATCCGGGCCAGCGCCGTTTCCTCCGGCAGAACAGCCGTTCCGTCTGTCAGTTCCATATCCAGGCGGACAGGCCGCTCGTAATGCGGAAAATAGTGATGATGAATATAAGGCGACTGTTCCAGATAAGCCTTTGCTTCCGTAACGCGACCTTTCGCGTAGTTCAGTTTAAAATACGTAACCAGCGTCTGGATAAAGGGATCTCCATCAGGCAGGATCCGAATCCACCGCCGCAGCGCCGCCCCCTTGGAGGGAAGGCAGAGTCCGGCATCCTCCAGCCGCTCGATAAACTTGTCCACAAGCAAAGGATGACGCCAGCGTCCGAATACTTCCAACCCTGTTTTTTCCAGCAGACCGCTTTCGCTCAGATCGATGTTGACAGCAAACCCCTGAGCCTCTTTCCAGGGGAGCAGCGCCTGCTCCATGGCCCCGGTATCGCCCGGCCAGCCCACGTCCCGCAGCCAGGCAAAGATGCTCTCCCATTGGTGGAAGATCACCACCAGCCGGAGAATATCTAGCTCACCACGGGGCGACATGGTACCGATTTGCTTAATCGTCGCGTTCGGGGGCAATGCAGCGAGAACCCGGTCAAGCTGTCCCCGGAGCCGGGACGCCCGTTTTTCCCCGGCAAAGGGAGGCAGTACTGAATCCCAGAACTTCTTTCCCATGGGAGGAACAAAAGGCTTTTCCTGCCGCTGCACATTGTCGTCTTCCGCAACGGTGTGTCCCTGTTCATCCGCCTTTTCTTCCTTATAATCGGACGTATTGATAAAGAGACAGGGAGAAATTTCCCCGCCCCGAAGATAATCCGCGTAGTCGATTTCATACCAGATGCACTGGATACCGGGGATATAGTCCTGATCCACGCACATAATATAATCCACAAACCGGGCCGGATTACCCAGCCGCACTTCCAGCCCTGCCCCATGGGTGATGGTCTCGCCGAACTGCGCCTCCACATTGGCAAGGGCAGCCAGGCATTCCTCATCCATGAGTTCCGGTACCGGGTGGCGGCGCAAATGCGCAAGATATGCACGCGCCGGCAATTCCTGAATCTTCATAGTCATTTCACTCACGCTTTCTGCATTTCCTCCGAAGCCACATCAGGAAGCAAACCTGCCTCGTTGATAATTTCAAACATTTCTTTCTCGTGGGTGGCGGTCATCAGTGTTTCCCGTTCCGCCTCCGTCAGCCGGGCGAGCGGCCCTGCCAGCGATATGGAAAGTTCATCCTCTCCGGTTTCTTCCCATTTAGCCCCCACAACCCGGGGCGCCACAAAGGCGAAAATCTCCTTTGCTTCGCCGCAGCTTTCGCGGAAATAACTGCCATGTACCCGCTTCGCTTCCGGCGCGCAGCCGCCCCGGCAGATGAAGATATACGGGCAGGTCTGACAGGACTTCATCAGGTCCGAAGTACGGGTGCGCCACTTCGCCTTGCCGAAGTTGAAGAAGAAACGGCCTGTCGCTTCGTCAGTGAAGCCCACAGCATCCTCTTCCATGGCCACCAGATCCCAGCAGGGATAAATCAGTCCGTCGGGGCCAATGACCAGCATACCCTGCTCCGAGCCGCAGAAGGCCGGGGAAAAACTCGGGAAGTCATCCTTTTTCATAGCAGCATACAGGCCCTGCATAGGCATGGAATACTGACTTTGTTTTTCGATCGCGTCCATAGGAGGAATACCGGCCGCAATAATGGCATCCATCACCTGCTGTTCCGTAACTTTTGTGGGGGAATTGCGATCCTCCGACACAGCCTTGAAATAATAGGAGAAAAAGCCTTTACGCTTTGGTCTCGGTTTGCCGGCCTTCTCAGCCTCCCTGGCTTCTTTATCTGCCTGCATCCGTTCTTCCCGGCGCGCCTCATGCAGCCCCCGGGCCGTCAGGTCGTCAATCAGCGCCTTGATGCCACCGATATTTTCTCCGTTCACGTTTACCCGCAAGCTGATGTCAACACCGTGTTCAAGAGCCAGCGCCACATTTTTCAAAATGCGGTCGTAGGTTGGCACGCCGTCCCGATGGAGTCGGCGCCGGTCGTTCAGTTCGCCCACACCGTCTATCGTCACCTGCAGATGGGAAAAACCAAATTCTTCCAACAGATCGATATAGGCATCCAGATCGTAGCCATTCGTGATGGCGGTCGGTGACGCCAGCCCCATGTCTCTGGCATGCTCACAAATATTTCTGACTGTCGCCATATTTTCTTTGAGCAACGGTTCACCGCCGTAAAGGGAACAGCTATTCACTTTGTGCCCCTGCTCCCGCTGCTTCTGTAATGCAGCAAAGACCGCATCCACCATTTCGGGATTCATTTCGTGGCCCAGCCACTCCTGCCCCCGTGTCAGACGATGCCGTTCGAAGCAGTACGGACAGCGGAAATTACAATTGTAAGTGGGCAGGATTACCGGTCCCCTGCCGCTGTGACCGATCAGTTTTCTCCATACACGTCCGAGAAGCTGTGCATCAGCCAGTTCGCCCGCCTCGTCTTTCCGGGTGATATGGCCGCGCTGCATCAGACGTTCCCGCAGGGCAAAAGGAATCTCCCTGAAACGTTCCTCGCGCAGCTTCGATGCCGTCGCCTCATCCACCACATCCAGTGCGCCGTACAGCCCATTTACCAACAGCGCCTTCCCTTCAATAATCTTGTCGTCTTTGCCGATCAGCGGCAAAATGATCTCATACGTACTCACTCTCATAGCGCAATACTCCCTTTCTAAAAATGCATCCGAATCATACTGCATCCTGAGTATATAGTACACGAAATAATCATGAAATACAACTGTACCAATTACTATTATAACAACGCCTTGTACCTCTCCGCGATACTGGTTCCGGCCAGGTCCGAAAGCAATTCATATTTTGATTTTTTGTCTGACAGCAGTGTTTTTGCAGAGGACAGCAACTCCTTCGTTTCCGTCTTTCTCTTTTTCTCTGTCAGGAACCGTTCTATTCTGCCTTCAAGAATACCGAGCGTCGCGTCTACAGCGCGGTACACCTCCGTCCGTTCCCAGGGAAGCACGTTCCGGCAATAAAAGGAAAGCCGGCCGGTACAGCGGCCCGTGCCCTGCTCCAGTCCGAAGAACAACCGCTGCCGCGCTGCGCTGAAATTACCAAAAACTGCAAGTTGCCCCATGGCATCTGCAACGATTTCGTCAAGGGCGTGGTTCTGCATACCCCCAAACAGCCGCAGCGTTTCATAGTGGGCACACTCATGGGCAAACCGCAACCGGCAGGAACGCTCTATCCACTCTTCTTCATCAAGGCCAAGCAAATTTGCCGGAACATTGCTGTAAGGCGCCTGTCCCAGCAGGATCACCCGGTGATTCCGGATATTTTTTGCCCGGGCCTGCATGGTAAACGCATTCACGGTAACGGGGAAATCTGCTAAATCCTCCCGCCCGTTCAGTAACGCTTCCACGCGCAGGAAATCGTCGCGGTTACCCGGTACGATAACCGGAAGACGTCCTCCCAGTGTTTTCGCAAAAAATATGCGCAGCGTTTCTTCCTGCCGCAGAGGAAACGAGGCAATATCCCGGCCAACAATTTCTGCCAGAAATTCCCGCGCTTTGATTCCTTCCGCTTCTTTCCATACCGTCACAAACGCTTCATCGGCCAGCGGAAGGACCGGCGGCGTTTCCGGTATTGCATAACAATGGGACAGATAGGTATCAGTTTTCATCACTTCATACACTTTCCTTTTGTAAACGACGCCGGAACAAAAAGCAAGGCAAAACCGCTAAAAAACCGGACGCTTTTACACGCCCGGTAATTGTGAAATTGCAATGCGCTATGCTGTATCGAACCATGACCCCAGCAAACGTCGCCGGCAACTTTTTTCATCATTTTTTGTATTGCAATGCTGCCGCAATAAAATCGCGGAACAGCGGATGGGCTTTTGTGGGACGGGACTTGAATTCCGGATGGAACTGGCAGCCCAGGAACCAGGGATGCTCGCTTTGCGGCAGTTCCACAATTTCTACCAGGCGGTCGTCCGGAGAAATACCACCCAGCACCAGACCGTGTTCTGTCAGAATTTCACGGTACTCGTTGTTAAATTCATAACGGTGACGGTGGCGTTCATAAACCAGCGGCTGTCCGTAAGCCTTATCCGTCAACGTACCGGGGTAAACCTTGCAGGGATACAGGCCCAGCCGCATGGTGCCGCCCTTATCTTCAATATCCACCTGGTCCGGCATCAGGTCGATGACCGCCGGAACCTCCGCCTTGAACTCGCTGCTGTTGGCATCCTTCATGCCGCAGACATTCCGGGCGAATTCGATAACGGCGCACTGCATGCCCAGGCAGATGCCAAAGAAAGGAATCTTATGTTCCCGGGCATAGCGAACGGCAGAAATCTTGCCTTCGATGCCCCGGTCTCCGAAACCTCCGGGAACCAGAATACCGTCCACGCCTGCAAAGACTTTATCCAGATCTGTGCCAGGGGCTTCGATTTTCTCCGCGTTCACCCAGCGGATATCCAGCTCTGCTTCATTGTGCAGCGCCGCGTGTTTCAACGATTCCGTAATACTGATGTAGGCGTCCTGCAGTTCCACATATTTGCCGGCCACCGCAATGGTCACTTTCCGGTCGTAATGCTTCAGGATACGGGCCACCATATCATGCCAGCCGGACATATCCTTCGGTTTTAAGGGCATATCCAGCTTCTTCAGCACGATGTCATCCATGTGCTGTTCTTCCAGCAGCTGAGGCACTTCATAAATGCTCTTGGCCGTCAGGTTCTGGAAAACCGCTTCCTTATCCACGTCACAGAACATGGCCAGCTTGGCAATCATGTCCTCAGACATGGGATGCTCGCTGCGGCACACCAGAATATCCGGGGTAATGCCGATGCTGCGCAACTCCTTAACACTGTGCTGGGTAGGTTTTGTTTTCAGTTCGCCCGCCGCGCCGATATAGGGAACCAGCGTCACATGGATGTACAGCACATCGTTTTTGCCCACATCCTTTTTTACCTGACGGATAGCTTCCAAAAAGGGAAGGCTTTCAATATCGCCTACCGTACCGCCGATCTCGGTAATGACAAAATCGGCATTGTCATTGTTGCCGACACGGAATACCCGGGACTTGATCTCATTGGTAATATGGGGAATGACCTGCACCGTACCGCCCAGGTAATCCCCCCTGCGTTCTTTTGTAATGACGGACTGGTAAATTTTTCCGGTAGTCACGTTGGAACTCTTGGACAGGTTGATATCAATAAACCGTTCATAATGGCCCAGGTCCAGATCCGTTTCCGCGCCGTCATCCGTCACGAACACTTCGCCGTGCTGATACGGGCTCATGGTTCCCGGATCGATATTGATATAAGGATCGAATTTCTGTACCGTAACCTTATAGCCCCGGCTCTTCAGCAAACGCCCCAGAGAAGCTGCCGTAATCCCTTTACCCAGAGAAGAAACCACGCCGCCTGTTACAAAAATGTACTTTGTTGCCATTGAACTGTACCCGTCCCTTCTGATTCAGTAGTCTGTTCTTCTGCCGGCGAAATGTTGCCCCGCTTGTCCAAAGCCAGACTGACCGGTTCCCCGGTCATCCACCCGCAATGAAACGATAGATTTATTATATTTATCTTTTTTAATTATACTTACCTTTTATTATAAAAATAAAATCGTGGAAACTCAAGTCAAAATTTTAAGGCTTGCAAAATCTGTGAAATGTGTACGAATTTCCTTCAGTATGTTACATTTTTTCCGGAGCGGATACGCCCAAAATGGACAGTGCATGCCGTACCACATGTCCCACTGCCATGACCATGGCCAGCCGCGCCTGCTGCAGATCCTCATTGACGCCCAGAATGCGGCACTGGTTATATGCGGAATGGAACAGTCCCGCCAGATCGTATACATAGTGGGCCACCTGTTGCACCGCCCGTTCCTTTGCCGCCGTTGCCAGCATCTCTGGATATTCACCCAGCTTTTTGATCAAGTCCACTTCCACCGGTTCCGTCAGCAGTTTGTAATCGCCCTTCCCCTGCACCTTGATACCGGCTTCCGCCACCTGCCGCATAATGCTGCAGATCCGGGCATGGGCATACTGCACATAGAACACCGGATTATCATTGGATTTTTTCTTGGCCAGGTCCAGGTCAAAGTCCAGCTGACTGTCGATGGAACGCATCACAAAGAAGAACCGGGCCGCGTCCGTTCCTACTTCATCAATCAGTTCGTTCAGGGTCACGCTCTGGCCGGTTCGTTTGGACATCTTCACTTCCTGCCCGTCCCGCAGAAGACGAACCATCTGCAAAATCAGAATTTCCAGCTGTTCCGGCTGATAACCCATGCACTGCATGGCCGCCTTCATCCGGGCAATGTACCCGTGATGGTCGGCCCCCCACAGATTGATGACCCGGTCAAAACCACGGCCGAATTTGTTGGCATGATATGCGATATCTGCCGCAAAGTACGTGGGCACGCCGTTATCCCGGATCACCACCCGGTCCTTGTCGTCGCCGAATGCGGTAGACTTCAGCCACAGGGCCCCGTCCTGTTCATACATGTAACCCTTTTCCAGCAGTCTGTCACAGGCTTCTTTGATTTTATTTGCTTCGTGCAAGGTCTTTTCACTGAACCATACATCAAAGCGGACGTTGAAACGTTCCAGATCTTCCTTCAACGCCGCCAGTTTTTCCTGATAAGCGATGGTCTTGAACTCTTCCAGCCGTTCTGCTTCCTCCATCTGCAGGAAACGGTCGCCATACTTGTTGATGATACGCTGGGCCGTATCGATAATGTCGTGACCGTGGTATCCGTCCTCGGGGAATTCGATTTCTTTTCCCAACAGTTCCAGATACCGGGCATTGACGGAACGGGCCAGATTGTTCATCTGGTTGCCGGCGTCGTTGATATAGTATTCCTGCTCCACGTCATACCCCGCCGCCTTCAGCAGATTGGCCAGAGCACTGCCTACCGCCGCGCCCCGTCCGTGTCCCACGTGCAGCGGACCGGTGGGGTTGGCGCTGACATATTCCAGCTGTATCTTTTCATCAGACGCTTTAGGCAGATTGCCGTAATTCTCCCCGGCTTCCACGATGCGGGCCAGCATGTCGTACACCCAGTCCGGGTTCAGATAAAAATTGATAAAACCGGGTCCGGCAATTTCTGCTTTCTTCACATAGGGGCAGTCCAGATTTTCCACAATGTACTGAGCCAGTACCCGGGGATTGCATCGCAAAGCTCTGGCTGACTGCATGGCAAAATTGCTGGCAAAATCGCCAAACTCCTTTTTTGGCGGAACCGTCAGCTGCACCTCCGGCAGCGTTCCGTCTTTTACCACGCCGGCGGCAATGGCATTTTTCGCAGTTTTTATAATCGCGTCAGTTAATACTGTTTTAATATCCACGCTTTTTATCCTCCAGTTTCTATCGCATATTTCCGTATATTTCAGCGAAACACTCTCGCTAACCATCCCGCGCAGTCAGCAAAACGATTTTGCTTTTTCAGATAGCACAACTATCTTTCCCGTAAATCCACCAGAATCGTCGTCATGATCCGGTTCATATCTGTCGCCCCATACGCAAGATCGTATTCCAGCTGAATCTTCCAGCCATAGGGCAGCTTTTTGATACGTACTTTTTTTGTTTTTGTCTCCAGCGGAATCATCAGATAAGGCGTCCGGTAATCGCCGGCATACGTGCCGTCTTCCGCAAACTCCTGCTGCATCTCATAGGCGCCGTGACGGATCAGGGAAACCTGTGAACTGTTCCACTTCACCGTCGTCGTCGTACCGGACATGCCGGAAGCTTCCGTCTCTTCATACCGGGCATAGCAGTACCCATTTTTTTCTGTAAAGGTCCCGGTGTTTACCGTTTCCAGCCGGGATACCCCCTCGCTGTTACGGGAAACGCCAGACACCGTGATCTTTGCTTTTTGCATACTGCCTCCGGAATCGGTTATAGTAAAAACTGTCACGGGCCATACGCAAAAAGTATGTCCCGATGACAGTTTCCATTCTTTACTAAAGCACTGACAATTACAATCTTACAGGGACCGTTCCATCTCTTCAAATTCTTTCATAACCTCTTCATCCGCCGGGGTCATCAGGCTGACTCCCACCAGAACGACTAAGCTGATCAGGAACGCCGGCAGCAGTTCATAGATTCCCCATACGCCGCCCATAGGCGCTACCAGGAACTTCCACACAAAGATGGACACACCGCCTGCCACCATGCCGGCCAAAGCCCCTTCAAAGGTAGTACGCTTCCAGAACAGGGACGCCAGTACCAGCGGCCCGAAGGAAGCGCCGAAGCCTGCCCAGGAAAAGGCCACGATTTTAAACACGTAGCTGCCCGGATCCCGGGCGATAATAACAGCAAGGATCGCAATGACGACAACTGTAATCCGGGCCGCGAACATACTCCGGCCCTTGCTCAGGGCCTTTTTATCCGAATTGGCACGCATGGTTCCCTGCATAATATCCTGGCTGACGCTGGATGCCGCCGCCAGCAGCTGGGAGTCAGCCGTGGACATGGTGCTGGCCAGAATACCTGCCAGGACCAGGCCCGCCCCGATCGCCATGACAGCCCCGTGTTCCGCGATGGTATTGGCAATCTGGATGATAATCGTTTCCGTATTGGCATCCGTCAGGTTTTTCACCAGACCGGCGCCGGTCATGGTCTTGCCTACGATACCGATGGCAATCGCAATAAACATAGCGATGACGACCCAGACGGAAGCAACCCGGCGGGACATAGCCAGTTTATTCTCGTCCTCAATGGCCATAAAGCGAAGCAGGATATGAGGCATGCCAAAATAGCCAAGCCCCCAGGCCATGGTGGAAGCAATCGTCAGTAACGTGTAAGGCGCCGCGCTGTTGGTCTTCACCGAATAGGTTTCTGTCAGGGACAGGTAACCGGGAAGCGCTTTCGCATTGGCCAGCACTTCGTCAACGCCGCCCACCGTACCGATGGAATACATCAGCACAAACAACAGGGCGAAGGTCATGATGATGCTCTGCACAAAGTCTGTAGTGGAAGCCGCCAGGAAACCGCCGGCCGCCGTATAAGATACGATAACGATGGCCGAGATGACCATGGCCGTCATATAATCTGCCCCGAACAGGGAATTAAAGAGCTTGCCACAGGCCGCAAAGCCGGAAGCGGTATAGGGAATAAAGAAGATAACGATGATTGCCGCCGCAAAAGCTGTCAGGATATGACGGTTATCATGGAAGCGGGCGGAAAAGAACTGGGGCAGCGTGAAGGAATCCGTAATGCGCGTATAAATACGCAGCCGTTTCGCCACAAACAGCCAGTTCAGGTACGTGCCCACCGCCAGACCGATACTGGTCCAGGCCACATCCGCAGATCCGGACAGATACGCTACT
>Ga0310697_10005984_pt1 | contig 11643 bp, 9 predicted proteins | sample 172DNAGHGlowgp2_FD_203883 | JGI IMG/M metagenome (GOLD analysis project Ga0310697, IMG submission 203883) | Sheep rumen microbial communities from Palmerston North, Manawatu-Wanganui, New Zealand - 1728 DNA GHGlow gp2 (v2) (version 2) | ecosystem: Host-associated > Mammals > Digestive system >... | reverse complement strand
CAGCTTTGCTGTTACCTTTTTGATAGAAACAGGATTGCCGCGGTCATCAGACTCGATCTCTTCATCCCATTTCCATTCACCCTCAGCTGCCTCGGCATCATCATTCTCTTCGCCTTCCCCTGCTTCGGGCTCTGCCTCATCTTCATCATTTTCCGATGCCGTTTCTTCGGCGGTCACATCTTCCGAAACGCTCTCATCCGCCTCATCACCGACTGCATCTTCTTCCTCTTCAGTTACCTCCTGCTCAGGTGGTACGGCTTCATCTTCATCATCTGAAGCCCATTCTTCGCCTTCCGCGAGTCTTAAGGAACCTTCGTCGTCCGCAGCCATCACAGTAAATCCACTGTTCCCCAATGTCCCGGCCAGCATGAGCACCGACATCATCATGCTGAGTTTACGCTTCCATGCCTTCATTGGTTTCCCTCCTTTTCACATTGTAGTGGCGGCCTCTATATCGTTCCTGCCACTTTGCTAAAAATGTCCCCGCACAATCTTCATTGTACGAGGACACTTTTTCTAACTGCGTCTTGTATATTTTACACTATATTTTCTATATCGTCAAACAGATCATGCGCATTTTCTACAAAACAGACTCATAAGTCATAATTCTTCTTTCTACGTGAGATCGCGAATGCAGCGATCGCAGCACATAATAATACCCCCATTATGCACCAGCCCCATACAGGCATCCTGTTTATATTAAAGCAACGCACATTGATCCACATGCGGTTTATACGCGCGTTGGCATCCGCATCAAAATAGCGCATTATGGAACTGCGCTCCATGACTTCCTCGGGCGGATACTGGGCATAAAGCTGACGTGTAAGCTGCTCCGCGGGTGCATCTATCACGGCTTCCTCATCATCGAAGAACCAGCTTAAGTCATACTCACATATATCTTCTTCATCCTCTCCGGCCCCGTAGGTCCAATCGACGTATTCCAGCACTTCATCGCCATCTGTCCCGCCGGCTACCGCCGAGGTATAGCCGATATAATACATATTGCGCACCGCATTATCCGGGCGCGATAAGAAATTTACAAAAGCTTCCGCAGCCGCCTGCTTTGCCGGATCATTCCCGACTCCGCGTTTTAGCATAACCCAGCCGTCAAACCATAGATTGGTACATTCTTCGGGTATCGAATATGCCAGATACAGATCGTCCTCTTCTGCCTGATCCATTGCATATACCGCATCCCCGGACCACTGCAGATTAGCCAGCACCTTGCCGCTTACCATGTCGGCTTTACCGCTGTCGGTCTCAAACGAATAAGCCACATCCTTGGTATCCTGAAGGAAGTCCAGCGCCTTTGCAACAGTTTCCTCCGAAACATCGTTCATCTCATCCTCAAGACGCTGCGGATAGTCAGCTGCCGAAATGAACGAACTGTCGGTAAGCATATCTTTTTTAACGGCAGCCACCGCAGGAAAATACGCATCACGCACATTATCCTTGATCGTGATCTGGCGGTAAAAAGTGCTGTCGCGAAGGCAGTCCCAGCTGCTCACCTGTTCTTCATCCACTTCATCCGGATTATAAAGGATACCGGTCACGCCCCACATATATCCTGCGGCGTATTTGCTCCAGCTCTCACCGTTGATCTCATGATCATCAAATTTTTCCTTTATGAACGGTGATACATTCCTGACATAATAATTATGCTCATCTTCCTCATCACCAAAAGCATCGGAATACGGCACCAGCCAGCCTTCCGTCATAAGCTTCATGATCATGTATTCCGAAGGGCAGACCAGATCGAACTCATCGCCCAGGGTCAGCATATTATACAGCTCCTCGTTGGTACCGAAGCAGCTGTATTCTACCTTTACCTTTACGCCGTAATTCTCATAATACCAGTCTTCAAAATCCTCATACAGGGCATTGACGCCGATGATATCACCGCTGTCCAGATCTATGGTCTCTTCCTCATCCCAGTCGCCCAGGTCCATATACTCTTCCCAGTTGCAGACTTTAAGAACTACGCTGTCAGCATCTTCTCTCTCTTCTCCGCACCCCGCCAATGCCAAAGCACAGGTGATGGCCAGGGACATCATCATCAGTTTTTTATTCTTCACCGTCCCTCACCTGCCTTTTCTTAACATTTCCCAGCACGGCTATCAACAGCACTATCAGGAAGATAATGGTAGACAGAGCCCACAGCGCTGTCTTGATAGTGGTCTGCGAACCGCGGGTAGCATTCACCACATAGGTGCTTATCGTGTCAAATGTAGCCGGCTTGGTATAAGTCGCCACGAAATAATCATCCAGCGAAAGCGTTATGGCCATTGCAAATCCGGAGATTATACCCGGCATTATCTGCGGTATGACCACCTTGCGAAGAGCATATGCAGGCGATGCGCCCAGATCCAGTGCCGCCTCATATATGCTGGGATCCATCTGCGAAAGCTTGGGCAGAACGGACAGATACACAAAAGGCGCACAGAGCGTTACCTGTCCCGCAAGCAGAGGAAAATAAGTATCCTTACTGAAGCCGAACACGGCAACCAGCAAAATACATACAGAGAAACCGGTCACCACATCGGCATTTATGACAGGGATCTGATTAACAACACCCACGACAGCCTGGGCGCGTTTCTTTGAATAAAAGGCACCTATGGCTCCTATCGTCCCGAGCACCGTGGACAAAACTGCCACCGCAAACGCCAGTATCACGGTCCCCCATATCATCTGCGAAAGCTCGGGCGTGGTAAAGAGCGTGATATAATTCTGCATGGAAAAGCTGCCGCTGAAACCTATCGAAGTGGCATCCGTAAAGCTGTATACCGCCAGTATAAGGATGGGCGAATATATCAGAAGCAGGGCAAGTGCGAGTATAAGAAGAAGGATCCCTTTCTTTTTCATATCAGGCTTCCTCCTCTCATATCGCCGCCGTCTTCATCCTTTGTAAGCAGGGTGAAGATGCATATAAGCGCCAGCAGGATAAGGCTTATCATAGAGCCTCCGTGCCAGTCGTATGCGGAGAAATAGCTGCCTATCAGACTGCCCATGATATAGGTGCTGTTGTAGAGCATATCAAGCACAACATAATTGGTCATCGCAGGCAGAAATACCATGGCCACACCGCTCATAACCCCGGGCATCGACAGCGGCAGCGTGATACGCATAAAGCACCCGGGAGCGTCAGCCCCAAGGTCCGTAGCCGCCTCTATAAGGCTTTTATCCATACGCTCAAGCTGGTTATAGATAGGCAGTATCATAAACGGAAGGAAATCGTAAGTCATACCTATAACCGAATTAAGGAAAGGATGAAAGGCCAGATTGCCTTCGATAAGAGTGAGTATCTCCTTAAGCGCCGTAAGCCTCAATGTAAAATTGATCCACATGGGCATGATAAAGAGCATTAAAAGAACCGACCTTGACTTAAAGCCGCTGAATGCCAGCGCATACGCCACAGGATATGCTATTAGAAGGCATACGCAAGTGGTCACAACTGCCAGTATGAAGCTGTAGAGCAGGGTACCTAAAGTATTGGGATCCGTAAAGAAACGGATGAAATTCTCCGCAGTAGGCCTGCCGTCACTGCCCGTGAACGCATAATAGACTATCACCACCAGCGGCAGTACCACAAATACCAGTAAAAACAGGGCATAAGGAATGGCCAGCTGTTTTCTGCTGAAACGATACTTCAAGACCTTTCCCTCCCTATTTTTTCAGAGCAAAGCTCATCTTATCCACAGGTAATATGAGTCCCACCTGGTCTCCCATATTCCACAGATATTCATCATCCACTATCAGATCGTGGCCGTGGGCAGTACGTATAACGTAGCAGTAATGGTCACCCTTGTAGATCAGATTGATGATATGGCCGTGAGTAAGTCCCGCTTCCACATCATCGCTCATCTCTATATCACCGGGCTGTATGGAAACGTTGATCTTTATCTTATCCGTATCGATAGGCGCTCCTGCAGAATCCTTTAATACACCGTCAGACATACTGCTGCCCGGGATGACTTTTGTCAGGTCGCAGTCGATCTCTTTTCCGTTGTAATCCAGCTTGTAATCGCTCGTCACGCTGGCTTCAAAGCGGGTTATATGATCCTCCGCTATCATGATGTGTATACCGTCGGGGTCGAGGCTCATTCCCACCTTATCTCCGACATTCTGTGCCCTGGTGGATACTATGACCATCTCGTACTTGCCGCTCTCAACTGTTATCTCATAGTGCATGCCCTTAAAGGTAACAGCGGTCACCGTACCGCTTACAACACCCTCGCCCGGAGCGCTCAGTATAACGTCCTCAGGACGTACCACCACATCCACAAGCGTACCTTCATCCACATCATCTACGCAGTCAAATTCTCCTCCGCAGAAACGTACCTTGAGCCTGCCTGTCATGATGCCCTTAAAGATATTGCTCTCTCCGATGAAATCTGCTACAAATGCATTCTTCGGCTCATTATAGATATCTTCGGGAGTGCCTATCTGCTGGATACTGCCGCGGTTCATAACCACGATCTTGTCCGACATGGTAAGGGCTTCCTCCTGATCGTGTGTTACATAGATGAATGTAATGCCCAGCTGCTGGTGCATGGCCTTAAGCTCTATCTGCATCTCCTTGCGCATCTTAAGATCAAGCGCCCCCAAAGGCTCGTCAAGAAGCAGTATCTCCGGCTCATTGACCAGTGCCCTTGCGATAGCGATACGCTGCTGCTGCCCGCCCGATAAGGTGGACACACTGCGCTCCTCAAAGCCCTCCAGATCCACAAGATCCAGAACATGCTTCACCTTCTTTATCACCTCTTCCCTGGGCAGCTTCTTAAGCTTAAGCCCGAAGGCGATATTCTCAAATATGTTCATATGGGGAAAAAGGGCATAACGCTGGAAAACGGTATTGATAGGCCGTTTATTGGGCGGAAGGACAGTGATATCCTTTCCGTTTAAAAGTATCTCACCCTCCGTAGGCGTGTCAAAACCCGCTATCATACGAAGGGTGGTCGTTTTACCGCAGCCGGAGGGGCCTAAAAATGTAACAAATTCCCCCCGGCCTACGCTCAGATTAAAGTCTTTTACTGCAATAGAGCCGTCATCATCAAAACGTCTGGTGATGTTCTTAAGCTCTATTATGTTTCCCGACATCAGAACAGATCCTTTGTCAGGCGGGTTGTTTTGGTATTGAAACGGTTGTAGATGAACTCAACCGTCATCTCCGCCTTGGTAACACGTGAAACTCTTATATCCATCGTTCCCTCTTCCTGCTCTTTCTTTCTTACGCCGGTAGGAACCACTCTGATGATGGGATGGGTCTTTCCTTCCTCAGGGGGCTCGATAGTATAGGTGTAGTGTTTCTCATCTTCCTTGGTCTTGGTCTTGTTATTGATAACATAATGCTGGGCTTCTCCGCTGGGTGTAAATACCCAGTGCTCAGTCTTATCCTCGCCTACTTCCTTGGTCTGGTGCCAGTCACCCGAAATGTTATCCATATTGATATCGCGCGCGATAACAAGCATATCCGCAACATAATAAATCACAGCTGCGAGCATCAGGAAAAACAGGATACCTATGATAATACCTGCCACGTCCCTCTTTTCTGTTTTCTTCTGCTTGACCTTAACTGTTTTCATAGTACCCTCCCTGTGGTTATTTTTCTATTCCCCTATCTCCTCAAGGCGCTGTCTGGTCTTGTCAGCCAGTGCGCTCTCCGGGAACTCGTGAAGCAGCTGATGGAATGTATCGGAAGCTCTGTTCACATCCCCGCTGTCCAAAAGCGCCACGCCCAAATAATACAGGGCTTCGGCATTTGTCTTATCATACCGGAAGGCCTTTTCCAGATCAGCTATCGCTACAGCATAGTCCTGCTGCCGGTATGCCTCCAGTCCTGATTCATAATATGTACCCGCTACTGTCGTTCCTATCGCTCCCTGGAGGAAGTGATACAGATCCAGGTACTCCTGTGAAGCATTGCTCTCAACATAATCCCCGGGGATGAGTGAGAGATACTGCTCGACGTTCATATCGTCCTGGCTTTCATCCATATATGCCAGCGCAGCCGCTAACAGATTATCATTTGCACTTAATATACCGTTTGCGCCGTTATATGCTTCAAGCTGACCTGTCTTGTCGTTAAGATTATTCTCCAGCTCTTTGATCCTTGCATTAAGATCGTTTATCTCGCTGTTCTTGGAATCTATCTCCTCGCCATATGCGATCAGCTTATCATTCTCTTCATTACGTACCTTTGCTTCCCTTGCCGGCATAAGCAGGAAATACGTTGCAAAGATACCTATAAGTATGCCAAGACCTATCTGTAAAAATACATGTATACCCAGCGGCTCCTTTGAAGTCACCGGCTGGATGACCACTTCGTTTCCGCTCCAGGAATAGGTGGCCGCGGGTTCTTCCTTTTTCTTCCTGCGTTTGCCGCTCTGGGCTTCCTCGCCGCCCCGCAGCTGCTCATCACATTCCTTAAGATAACGCAGGGCGTCCACATCACCCACGTCTATGCGGCGGCAGCGTTCCAGCTCTTTTTTAGCCTTATCCCACTCTGCCGTCTGCATATACAAAAGCGCCAGCAGCCTGTGTGCCTTAACAAACTTGGGGTTAAGGCTTAAGACCTTCTTTAACTGTATCACCGCCAGATCCGTGCTGTCCTGATGACACTGGTCCAGCGCCGAATTAAACTTCTTTAATGTTGTATTGATCGTTTCTAATCGGCCCTTGTCCGACTGGATCATGTTGATGTACTCTTCGGCCACATTTTTTTCGGCACGTATGTTCTTGCTGATGACCCACTCCGCAAAAGCGGCCACCGCTTCACCTGTCTCATAATAGATGAGACCTAAAAGATTTCGTGCATCAACATGGTTCTTATTGCATTTTAAGCAGTCACGCAGAGCCCTGACCGCTCCCGACAGATCACGCACCCCGGCGCGGTCAAGCCCTTCATTATATAGTTTGTTCGCGGTGTACATGATCTTTTTATACTTCTTAACATCAGCACCGCAATTAGTACAATAATCCAGCTCGGATAAGGGGCACCCGCAGTTATAACACTCCACGGCCCACGTCCCCTGTCATTGATTACTATTATCGCCTACCATCATCTGATCTGCATCAAAATTGTTTGCCACACCTAAAACGATATCCAGTACATCGGTCAGGTTTTCCTTGAATATGGCATCTTCCGTATCCTCAAGCTCCGGACTCCTGTGAAATTTCTTTAATTCTTCCTCGAAACTGATCACGCTTTCTTCACCTCTTATCTACCACATTACATCATACAAAAAGCTAAAGGAAAAATCAACATACTTTTTCACTTTGACAGATTTTGTATCTGCTCCTTCACCTGCTCCATCATCCTGCTGTATTTCTCAAGTTTTGCCTTTTCCTCGGCTATCTTGCTCTCGGGAGCCTTGGATACAAACTTCTCGTTTGAGAGCATTCCGTTAACACGCTTAAGCTCTCCCTCAAGACGTTCCTCTTCTTTCTTAAGACGCTCAAGTTCCTTCTCGATATCGACCAGCTCGCCCAGAGGCATGTAGATATTTACATGGGCGATCACTACAGATACCGCATCGTCTGCCACGCCGCTCTTGTCGGACTGTACATGTACATCGGATGCATAAGCCAGCGTCTTAAAGAAGTCGATATTGTTATTGAAGATATCCCGCTTCTCAGCCATATCGCTCACAACAAATACCTGCGCCTTCTTTGACGGAGGTACATTCATGCCGGTACGTGCGTTTCTTATGCCGCGGATAGCTTCCTTTATGGTCTCGATAGCTGTCTCCTCTGCAGGGAAGCTGCGCTTTTCATCATATACCGGCCAGGAGCTGATCATTATGGATTCTTCCTCGTCCTGAAGGTTGCAGAAAATCTCTTCCGTAACGAAGGGCATATAAGGATGAAGCAGCTTGAGTGCATCGATGAGCACCGTCTTCAATGTATAAAGCGCCGCATTCTTATCCCTGTCATCATCCTTCTGATACAGCCTGGGTTTTACCATCTCTATATACCAGTCGCAGAACTCATCCCAGATGAAGTCATATACCTTCTGAACCGCAACGCCCAGCTCATACTTCTCCATGTTATCGGTAACATCCTTTATAAGGCTGTTGACTTTGGATGTGATCCACTTATCGGCAGGCTTAAGATCCGCATCATCGGGTTTAACCGGCGCTTTTTCCATGTTCATCATGATAAAGCGTGATGCGTTCCAGATCTTGTTTGCAAAGTTTCTGTTTGCTTCTACCTTTTCATAATAGAAACGCATATCGTTTCCGGGTGCGTTTCCGGTTACAAGCGTAAGTCTCAGCGCATCCGCGCCATACTGTGCGATGATCTCCAGGGGATCGATACCGTTGCCCAGGGATTTGCTCATCTTCCTACCCTGCGCATCACGTACCAGGCCGTGGAAGAGCACGGTCTTAAAAGGTCTCTCTCCCATCTGCTCATATCCGGAGAATATCATCCTGATAACCCAGAAGAAGATGATATCATAGCCTGTTACCAGCACATCGGTAGGATAGAAGTATTTAAGCTCCGGTGTCTGCTCAGGCCATCCCAGAGTCGAGAACGGCCAGAGTGCCGATGAAAACCAGGTATCAAGTGTATCGGGATCCTGAGTCAGATGCTCGCATCCGCACTTGGGGCACTTTTCGGGAGCGCTCTTTGCCACAACAGTCTCACCGCACTTATCGCAATAATAAGCCGGTATGCGGTGTCCCCACCATAACTGACGTGAGATACACCAGTCACGGATATTGTCGGTCCAGTTAAAATATGTCTTCTGAAGACTTTCGGGTACGAGGCGGATATCCCCTTCACGTACAGCCTTCTGCGCAGGCTTGATGAGCTCATCCATCTTAACGAACCACTGTGCCTTTACAAGCGGCTCTACCGTAGTCCCGCAGCGGTCATGTGTTCCTACATTATGAACATGATCCTCGATCTTCACCAAAAGGCCCATTTCTTCGAGTTCCTTAACGATGACCTTTCTGGCTTCATAACGGTCCATACCTTCATACTTGCCGCCGTTGGCATTTATGGTGGCATTATCGTTCATTATATTGATGATGGGCAGATCGTGGCGCTTTCCGACCTCAAAGTCGTTAGGGTCATGTCCCGGGGTGATCTTTACAACACCGGTACCAAACTCCCGGTCAACATATTCATCTGCCACAACAGGGATCTTCCTGTTCATAAGAGGCAGCATCAGGTTCTTACCGATAAGGTGCTTGTAGCGCTCATCATCCGGATGTACTGCCACAGCGGTATCACCAAGCATGGTCTCCGGACGTGTGGTAGCAAATATCAGATACTCACCGCTCTCCGTATCGTCGTCATTTAAGATCGGGTATTTGATATGCCAGAAATGACCGGCCTGCTCTTCATACTCAACCTCCGCATCCGATATGGACGTATTGCAGACAGGGCACCAGTTTATGATGCGCGATCCTTTATAGATGTATCCTTTTTCGTACATCTTAACAAAGACTTCGTTGACTGCCCTGTTGCAGCCTTCGTCCATGGTGAAACGCTCACGGTCCCAGTCGCAGGAAGAACCCATCTTCTTAAGCTGGGATACGATACGTCCGCCGTATTCTTTTTTCCAGGCCCATGCACGCTCCAGGAAGCCTTCGCGTCCGAGGTCTTCCTTTCTGATACCTTCTTCTTTAAGTTTCTCGATTATCTTAACTTCCGTAGCTATGGAAGCATGATCCGTACCGGGCTGCCAGAGGGCATTGTATCCCTGCATGCGCTTAAAACGGATAAGTATATCCTGAAGGGTATTATCCAGTGCATGTCCCATATGGAGCTGCCCCGTGATGTTCGGGGGCGGGATCACTATGGTAAAAGGCTTTTTGCTCTCATCAACCTCGGCATGGAAATATTTCTTATCCAGCCATTTCTGATACAGTCTGTCTTCTATGCCGCTGGGGTCATAGGTCTTTGCTAATTCTTTCATCTGTTTATCTCCTTAAAAATCACATAAGACCCGCTGCACCGCTTACGATGGATCTCACCGCCGGTATCCGGGATCATCTTTTCGTTATTAAAATCTATCTTTCCATCAGCCAGAACGCCGCACTGTAGGGAGGCAGCTCGGAACCTCCGCCGAAATCGTGCATATTGCCGCTTATCAGGTCCTTTGCCTGTCCGCAGCCTGCGTCAAAATGTGCGGTATACGGATTGCTGTCCATATTGATGGCTACCAGCACACGTTCATCATCACATTTACGCTCATAAATGCACTGTTTATTCTGAAGCAGTACGCTTCTGAATCCGCCGTAATTAAGCGCCTTGCTGTTTTTCTTGGCCAAAGCGAGTCTGGAGATGAATTCCGTAAGATCGTTCCACTCCGGAGCCTCAAAGCAGGGGCGGAGTGCCGGATCGCCCTGGGACTTATCTGCCTTCACTCCCCATTCACTGCCGTAATATACGCAGGGGATACCCGGCATGCCGAAAACCATCGCGTAAACGAGCGGCAGGCAGTTCGGGTCCTGTATTATCGATGCTATACGGCTCACATCATGATTATCTGCAAAAGATAAGAGATGTGCGCCGCGGCAGACAGCCCACGGCTGATCCTCAAACTGCCTGAGCAGAGAGTGGACTATCTCAAACATATTTGCCGAATTAAAACCGGAATGAAGCCCCTTATAGCACTGATAATTGGTCAGTGAATGAATGTTCATATCATTTAACATCCTGCCGTATTCGCCGTGGAGCACCTCCCCAAGAAGGAAGAAATCGGCTTTTTTACTGTCCGTAAACTCCCTTAAGCGTCTTAAAAAGCCATGGTCCAGACAATACGCCACATCCAGACGGATACCGTCTATATCGAATTCGTTTATCCAGCCCTCTACCGCATGGAATATATGCTGTATAACATCTTCATTATGAAGATTGAGTTTGACCAGATCATAATTGCCTTCCCAGCCTTCGTACCACAGCCCGTCATTATAATTGGAGTTACCACCGAAATCTATACGGTTGAACCAGCTGACGTACGGAGACGACTCACGGTTCTTAAGCACATCCTGAAATGCCCAGAAACCGCGTCCCACATGATTGAACACGCCGTCGAGCACTATCTTTATGCCCTCTTTGTGCAGCGCATCACACACCTCCTTAAAGTCGGCGTTGCTGCCCAGACGGGTATCTATCTTAGTATAATCCCTTGTATTGTACCCATGGGTATCCGATTCAAAAACAGGTGAAAAATAGATGGCATTGCATCCCAGCTTCTTGATATGAGGGATCCAGTCCTTTACCTTGAGTATCCTCGAGACGGCTACGCCGTCGTTCTCAAAGGGTGCCCCGCAAAATCCCAGGGGGTAGATCTGATAAAACACACTTTCATACGCCCACATCGCAGTATCCTCTCCGGAAGGCCGTTCCCTTCCTAATGTATTGATTCCGTTAAAACGTAAGGGATATTTTATCACAAAACCCAGGAGATTTCCACAACTATTTATTCATCCCAGAAGGCTTCCAAAGCTCCGCCGATGCGTTTGAGATCGGTCACCGAAAAGCCCGTCCATTCCCTGGGAAACATCCGCTGGTACGAACGGTCCAGAAAGCGTTCATCCAAAAGAGCGACCACTCCCCTGTCCTTTTCGGTACGTATCACCCTGCCCGCTGCCTGCAATACTTTATTCATACCCGGGAAGCGGTAGGCAT
>Ga0310697_10005983_pt1 | contig 11645 bp, 12 predicted proteins | sample 172DNAGHGlowgp2_FD_203883 | JGI IMG/M metagenome (GOLD analysis project Ga0310697, IMG submission 203883) | Sheep rumen microbial communities from Palmerston North, Manawatu-Wanganui, New Zealand - 1728 DNA GHGlow gp2 (v2) (version 2) | ecosystem: Host-associated > Mammals > Digestive system >... | reverse complement strand
GAAGGTGAAGGCGGAGCTGGACCGGCTGGGAATCGAGAACTTTGTGCCGATGAGGTATAAGGTGGTGGAATCGCAGAATGGCGGGGATACGGAACTGCAGAGGGTGTTGGTGCCTGCTATCAGTAACTTGATTTTCGTGCGTTCGACACAGGAGCGGATGAGCGAGCTGAAGAGGAGGAACGAGGTGCTGGAGCCGCTGAGGTATATGATGGACTATACGGCCTCCCAGGAACACGCCATTATGACGGTGGCGGACGAAGAGATGGAGAATTTTATGCGGGTGGCTTCGCGGACTGACGACAGCGTGATATTTCTGGACAACGAGACGGTCGTTGGTAAAGAAGGCAAACGTGTGGAGATTATGGGCGGTGCGTTTGAGGGCGTGACGGGCGTGATTCGCCGCGTGAAGCACTGCAAAAGGGTAGTCGTAGAACTTGAAGGTATAGCAAGCGTGGCGATTGCGTATGTGCCGGCAGTATTGCTGAAGGAGATTGATAATAGATAAAAGATAATAGTTCGTAAGAAGATAGATATTATGGAAAAAGAGATTATCAATGTATTTGTGAGCCATTATCACGAAGACGAAGAAAGTATTAAGCGAATGAAAGATTTGCTTGGAGATGATTATTCTATTCGTAACTATTCGGTGACATCCGATAAGTATAATAATGCAACAAACAAGGAATACATACAATCCCTGCTACGCCCACTCATAAACCAGGCTAGTACGTTTATATGCTTGATAGGTCCAAATACCCATGATAGCGAATGGGTGAATTGGGAAGTAGAGCAAGCTTTGAAACAGGGGAAACGTATTATCGGGGTTTATCTTTGGGGAGCCAAGGATTCCGACATACCTCCTGCCTTGGAAGATGCAGCAGACGCGATGGTGGGATGGAACCATGATACCATCTTGGATGCCATCAATGGTAATAATATATTTACGAATGCAGATGGTTCTGTAAGACCAAACGTTGGTGGTTCACGAGTAACTTGTTGAAATTATGGCAAGAGGTTTTTCTTATATCATAACCCGTGATTTTGGATTCGCACCAAATCCTTTTCATGGCGTGCTAACTTTGGCAACTTGTAAACCAAAGATCCGCAAAGCGGCTCAAGTGGGGGACTATCTGATAGGCAACTCGAACAAGGCGAATGGTAACAAGCTGATTTATATGGCCAAAGTGGATGAAATTACCACTTTTGATCAGTATTGGGTAGATCCTCGTTTTCAATGTAAGAAAGCAACAATGAATGGTAGCTTCAAAACCCTCTATGGAGACAATATCTATCACCATGAGGGAGAGAAGTGGATACAGGCGAATTCACACCATTCACTGGAGAACGGTATGGAAAACCATGCCAACCTGGAGAAAGATACTGGAATCACAGATCAAGTATTGATATGCCGGGAATTCTTTTATTTAGGACAATCCATGATAGATATAGCAGACCTGTTTCCGAATTGTGTTCACTGGTATATTGGACATCATGAGGTGGCAGAAGCAGACTGCATTGCCCTGTGGAAATACTTAGAGGCAAATTATCCTGAGAGAGGCTTGATAGATGTGCCAAACCTTTTCCGTTCATTTACACGATACAATGGCAAATAGGTGTGTCGTTCCCAACGACGATACTTTCAGGTATTATTTCTACTTTATCCAGGAGAGAATGAAAATCTTCTGGAATAAGTACGAAAACAAGCAGCACCTTACTGATGATCCTATTCTACAGGATTATAAGTTTACCAATGTATATCGGGCTTGTGACCGAGTGAGCCAGTATTTGATAAGAGAGGTCATCAATAAAGACTCTGGAAAGTACAGACCAGAAGATGTGTTGCTGAGGATACTTGTTTTTAAAGTATTCAACAAAATAGAAACGTGGGAATATCTTTCTCAATTGACTGATATAACCATTGATTCATTTAACGTAGAACATATAAGTAAGGAACTGACTAAAAGGCAGAAAGATTATCCTATATTCTCAAATGCTTATATGATGGCAGGGAGTCATGCCCGATATAAGGGGATTTCCACAAAACATCAGGTATGGCTACAGATGATAGAGGATGAGTTTATCAAGAACAAGGGGTTCAGGAATATACTCCATGCCAGATTGATGAATGACGTATATAATCAGCTAAGGGATTGTCCTTTGATAGGTGATTTTTTGGCGTATCAATATACAATAGATTTCAACTACTCACCCTATTTGAACTTTGATGAGGATTCTTTTGTGAAGGCTGGAGTGGGAGCCGTTAGGGGGATCAAGAAATGCTTCAAGTTGTATGGCGATAGTTATGAGGATGCCATAATATTTACTCACGACCACTTTGATGAGTTACAGGAACGGTATGGCTATACTCAGTTCCGTCCTTTACCGGGACGCAAACTTAAACTCATTGATTTGCAGAACTGTTTCTGTGAGACTGATAAATATCTACGGGCCAAGATGCCAGAACTGAAAGTGGGAAATGTACGTATTAAGCAGCATTATAAGCCAACAGACGGAAGAATTGATTATTGTTTCCCCATTAAATGGAACGTATCATTATGAGCAAGCTATTTGAAGTTACAATAGAAGTTACACAGAGATGCCCCAACCAGTGCATCTACTGCTCATCGTGGTCAAGTCCAGGCAAGACAGAGATGCTTGATTTTGCAACCATCTGTGCCTGTGTGGATGATGCCGCCTCGCTAGGTGCTAGTCTTGTCAATCTTTCTGGGGGTGAACCTATGTTGCGTCCCGATATCGCCGAGATTGCAGACTATATTCATAACAAAGGGCTCAAGATACGACTCTATTGTAGTGGAATCTATTATGATGGTTCTTATCACACGATACCTATTGAGTTGTTGGAGTCAATCAAGGGAAAAGTTGATGTGATGATTTTCAACTATGAATCGTATATACCAGAGGTTTACGCCAAAATCATGGGAACTGCTGCTAGGAATCTAGGCTTGCTTGAAGAAACAATCAGGAATGCTATCCAGACAGGTATCAACGTGGAAGCACACCTTGTACCAATGAAGTGTAACTTCCATCAGATACCAGATACCTTGGAGAAACTCTATGCGATGGATGTTCAGAAGGTAAGCCTATTGCGCCTTGTGCCACAAGGAAGGGTTGATGAGAATGAAGAGATAGTCATTCTATCCGAAGACGAAGAGACTGAGCTGAAAGCAATGCTCACCGAATTATCTGAGAAATATACGAAAGATAAGCTAAGGTTAGGGAAACCTTCGCGAAAAGGTAAGTTCTCGTCTTGTAATACGGGAACCGTTCGGCTTGCAGTAAGATATGATGGATTTGTGTTCCCATGCGGAGCTTTTAAGGATGGAATTGAGGAGTATGAAGGTTACAAGCCTGATAACGTAAAGGAGAGGCGACTGGCTGACATATATGAGAACTCTGAATATATCAAGAAAGTGAGAGAGGGATTGGACGCTTATTATGAGGGAGAGGTTGTGGAGCCTTGTTATGGTCAGTATTATAGGAATGAAAGAAACCTTAGTGTGAGATGACATGGGGGTAGGCACGCGTAAAATGGAGTATAGGAAGATCCTTTTCATAAAGGAGTTTAGGCTTCCCATGAAGAGGATTGCAAACGCTATGCCGGTAGGGTTTACGGACCGGCAATTTTATGAGGCCTACAAGCAGTATTATCCTTACTTGGTGGATGAAGCACAGAAGATGTGCAAAGACTATAAAAGGCATAACCACTTGCGAAAACAAAAGAGATATAAGAAAACGGTGTACTTTCCGGAACCAGAGGACTTGCTGAGGCAAACGAGTAGGAGCATCATAGGCAAAACACGTAAGGCTCACCAAAGCGGGGATGTGGCGACAAGTGAAGAGTTGGCACGGCGGATTGCAGCGTTGGAAAAGGATAGTAAAAGGAAAATAGCGAAAAGGAAGCAAAAAGAGTCGGTCTTCATGATGCATGCTCAGAATGTGACTCCGAAATACATCAATAGACTTATAAGTTTGTATTTTAAGACTCGAAAAGAGAATTCCCTAGATGTTAACAGTCGCTATCTATTATTGTTGGAAATAGCGCAGTATAAATGCAAGGCGTCGATAATATTCCTCCACAAGATAAATGCATGTGATAAGAATAACGAAATGCGTTATCTGGCCTTCAATCTGTTACAACAGATGGGAGAGCGCCCATGGTTGGCCAGGAACAGAAAGGGGAAGAAACGGCTGTCGTCAGTTAAACCACTAGACATTTCTGCGAATCCGACGGAACTGTTAGAGCATATATATCAGTATCAGGGAAACATCCATAGAAGATATGATGTGTTCTTGTCGCATAGTTCGTATGACACCAAGCAATTGCTGAAGTTGAAACAACAGTTGAATGAAAAGGGATTGGTGGTGTATATTGACTGGGTGAACGATAGTGTGATGATGGACCGCAAAAACCAAAATGAGGATACTTGGAATGTGCTGAAAATGAGGATGGATGAGTCGGAGAAGATGCTTTTCGTGATGACGGATAATAGTCTGCGGTCGGAATGGACTCCTAAGGAAATTGATTATTTCAAATCACTGAACAGGGAGGTTGTTGTGTATCAACCGGAGGAAATAACAGAGAAACCTTTTGAGGCGTTGGCTGGATGCAGGAAGTGTTCGGTGGGTGAGAATGAAAAAATTGATATGTGAGATATATGGCACGGAATGTTTTTGTATCGTACAAATATGCGGATGAAGATGTGCAGCATTTAACTGGACATTTTCCAACTAAGGCAAGACATTATGTTGACGAAGTTGAGAAATTGTTGGCAGCAGAAGGGCAGATCTATTTCGGAGAGCATGATGGTGAGGACCTTTCGGACTGGAGCGAAGATGAGATATGGGATGAACTGAAAGACAGGATTTTTCCTACTTCATGTACTATTGTCTTAATATCGCCAAATATGAAAGACCCCAATAGGTATGACAAGTCTCAATGGATTCCTTGGGAAATCAGTTATTCTATTAGAGAGACAGTCCGGGGAGATAGGAAGAGCCATAGAAATGCAATATTAGCTGTGGTTATACCTGATAGTAATGGCAGCTATGATTATGCTTTAAGGGCTAACCGTTGCTGCCAGACTGGTTGTACAACATACGTTAATAACTGGATGTTCACAATTATCAAGGAGAATATGTTTAATCGTAAGAATCCTAATAGGGATGTGTGTAGCCAGGCGACAACAGTATGGCATGGCGAATTCAATTATATTCCTATGGTGCGGTGGGATTACTTCGTTAACCATGTTACGGAATTGATTGAAAGGGCGGAACGGATTAAAGAGGACTTTGAGAGAAACGATTCGTATGAATTGCATCTAAGTGTGAACCAATAAGAAGAAATGGTATAAGCTTATGGATAAAAAAGTTTTGATTAAGAAGTATTGCGAGGCGCTCAACGAAGGGCGTGCTGCTATTTTTGCAGGGGCAGGGTTGTCTGCGCCTGCAGGGTTTGTGAACTGGCCTGGATTGTTGAAAGATGTGGCCGAGGAGCTGAACTTTAAAATAGAGCCCCATACCAATCTGGTGGAGTTGGCGCAGTATTACGTGAATGAGACCAAGAGTACGCATGAGCTTAGTGGTGCTATTCTGAATAAATTTCCCAGCACAGCCGAACCTGGCGTGAACCATAAGATACTGGCGAGCCTGCCGATAGATGTATATTGGACGACCAACTTTGACAAACTGATAGAGAAGGCTTTGCAGAAGGCTGACAAGGTGTATGACGTGAAATCGCTACCATCGAGTCTTGCCGTGTCGAAGAATGGTAGTCAGGTGACGGTATATAAGATGCACGGGGACGTGGATAACCCCGACAAGACAATTTTGACAAGAGACCAGTTTGAGCAATATCCATACACACATCAGGCATTCCTGAACAATTTCAATTATGACTTGACGAACCGTACATTCCTGTTTATGGGATTGAGTTTCGATGATCCGAACTTGAAGTATGTGTTGAAGTATGCCCGTTATCTATACAAAGAGAACCAGCGGACACATTATTATCTGCTGAAGACTCTGGAACGTAAGGACTTTGCTAGTGATGAGGCCTACCAAAATGCTGTACGTGCGCAGGAACTGTTTGTGGAGGACATGAAGAACTACGGTATTCAGACGGTAATGATTGATGAGTACGATGAGATAACGGAGATTTTGACCGTCATCAAGGAGAGGTATCTGCGCAAGACGGTGTTTATCTCGGGTGCGGCCTACGAATATGCGCCTTACGGGGAAAAGGATTTCAAGCAGTTTATCAGTGATTTGAGTTCGGAGTTGATTAAGAACGGTTTCCGTATTGTCAACGGTTATGGCCTTGGACTTGGGAATGAGGTAATCGCGGGTGCATTGTTGGAATTGAAGAAGCAGCATAAGCCTGTAGATGGTAATTTGATCATCAGACCATTTCCGCAGGGGATTGCTAATCCGGCGGATGTTTGGCCTGCATATAGGAAGGAAATGATTTCGTTGACGGGCGTGACGCTGTTCTTTATGGGTAACAAAGAAGAGTCCAAGGGCTCTGGTAAAGTGATTAACTCGCCGGGATGTCGTAATGAATATGAAATATCGGAGGCCAACGGGAACTTCCTGATTCCTGTGGGTGCAACCGGTTCGATGGCCGAAGAACTGTATAACGAACAGATGGCAGTGATGGGTGCTGGTAGTACGAAATATGATGATTATATCGGATATTTCGAGAAGCTGGGGGATAAAACATTAGGACTTGGTGACTTGAAGAATGTCATTTTAGAATTGTTGATGAAGATAAATGAGTAGTTTCAATCATAGTAATTCAATTCAATTATGATACTGACGGAATCGAAACTTAGGGAACTGACCGCTGGCGCTACTATTCTGAATGAGGCACGGGTACAGCAGAGGTACTTTTCAGAAGGAAACAGGAAGTTGTCTGTGTTTTTGTCGCACAAGCATAGTGATCTGGAATATCTAGAGCGCGTGAGGTATGTGTTGGAATCGTTGAATGCTTACGTGTATGTGGACTGGGCCGACCCCGCTATGCAACATCCGACAAACAGGAGCACGGCTGAGGAGTTGAAAGAGAAAATAAAACGATACGATAAGTTTGTATTCATAGCATCGGATGCTGCCCTTGCGTCTAAATGGTGTAATTGGGAAATAGGATTCGGCGATGCGCACAAATACGAGCAGGACAAGATTGCTATTTTCCCAATAAAGCAGGATGACCGACTGTGGAGCGGAAATGAGTATTTACGACTCTATCCATCGATAGAGTATTTTGACGGGACGACGAGATACAGAACAGGTGAGACCATTCCTGAAGGATATTATGTATATTATCATTATGAGAATAGAATAACGCCCTTGGAAAGGTGGATTAGTAAGTAGGGAAGGAGAAGGATAGGGAGGTAAGAAGAAAGAGGTGTGAGCAATTGGGATGGTCATGCCTCTTTTGTTGGTCTATAAAGGAGTGAGATAAGAAAAATGATTAGGAAAAGTTAAATAATTATAAAATCAAAGTAAAACTTGGATTTCTGCATTTTTGTTTCCAGATTATTGTGTATTTTTGCGACAAAAATATAAAGATATGAAGATGACACTTGATGTAAACCTCCACTCTTTATTTTCCTCCGTCATGGAAGAAGAGCGGTTTATGACTTCGCTAAACGTTATTAGAGAGGTCATGAATGTTCCTCAGTGTGCCTTGAATAGCATACTAAGGGCAAATGGTTACGCCGAGGTTGATCCGGATAGCATTTGTATAGATGAAAAAATGCTGTCCGTTTTTGCAGATGCCTACATCCGCAAAATGAAAAACTATTTTCTAAGTTCCGTCCGTAACATAGAAAATCTATCCTATGAGGAATTCACGGACCTCGATGAGTTTTATAACATTTTTAAAAAACAAGATGTAAAGTTCGTACGCAGAGCCGAATGGAGCCAGATAGATACTGAGCTGATTCGCGATGCGTTTATGGACAAGATTAAAGAATTAACCCCACGAAAGAAATCGCGCTTCGAATGTTTTCTGGAGCAGATTTATGGAAGATTTGAGTCGTCGACACTTTATGAAGATCTGGAGCATCTTCTACATGTAAATAATTCATGTTCTGATGAAGAAAGTGGTCTGTTGTATCGCGTAACTCATAATCGGTTTTATTTAGTAAAACAGAAGGTCAAAAAAGTATTTAATTGTTCGGTAAGTATCGTGCGACATTTCTTTGTCGCGGCTCGATATCATATATTTGTTGCTGATGATGTAGATGCTAATGGTGGTTTGAATAATCAGTTGAGACTATCATTAATGTATCATTTAAATAGCAACAATTATGAACAAAGAAAGATTGATATCGAATATAGAGGCAAGCAACTTATCAAAGGAAGATAAGGAGAAGCTTATCAAACTGTTGAAACAGAATCGGCTGAACGAGTATATAAAACTAATAATAAAGTTAATGGGGGTGGGCAGCGTGTTCTGGGATTAAGCCCCTGCAAGAAGTAAATATGAATATAGGAAATGCAATTAAGACTCTGCGGAAGCAGAAGAAGATTACACAGAAACAACTTGCAGAGTTGAGTGAAATATCGACGAATGCGTTGTGTAGTATTGAGACTGGTCAGTCGTTCCCATCGATGACGACAATCACCAAGATATGTAGTTCTCTCAAAGTCCCAGAGTCTTATTTGCTTTTGTTTAGTATTACTGAGGATGATATCCCTGAGGGGAAGAAGATATTGTATAGAACTCTCTGTGAACCCTTGAAAGAGGAGTTGATTCATGAGTAAAATGAAACGTAAATATGAATGAGATATTTGTTGCCATAAAAGAAACTGATTATATTGAGGCTCAGATTGGGAGATTGTGCGAAAAGTATAATAATCGGAGTGGGGCGGATTATGTGCAGCAACGAGCATTGTTCAGAAGTTACTGCTACGATACCATCAAATTGTTTGAGGATTGCTTTGAGAGGTCGCTGTTGGGTATACAACGATGTGCGGCGAAAGTAAAGGGATATCAAACAATAGATGATTTGGATATAAGAAGAGCTACTTTCGACATCGTGGATATGCTTTGTGAGCTAAAGGATATCGTAAAGACGATGGTGCCTATCAAAGATTTGCCGTCGTGTAAGAAACTGGCAGAGTTGTCGGGTGAGGACATCGTGGCAAAAGCAAAAGACTTGGTGAAAAATGTTTTTGTTAAGGCTGCCGTTGGAGCGTATCTCCTTGGTTCGAAGGTGAATGATGTCGTTAAGATAGAGGATGTAAAAGGGTATTATAGTGAGCGTTTGGCTCAATTGAAGAGTGAGATACTGACAAAAGGCAAGGGGATAAGCCCGATGGAGCAGTTCTTGCTGGATAAATTCAATGCGGAGATTGGTTACTGTAATATTGCGTTGTTTAAAGCGGGGATTGGTGCTGCAGAAGAATTGAAAGGGTTGGCGGAGATTGGGAAAAAGCATATTGAGAGGTTTGAGAAGGAATATAGGGGGAGTGGAAGTAGTAAAGTTAGCTCATATTCTGTATTCAACAAGAAATAGCATCGTTCATGCAAAATCAAACTATGAGCCTAATGGATTGGAGTGCCCACCAGACTCACTTGAAGAAGTTAATCAGATGATGTCTTCGATAGGAAGGGCTTTAATTCAATGGAATGAAAATCAAGCTGATTATATCAGGGTGTAGATCCTGAGGAAATCATAGTAATATCCACAGACGAACCAATGAATATCCCAAACAAAGGTTAAATACGTTAATTTTGCCTCCTTATTTCTGACATTGTCCAACCCTAAATCCACCTCTCTACCGTTTAATGTGTAAGTCGTTGATTATCAATGCTTAATATATTCTCAGGTTGTCCCATAACATCTATTGAACTTCCAGAAAACCTTACATCTATAGGTGGATATGCATTTTTCCATTGTGATCTGACTTCGATTGTGATACCAAATAGTGTCACATCCATTGAGGGAGGAGTATTCTCCGAATGCTACAAATTATCCTCAGTCACTCTCCCCAACGGCATGACCTCTATTCCGAGTTCCATGTTCAATCTGTGCTATTCCTTGAGAACTCTGAAAATACCAGACAGCGTGACAAAGATTGGCGCACAGGCATTCAGTTGCTGTACCAACTTGGAGTCGTTAAAAATACCTGACGGAGTGGCCATCATCGAAGCGTCTGCGTTTATCAGCTGTAGAAAATTAGTTTCATTGACCCTTCCTGAATCGCTTTTCCTAATTGGTCCAGATGCTTTTGATTCATGTGAGAGTCTGAAGTCTATAAACATCCCTGAGGGTGTTAGTACCATATCGCACGAAACATTCTACGGATGCAGCAGCCTTGAATCACTGTCTCTTCCAAAAAGCCTGAAAAAAATAGAATATGCTGCTTTTCAAAAGTGCAGCAGTCTGGCATCCCTGACAATTCCTGACAGCGTGACAAGCATAGGATATGCAGCTTTCTTTGGTTGTACAAGCCTAAAATCGGTGAAGCTGCCACGTTTGCTTACAAGTATAGAATCGGGATTGCTTGAAAGATGTACAAGTTTGGCTTCTATAGAAATCCCTGAAGGAGTTACTACCATCCAGGGAGCAGCTTTTTATAAATGTAGTGGCCTAAAGTCTGTATTGCTGCCCAATTCCCTGACAACTATAGAAGGAAATTCATTCGACGGATGCTCATCTCTGGAATCGATTGTTATTCCCAATAATGTCACAGTCATTGCGATAGAAGCGTTTGCTGGATGCAGAAGCCTGACATCGCTGACCATCGGCAAGTCCGTGCAGCAGATTCAGACAAAGGCATTCTCGGATTGTTCCGCACTGACAAAAATCGTTTCAAGAATAGAGAAGCCATTTGCCATTTCAGGCGATTGTTTCTCGAACATGGCAAAAATGATGGCAAAACTCCATGTGCCAAAGGGCACCAAGCCCGAATACCAAGCTATGGACGGGTGGTCCGACTTCCTGAACATTGACGAGGGAATCGCATACTACCAGCTGACTCTGACTGCGGGTCATGGCGGAACCATCATTTACGGTGAATCCCATGTAAAGGAAGGCGCATCATACACCTTCTATGTCGAGGAGGGAGGTTCAGCCAACCTGACGATTGAGGCCGACGAGCACCGTGAGCTTACCTCACTGACAATGAACAGTAAGGATGTAACAGGCAGCATGGAAGGAAATGTGTTCACAATTACAGGCATGGACAAGGATGTGGAGATTGTTGCCACCTTCAGGAGAGACGCGAACACTGAGACGATAGTTCTCCAGAGCAACATGCAGGCATTCTGCTGCAACAAGGATTTGGACTTCAGAAACGTGTCTGGCTTGAAGGCATACATCGCTGGCGGCATTGACTCCTCCAATGGCGAGGTCATGATGATGTCGGTGGAGAAAGTCCCTGCCGGCACAGGCGTCATCCTGCAAGGAACGGCTGGCAGTAGCTATGACATTCTTGTCGAAAAGACTTCGTTCGTCTATTTCAACCTTCTCAAGGGCACTCTCTCGCAGACCACCATTTCGGATGGCTATGTGCTGCGTGGCGACCGCTTCGAGCAGGTGAGCACTCCAACGACGGTTGCTGCTAATAGTGCCTACCTCGTTCTGCCAGCCTCGGTTCAAGGTGCCCAGACTCTC
>Ga0310697_10005982_pt1 | contig 11647 bp, 13 predicted proteins | sample 172DNAGHGlowgp2_FD_203883 | JGI IMG/M metagenome (GOLD analysis project Ga0310697, IMG submission 203883) | Sheep rumen microbial communities from Palmerston North, Manawatu-Wanganui, New Zealand - 1728 DNA GHGlow gp2 (v2) (version 2) | ecosystem: Host-associated > Mammals > Digestive system >... | reverse complement strand
GCGCAGCGGTGAGTATGACGTGATCTGGTCTGCGCCGGTACAGAGCCCGGTCTCCCTGTCCGTTTTGGATACCTACATTGCCGCCATGGAGGCGGTCATGAACGGGGCGGAACCGAAGCCCGGAATGGGGTTCTCCCCCCAAAAAGGGAAGGAGCAGGACACCCGATCCACATCCGGGGCCGTGATATACGAACGCTTTCGTGCCCGCCCGGAAGATATGAAGGTACAGGAGGGCGCGGAGACGCTGGTCCATTTGCGTCTGGGAGACGCATCGCTGATTTACCGGCCTGACCGGATCTTCAAGTCGAAATGAGGTGCTCCCATGGCCTTGAAGCGAAAACAGGATCCCGAGGATATCTATCACATTCGCGGCCGGAGCAGAGCTTCGGAGGGCGAACCGGAAACGGGCTTTCGCCACAGTACCCGTTACCATGATTTTTTCAGCGGTTACACCGAGCGCACGGTGGAGTTGCCCAACGGCAAGAAGCGCATCGAGCGCGTATACACCGATCCCTGGATCGCGCCGGAGGCGGGTGAAACGGAGACGCGGATGATGAAGGCCCTGTATTGGGGGCTATCTCTGGCGTCTGTTGCGCTGTATGTTTTTGCGCTGACGGCGGATACGCTCAGCAACCGTGCCCTGTATGTGGCGGCGCCTGGGTTGCTCAGCGTCGTGGCGCTCATCCTCTTTGCCTGCGCCCTGGTGCTCTACAGCATTCGCGGCAGGCGAATGACCAACTACGAATATCGTTCAGGAAGACAGAGCCTCCTGCGCCGCGGCATCGTGGCGAGCACGTTGATCGCGCTTACGGGCGCAGGCTCGCTGATCTGCTTCCTGCTGCATACGGAAGACACCGGGAGTCTGAAAAGCGGGCTGACGCTTTTCCTCTCCGCGGGTCTGATCCTTGCGGTGATCCTGCTGGAGCGGAACATGAAATACCGGCAGATCCCCAATGATACCGCAATGCCGGAGGACGGCTTTTCCATCAACTGACGGGAGGCGACCATAACATGATGAAGAAAGAATCCGGCTGGGCGGGTTCCTGGAAGAGTACGCTGCTCTGGACCGTGATCGTCATTGACGTGTTTACCCTTGTGCAGAGCATTCAGGGCGGCGGGCACAGTCTTACCGCCGAGGTGGACGATTCGCGCGTCGGCATCGTCTGTGACCGCTATGATGCGGTGTTTCTGGAACTGGACGAGATCGAAGACCTACAGCTTGTCGACAGCATGGAGACGTTTGTTCCCAGCGGCGGGGGGCAGGATCGGAGCTTCACCTACGGGAGCTTTGAAAGCGACCTTTACGGCTCTGTTACGGTCATGGCCTGGACGGAGCGTTCCAAATTCATTCTGATCCGGACGGCGGATTCCGCCCTGCTTTTCAACTGCTCCCGGGATCGGGATACGGAAAAAACCTATGATGAGATCGTGAGCGCAAGAGAGGAGAGGATCGCACATGAAAAACAGTGAGTATTTCAAGGCGAAAAAGGTGTTGGAGAACACCTGGCTGATCCGTTCCCACGGCTCGACCGCCTACCTCTGCGCGGGAGAGACCGAGGGGTGTGTGATCGACACGGGCGATTCCTACGGCGACCTGCGCCTTTTCTGCGAGGAGCTGTGCGGGAAGCCGGTTCGAACGGCGCTGAATACACACGGCCATTTTGACCATACAGGTCTGAACGGCCAGTTTGAGAGAGCCTATATGGGCGAGCTTGCCGCGGTGATCGCCAAGGAACCCAATGGAGGACAGCCCATCGAGCGCTACCGCACGGACTATCCCATCTCCGTTGTGAACGACGGTGACACTGTCAATGTGGGCGGACGCATTTTTGAGGCCATCCGCATGGACGGCCATTCCCCGGATTGCATTGCCTGGCTGGATAGACAGTACCGCATCCTCTTTACCGGGGATAATCTGGCGCCAATGACGCCGCTGGAATACAAAAGAAAAGACCCACAGCCGAGCATGCTCCTGTGGGTCATGAGTGTGGCGAAGCTGCTGCAGTGCAGAGACGCCTATGATTATGTAGGTTCCGGCCATGCTGAGGAATTGACCGGCGCAGAGCTGGTGGATCACGGCATGATCGCGGGCCTGCGGGCTCTGGACGGAGAGACGGACACACCGCCCGCTCCGAAGCCGAAGGAGGAAGAGGATAGGATCATCGGTCCTGTTGATATTCCGCCGGACACCAGCAGCCACGAACCAGGGGATCGCGCCTTTACCATCTGGAAGGATGTCACGCTGATGTACAGCCGCTCCTACCTGAAGGATCCGACGAGATATCGAATCGTAAAAGGAACCTGAGTTCCTCTCATTTACCGGCGACCGCGCTCTTGATATAGCGGACAAATTTTTTGCCGGAGTCGGAGAGCGTCTGGGGAGAGTATACCAGAGAAATGTCACTCTGAATTCTGGGCTCGATGTCCACGATCGCAAATCCGCCCAGCTCACTGTCATCGATCTGCTTGCGGAATTCCAGCATGATGCCGGCGCCTCTCCGCACCAGATTGAGCGCGTTGCGGCCCTTGACGCCCTCAAAGTTGATGTTGGGGATGTATCCCGCGCCAAGGAACAAATTCTTCAGCAGCGGACACTGCTCGTAATACACGAAGGTCTCTTTCCTCAAATCGGCCAGGCTCAGCGCCTCTCGTTTCGAGAGAGGATTTGTTTCCGGCAGCAGACATACCAGATGGTCGTCTGTAATGGGGACTCGCTTCATATCCCGATCCTCTTCGGGGAGATCTTCCCGAAGAAAGGCGTATGACAACTGCTCCCGACGAAGCATATACAGGAGTTCGGCGGAGTCCGCTTCCTTCAAACGGGTACGGATATCCGGATTCGCTTTTCGCCAGCCGGTCATCAGATCTGTGATGCCGTACTGATCCATCGCAAAAACAGAACCGACCGTAACGGATTCGTTGAGCTGGTTGATGTGATTGGACATTTTCTCCGCATATTCCAGGTACAGATGCTCGTGCTGCTCGGCAAACTCCAGGAAGATTCGGCCGGCCTCATTGAGTTCAACGCCCTTGGCGGTGCGGTTGAAAAGCGGGGTCCCGGCTTCCAGCTCCAGCTCCTGAATGTGGCGGGTGAGCGATGGCTGAGAAATATAGAGCTCATCCGCGGCAAGAGAGTACTTCCCAGTGCGGGCGAGCACGATAAACTCGTTGATATACTTGGTCTTCATGACGATTCTCCTCAAGCTCTTTCATATATCGTAATTATAAATCAAATCCCAAATAAGTTCAAGGAAGGAAGAAAAACATGATTGAAAAAAAAGAAACGCTGAGCTTGACAAACTCTGATGTCCGCATCGGAATCGGCTTTGCGCTGGCCCTGCTCCTGGTGCATTTTTTCCCAAGCATCCAGGCGCTCTCTGCCGGTACGGCCATCATCATGTGCACACAGGACAATGAGAAGATCACCTGGAAGGCGGGCCTGACCCGTGTAGAGGGTGTTCTGATCGGCGGCGTGCTGGCGGTTCTGGTTGTTCTGATCGACAATGCCGTCGGAAATCCCTATTTATTCATGCTGCTCTGCGGTCTCGGCATTGTGCTGAACCTGCTGGCCTGCCGTCTTGCAAAGATGCCGAATGTGGCGGCCAAGGTCAGCTGCATCACCTTCGCACTGGTCACGCTGGCAACACAGGGCGAGATCCGGCTGCGCTATGCGATCTTCCGCGTGATTGGCACAGCGGTCGGCGCGCTGCTCGCGCTGGCGATCGCCTGGGTATATGAGCGCCTGGCCGGAAAGAAATCGGCAAAAGCATAAGCCAAACAGAAAGAGAGGCGGCAAGCATGGTACTGCAAAAAAAGGCGATCGTTTTTGATTTGGACGGTGTGATCTGCTTTACGGATCGGTTCCATTACCAGGCGTGGAAGGCGCTGGCCGATCGCCTTGGGATCGAGTTTAACGAGGAGATCAACAACCGCCTGCGCGGCGTCTCGCGGATGGCGAGCCTGGAGATCATTCTGGAGCGCGAGGACAGAGAATACAGCTGCGAAGAAAAGCTGGCGTTCACGGAAGAGAAAAACGAATGCTACCGTCAGCTGCTGGCTTCCATGACACCCGCGGATCTGAGCGAAGAGGTCCGCGCGACCCTGGAAGAGCTTCGGCGGAGAGGATATCTGCTCTCCATCGGATCTTCCAGCAAGAACACAAAGTTTATCCTGGAGCGGATCGGGCTTGGCGGCTTTTTTGACGCCATCGCAGACGGGACCGATATCACCCATTCCAAACCGGATCCCGAGGTGTTTCTGATTTCCGCCGAAAAAGTCGGCGCCGCTCCGGCAGACTGTGCGGTCGTCGAGGATGCGAAGGCAGGGATCCAGGCCGCCAAGGCTGCGGGCATGACGGCACTTGCGCTTTTCGGAGACGCCGCGAACTGCGGCCTGGAAGACTATGATCTGTCCTCTTTCTCCGATCTTCTGAATCTGTTTCCAGCTCGGCAGGCCTGATTGCCGCCGGGCGGGGGAGGAGAGAGTATGGTCTTTGAGGAAGGTTTTGAGGGCTACACGCTCAAATGCGCTGTGATCCGAATGGGAAACGACTACACGCTTGCGGTATACGGCGGTGAAAAGCCGCATGTGGGAAGTGTGGCCATGGCCATCGCGCGCCCAAGCCTGACGGGCGAGGGCGTTGGCGTTACCTCCTCCGTCGTGAACGCAATGGGGCACAAAGATGAAGCGGTGGGGCGCTTGTTTGCCGAAGAGGTAGCCAGGAGCCGCCGCTGCACGGCGGTTTGCTCCTGCGGGATCCATATAGACCATATCAGACCGGAACAAATCGAACATATCCGGGAAGCCAGCCGCAGACTTTTGCGGCGGGTTTTAGAGGAACTAAAGAAAGACCAGACATAGACGGAGGATCCATCCATGCGCGAAGTTTACGATTTGAGAAGTGCTCTTAGGCTGCTGAAGGCCATCCCCGGCCAGCTGATTGAGACGGAGATCGAGGTCGATCCGGCCGCTGAGCTCTCCGGCGTATACCGCTATGTTGGCGCGGGCGGCACAGTCAAGCGCCCCACGCGGATCGACGGCCCGGCCATGGTGTTTCATAACATCAAGGGTCATCCCGGCGCCTCTGTCGTCATCGGCATGATGGCCAGCCGCGAGCGGGTGGCGAAGCTCTTCGGCTGCAAAAAGGAGGAGCTGGCCCATCTGGTGAGAAGCTGCGCCAACAACCCTATTCAGCCTATTGTCGTTGATGGTCCCGCCCCCTGCCAGGAGGTGGTGCATCTGGCCACCGATCCGGACTTCGATCTGAATGAGTTGATCCCCGCCCCAACGAACACGCCGGTGGACGCGGGACCGTACATCACGCTCGGCATGTGCTACGCCACCCACCCGGACACGGGGCTCTCCGACGTGACCATCCACCGCATGTGCATCCAGGGGGAGGACGAGCTCTCCATTTTCCTGCAGCCCGGCTCCCGTCACATCGGGGCCATGGCAGAGCGGGCCACGGAATTGGGCGAGCCTCTGCCTATCTCCGTCTCCATCGGCGTGGACCCGGCGATCAGTGTGACGAGCTGCTTTGAACCGCCCACGACGCCCCTTGGCTTTAACGAACTCTCCATCGCGGGCGCGCTTCGGCAGCATCCCGTGGAGCTGGTACCCTGCGTGAGCGTGAAAGAAAACGCCATCGCCAACGCGGAGTATGTCATCGAGGGCGAGATCCTGCCCGGCAGCAACCACGTCGTAGAGGATCAGAACAGCCACACCGGCTTTGCCATGCCGGAGTTCCCCGGCTACAACGGCCCGGCCAGCCACGAGTGCTGGCTCTTGAAGGTCAAGGCCGTGACCCACAGACGCAACCCCATCATGCAGACCTGTATCGGCCCCAGCGAGGAGCACGTGAACATGGCGGGCATCCCCACCGAGGCCAGCATCCTGAACCTCATCGACAAGGCCTTGCCCGGGAAGGTGCTCAACTGCTACGCCCACCGCAGCGGCGGGGGAAAGTACATGGCGATCCTCCAATGCAAGAAGACCGTTCACACCGACGAGGGCAAACAGCGGCAGGCCGCTCTGCTGGCTTTCTCCGCTTTCCCGGAGCTCAAGCATGTGGTGCTGGTGGACGAGGATGTGGACATTTTCGACACCAATGATGTCCTTTGGGCCATGAACACCCGCTTCCAGGGTGACCGGGACATCATCACGATCCCCGGGGTGCGCTGCCATCCGCTGGATCCCAGCAGCAATCCCAGCTACGCGCAGTCGATCCTGGATGTTGGTATCAGCACCAAGACCATCTTTGACTGCACCGTGCCTTTTCCGCTGAAAGACCACTTTATCCGCGCGCCCTTTATGGAAGTGGACAAAGAGAAATGGGCGGAGGTATTGCCGTGAAGCGGATCATCGTCGGTGTCAGCGGCGCCAGCGGAGCACCCTTGGCGGAGAGACTTTTGCGGGAGCTGCGGACGCACGGGGACATAGAAACCCATCTGGTGATCACGTATGGCGGTGAGCGCACTGTCGGGGAAGAATGTGATATTTCCGTGGATGCGTTCAAGGCACTGGCCGATGTGGTGCACGACAACCGGAATATCGGCGCATCGGTAGCCAGCGGAAGCTTTGAAACCGAGGGCATGATCGTTCTGCCCTGCAGCATGAAAACCGCGGCGGGGATCGCCCATGGCTACAGCGACAATCTGCTGCTGCGGGCCGCCGATGTGACGGTCAAAGAGCAGCGAAGATTGATTCTCGTGCCTAGGGAGTGCCCCATGAGCAAGATCCATCTGGACAACCTGGCCTACCTGTCCTCCCTGCCCGGAGTCGTGATCATGCCGCCCGTACTCAGCTATTACCATCATCCGAAATCGTTGGACGAAATGGAAGCACAATTGATTGGAAGGATCCTCGGCAGGTTTGGCCTTCAAACAGACGGCTTCACTCCCTGGGATCCTTGAAGGATAAAACAAGGAATTATTTTTAGAGGGGAAAAACATGAGTGAATTAACAAACTGTCCGCAGTGTCCGAGGCACTGCCCTGTGGATGCCCTGAGCTGTGGGCGCGGTAGAGCTTACTTCCAGGGCAATGAAAACGAACAGAGCGGAAACATGGAAGCCCATGAGAGGGGGGCGCATGGCCACGGGAAACACGAGCACGAGAGACGTGGACCCTTGGATAAGGAGTCTCTGCCAGGCTTGATGCGAATCTGCGGACACACGCTTTTCCACAGAAGCGGCGATGACGTGGATTTGTTTGCAGCGCTCTCCGCACAGGAACAGGAACAGCTGAAAACCCTGCTGAAAAAGCTGGTTGCCAGCTGGGAGTGAAAAACATCTTTGCGGGCAACGAAATTGATCGAGTGTGCGGTGGACTGCGCTATGTGATGGTTTTGATGAAGAACTCATACGAGAGGAAAACACATGAGCCTGCGCTTCGACCCCGGCAAATACGAGATTCGAACCATGGAAGACGGTGGCCAATCTGTTACCTATCGGGCATTTGAAAATCTCGTTTATGTGGAAAACCACATCGATATCAAGTTCCAGAGCATCAGCATCTATGTTCCAGAACGCTTTTATCAAGGCGAAGAAATCAACGGCTACAATCTGAAGACAGCGCCGATTCTCTTTGGGAACAACGTGGGCGGATTCTTCCCCAGCGAGCCGCGCACGCCGGAGCATGAGATGTTCGGACACACCAGCACCACCTTCTACGCGCTGATCCATGGTTATGTCGTGGCGACACCGGGTGCCCGCGGCCGCGTGAATCAAGCGGAGGACAGAAGCTACTACGGAAAAGGGCAGGCCGGCATCGTGGACTTGAAGGCGGCGCTGCGCTATCTGTGGTATAACGCGGATCTTATCCCCGGCGACATCAACCGCATCATTTCCAACGGCACCAGCGCGGGCGGCGGCCTGTCTGCGCTGATCGGCTGCTATGACACGGCGGAAGACTATGAGCCTTACCTGAAGGCCATGGGCGCTGCCAAGGCGAAGGAAGAGGTCCTTGCGGCCTCCTGCTATTGCCCGGTGACCGATCTGGAGCATGCGGATCTGGCCTATGAATGGCAGTTTGCCGGAATTTCGGATTTCCACCGGATGCATATGCAGATGGGCGAAGGCGGGAGACCGCAGTTCTCTCCCGTTGACGGCGTGATGACGGAAAAACAGGTCGCACTCTCCGGCGAGTTGGCAGCGCTGTTTCCCGCCTATCTCAACAGCCTCAAGCTCAAAGGACCGAACGGTGAGCTGCTCACACTGGACGAAAGCGGTAACGGCAGCTTCAAGGACTATATCTCCGGCCTGCTGGCGGCTTCTGCTCAGGGGGCGCTGGATCGGGGCGGCAGTGTGTCCCTGCCTGGGATCCATATTGAAGACGGCAAGGTCGTCTCTGTGGACTTCGGCGCTTACATGAAGGGCATCACCCGTATGAAGGAGACGCCTCCTTTCGATGACGTGACCATGAAGAATTCTGAGAACAACCTTTTCGGCGACGAGAAGAACGACTGTGCGCACTTTACGCCGTTCAGCTTTGACCGCAGCGAGCAGGCGGAGCCTCTCATGGCGGATGCCGCTGTCATTCGCATGATGAACCCGCTTAATTACATGAAGGCCGACAGCAGGCTGACGCAGCACTGGCGCTTACGTCAGGGGACCGACGACCGCGATATCGGCTTTGCCACCCCCGCGATTCTCGCTCTCACGCTCAGGAACCTGGGACTTGATGTGGACTATGCGCTGACCTGGGGCGAAAAACACGGCGGCGATTTCGTCGTGCCGGAGCTGTTTGCCTGGATCGATAGGCTTTGCCAATGACGGGCGTATAAAAACCGCCCCTTTTCAATTTCATAACACAGAAACGATACAAGCCATGTGCTGATACGATACGGACACTCCATGGCTTGTTTTTGTTTAAAAAAGAGAAAGGAGAAACCCATGAAAAAACAGAGAAAAACGATCCTGTCCCTTGCCCTTGCGCTCGTGATGACGCTTGGCCTTTTGTCAGTTGGCGGCATGGCCTTTGCCGACTACACCTCCGGCACCTATACCGCCTCCGCCGTCGGTAAAAACGGCGATGTGACCTTGACGGTCACCTATTCCGAGACAGAGATCACCGACATTCAGGTCGAGCAGGCCGAGACCGAGACCATTGGCGGCGCGGCCATCGAGCAGATGACCGCCCAGGTCCTCGCCGAACAGACCCTGACGCCCGACGGCGTCTCCGGCGCTACGGAATCCAGTCATGCGTTTTTGACTGCCCTGGCCGACACGGCCGAGCAGGCCGGTGTGGCAGAGATCGTCGACGCCGACGCCACCGCCGCGGCTGAGGTGGATTACAGCGTCACAGAGGCGGACGTCATCGTCGTCGGCGCGGGCGGCGCGGGTATGACCGCCGCCTATACGCTCCTCGACAAAGGCGTGTCCGTCATCCTGCTGGAGAAGTCCGGCGTGGTGGGCGGTAACTCCCTCTGCTCGGTACAGGGGATTAACGCCGCCGGTTCCCGTGTTCAGGAGTCTTTGGGAATGGATTTCGCTACGCCCGAACTCTTGAAGGAAGCGCAGATGAGCTATGGCGGCCGTGAGAATCTGGTGGACGCCTATGTGAAAGCCAGCGGCGAAACCGTCGACTGGTTTGCCGACGTGCTGGGCGTGAACTGGACGGGAAAAACCGGCGACAGGGTAGATCCCAATGACCCGCTGGCCAGCGTCCTGACCGAGCATCCCGGGGGCGGAGATGTGTTTATGGTCAAGGCGGAGGCAGATGGCTATACCTCTTTATCCTTGGTCAACACCCTGAACAAGGCGCTCAAGGAAGCGGGAGCGATCGTCTATGTAAACACGGAGGCCACGCAGCTGCTGACTGATGAGTCCGGCCGCGTCACGGGCGTGAAGGCAGTGGGCGCCGACGGCAGCGAAGTGGAGTTTACCGGCAAGGCCGTTCTGCTGGCCACCGGCGGCTTCGGCCAGAACCATGAGATGGTGGTGGAGGTCCGTCCCGATTTTGCCAACGCGATCACCGATGAGATCGCTCCCACCACCGGCGACGGCATCCGTATGGCGACGGAGCTGGGCGCGAAGACTGTCGACCTCGCCGAGATGCAGACCTTCCCGCACGTCCCCTATGGCGACACCTGGCTGTCCCCCATGGGGATGCCCGGCGGCTTTATGACCACGGCGATCTTTGTCAACCAGGACGCGCAGCGCTACACTTCGGAAGGCTTTGAGGTCGCCGAGGCAACGCTGCAGCAGGAGGCCGCCTATGCCATCTTCAATGAAGCTGATCTGAATGATTCGCTCGCACTCCTGGAGGCACGCGGTTTTGTCAAGTCCGGCGAGAACGTCACGGAGCTGGCCGAGGCGCTGGGCCTGGATGCCGTCGCTCTCGAGGCGACCATCGAGCAGTGGAATGCCGACTGCGCGGCAGGGCAGGACAGCCTCTTTGACAACCATAAGCTGCAGCCGCTCGAGGGCAAGCTCTATGGCTACCGCTTCGGCGTGGGCGCTCATTACATGATGGGCGGTGTTCTGATCAACGAGAATACCCAGGTTCTCAATGAAAATGAGGAGCCGATCCCTGGTCTGTACGCAGCCGGTGAGGTCACCGGAGGCTTCCACGGCACGGTCCGTATCGACGGTTCCGGTACCGGCGATGCCTTCACCTTCGGTCATCTGGCCGGTGAAAAACTCGCCGAGGAAGTTCTCGGATAATTGGAAAATCCATCTCCCCGCCCCTGCGGGCGGGGAGAAAGTAACGTGAAGGTTTCCCCATAAATAAGTACTTGCAGCATTTCTCGCGTTAACCATGTTTCTAAGCCTTGGTTCTGTGGGCTCATTTGTCGTTGACACAGTTGTCGGCACTGGCACGGCTCACGGCCGTAGCGGCCCGGTCACCGTGAAAGTGAGCTTTGACGGCGACACCATCACCGATCTGACCGTTACCGAGACCCATGAGACCGTCGGTGTGTCTGGCGCGTTTGCATTTGGTTATCTGGCTGGTCAGGTCGCCGTGCAGGAAACGCTGGGGTAAAGCCTCACATTAGATTTCTCGGAGGTGAGTAGGGTGGAACGAAGCAAATTGCTCCAGGGACTTGCCAGCGAAATAAAGAAACTCGCTGAGATGCACATCCTGACCGCCTTGAGAGCACTCCGCAGTTTCAGCTTTAAAAACTAAGATCATCCCAAATCGCTCAACAAAATAAGGTCAGCATAAAGGAGGAATTGGATCCTCTGTCAAAAAACTTATACAGACGGTATTTTGGATAATTATCTCTACCCAGCAAGCTTGAGTGCGATGATTTGGAAATAACCACGATTATAAATCCCGTTACAATCCAGTTCAAATATCTAAAACCTTCCCTTTCAAGTCACTCCCATGCCGAGTGGGAGGTTCATCTTTCCGTGCTTCGGATAATAGCCAAAACCTCAGAAATTGCAAAAAAACCGGGCGGAGCTGTTTGGCTCCGCCCGGTGGCGTCATACGCGCTGTGACTGCAGCTGGTATTGCCAGATATAGTCGTCGAGACCTTTGTAGCGGGGATCCCACAGAAGCGTGCGATAGGGGAGACCCACGCTGTCGAGTATGGCATAGAGGTTTTCATACCCGGATTGAACATGGTGGTTGGACATATAGTCCATGTCAAAGACGGTCTGGATCTCTCGCAGTCCAAGCCTGCGCATGGCAAGCAGCGTTTCC
>Ga0310697_10005981_pt1 | contig 11648 bp, 7 predicted proteins | sample 172DNAGHGlowgp2_FD_203883 | JGI IMG/M metagenome (GOLD analysis project Ga0310697, IMG submission 203883) | Sheep rumen microbial communities from Palmerston North, Manawatu-Wanganui, New Zealand - 1728 DNA GHGlow gp2 (v2) (version 2) | ecosystem: Host-associated > Mammals > Digestive system >... | reverse complement strand
CCTTATCCTTAGGACCATTCTGCTTCCAATAGCGTATTGTGAATGAAATATTCTTTGCCATAGTTCTGTTCGTTTTAATTTCATCAACAGACGTTTCTTCGCCATAACATAAAGCAAGCTTTCTGTCTATGGCTTAATCGAAACGTTGGTTTAAGGGTTAGTTCTTATAGTTACGTGTCTGTACCTTGATAGCCTCGTACTCGAGGGGCTCCTTGTGTAGGACAGGGGCTTTCTCGTCGGTTCCCTGATACTCCCAGCAGCCTACGTAGAAGAAGTTCTCGTCATCACGCTTGGCTTCGCCTTCCTCGGTCTGGTGCTCCTCGCGGAAGTGGCCGCCGCATGACTCCTCGCGGTGGAGGGCGTCGGTGGCTACGAGCTCACCCATGGTGATGAAGTCACGGAGGTGGATAGCCTTGTCAAGCTCGGTATTGAGCTCGTCTTTCTTACCTGGCACGAAGAGGTTTTCGTTGAACTCCTTGCGCAGTGCCTTGAGAAGCTTGAGGCCTTCCTCCAGACCTTCCTTGGTGCGACCCATGCCTACGTGCTCCCACATGATGTGGCCCAGCTCCTTGTGGATGGAGTCAACAGAGCGCTTGCCCTGTATGCCCATGAGGCGGTCGATCTCGGCATCAACGCTCTTCTCTGCCTCGGCAAACTCGGGCAGGTCGGTGCTGACCTTGGGCCATACGGCCTGATCGGAGAGGTAGTTCTGGATGGTGTAGGGCAGCACGAAATATCCGTCGGCCAGACCCTGCATGAGGGCGGAGGCACCGAGGCGGTTGGCTCCGTGGTCAGAGAAGTTGCACTCACCGATGGCGAAGAGGCCGGGTATGGTGGTCTGCAGTTCATAGTCTACCCAGATACCGCCCATAGTGTAGTGGATGGCGGGGAAAATCATCATTGGCTTGTAGTAGTCGATGCCGTTGACGCTCTGTACGAACTCACCAGGATTGACATCGGTTATCTCCTCATACATATCGAAGAGGTTGCCATAGCGCTGGCGTATCTCGTCGATGCCGAGGCGCTGTATGGACTCTGAGAAGTCGAGGAACACGGCCAGACCGGTGTTGTTCACGCCGTAGCCCTTGTCGCAACGCTCCTTGGCGGCACGGCTGGCAACGTCGCGAGGCACGAGGTTACCGAAGGCCGGATAGCGGCGCTCCAGGTAGTAGTCGCGGTCCTCCTCGCGGATTTCCCAGCCCTGCTTGGTGCCGGCCTGCAGTGCCTTGGCGTCTTCCTGCTTCTTTGGTACCCAGATACGTCCGTCGTTACGCAGTGACTCTGACATCAGTGTCAGCTTCGACTGGTTGTTGCCGTGCACCGGAATACAGGTCGGGTGTATCTGAACGTATGACGGATTGGCCATCAACGCACCCTTACGGTAGGCCTGGATGGCTGCGGTACAGTTACATCCCATGGCGTTGGTAGAGAGGAAGTAGGTGTTGCCGTAGCCGCCGGTGGCAAGAACCACAGCGTTGGCGGTGAAGCGCTCCAGCTTGCCCGTCACGAGGTTCTTGGCTATGATGCCGCGAGCGTGGCCGTCAACGATTACCACGTCCTCCATCTCATAGCGGGTGTAGAGCTTTACCTTGCCCTTCTGCACCTCCTTTGAGAGTGAGGAGTAGGCACCAAGCAGCAGCTGCTGACCCGTCTGTCCCTTGGCATAGAAGGTACGGCTCACCTGTGCGCCACCGAAGGAACGGTTGGCAAGCATACCGCCGTATTCACGTGCGAAGGGCACGCCCTGTGCCACACACTGGTCGATGATATTGTTGCTGACCTCTGCCAGACGATAGACGTTGGCCTCGCGGGCACGGTAGTCACCGCCTTTCACGGTGTCATAGAAGAGGCGATATACTGAGTCGCCGTCGTTCTGATAGTTCTTGGCTGCATTGATACCGCCCTGCGCAGCTATGGAGTGAGCGCGGCGAGGAGAGTCCTGAATGCAGAAGTTCAGCACGTTGAAGCCCATCTCGGCAAGTGAAGAGGCAGCGCTGGCGCCTGCCAGACCCGTACCTACGACGATGACGTCGAGCTTCAGTTTGTTCTTTGGATTTACCAGACGCTGGTGAGCCTTATAGTTGGTCCACTTCTCAGCTATCGGGCCTTCCGGTATTCTTGAATCTAACTTTTTCATATCAAGATTTAATAGGATAGTCTTTTGGTTGATGTTAAATAATTAATGGGTGAGGGTTTCTTACATCAGGCTCTCGCAATAGTAATACAATACCACAGCAGCGAAGCCGCAGCAAACGCATGTAACGTAAACGATGCCGATGTACTTCCAGCGCATGAACCACAGCTTGCCATTCACACCCATGCTCTGCATCATGCTCCAGAAGCCGTGAGCCAGATGGAACCACAGTGCGCAGAGCCATACGAGATAGCAGATGACAAAGTAGATGTTAGAGAATGTCTGGCGGATCCAGTAGATGCCGTCAGTGCTGTGAGCCATGTCACCGCAGCCTGTGAGATCTACCAGCATCATGTTTGCCCAGAAATCCTTCAGGTGCATCACCAAGCCGAGAAGCACAACGAGACCAAGCGCAAGCATGTTCTGGCTCGCCCACTCCACCTTGGAGGGCTTGTCAGTGACGGCATAACGCTCGCTGCCACGCGCTGCACGGTTCCTGATGGTCAGGATAAAGGCATAGACGATGTGGAGTACTGCCAGAGCTGCAAGGCCGATGGTTGCCGCTACGGCATACCAGTTGGCTCCAAGCAACTCGCAAATCATGTTGTAACCCTCTTCGCTGAACAGGGCTGCGACATTCATTGCCATGTGGAATGTTAAAAACAAAACAAGGCACAGACCCGTTACGGCCATGATAACCTTTCGTCCAATGGATGAATCAAATAACCACATAAGTTTTTTTGTTGTTAAGATAAAATTTATTTGTTTATGTAAAAATGTCTGTGATTTCTCCCGTGCGAGACGTGATTTCTCCCGTGCGCGAATTTATGAAGTATTAGATAGGCGCAGCAAAATTAAGCATTTTTTATCTATTATGCAACAAAAAGGGCAGGAAATTGAAAAAAAAGCCTTACTTTTGCACCAAAATTCCATTAAAACGATGAAACTATACTATGATGTCCTGGTCATTGGCGGCGGTCACGCAGGCTGCGAAGCGGCTCGCGCGGCAGCCCTCATGGGTGCCCGCACATGCCTCGTGACGATTGATATGAACAAAATTGCACAGATGTCGTGCAACCCCGCAGTCGGCGGCATCGCCAAAGGACAGATAGTACGCGAGGTGGATGCCCTGGGCGGCGGCATGGGAATAGTGACCGACAGCACCGCCATACAGTTCCGTATGCTCAACAAGAGCAAGGGCCCCGCCATGTGGAGCCCCCGCGCACAGTGCGACAGAGGCCGCTACATCTGGCAATGGCGCACCCTGCTCGACGCCACACCGGGCCTGGACATCTGGCAAGACCAGGTGGAGGAGATTCTAAGTGAAGAGTTAAGAGTGAAGAGTGAAAAATCAGCTACCGCCGCATCATCACTCGAAGATTCATCATCAGACAATTCTTCACTCTTCACTCTTCACTCTTCACTTTCCACTCGCCGTGTGGTTGGCGTACGGACCATCTGGGGTTGCGAGCTTTATGCCCCTGCCGTCATCATCACCGCAGGCACATTCCTCAACGGACTGATGCACATCGGACGCAAGATGGTGCCGGGAGGACGCTGCGCCGAGCCCGCCGCGCTGCACCTCACGGAGAGCATCAACCGCCTCGGCATACGCTCCGCACGCATGAAGACAGGCACACCGGTGCGCATAGACCGCCGCTCCGTACACTTCGAAGACACCGAGGTGCAGCCCGGCGAGGACGTGACAAGCCTCTTCAGTTTCATGCCAAGCCCCCTCCCAGCCTCCCCCGGGGGGGAGGAGACCGGAGCTGCCGGAATATCCGGAGATTCCGGAATATCCGGAAAACCCGGAACTGCCAGAGCTGCCGGAATATCCGGAAAACCCGGGACCGCCGGAGACCCCAGAACCGCTGGAACTGCCGGAAAGATCCTCCTACCCTGCTATACCTTCAACACCACGCCGAAGTGTCACGAGATTCTGCGCAGCGGCTTGGCTGACTCCCCGCTCTACAACGGCCAGATACAGTCCATCGGGCCGCGCTACTGTCCGTCCATCGAGACAAAACTCCACACCTTCCCCGACCGTGACCACCATCCGCTGTTCCTCGAACCCGAAGGCATCAACACCAACGAGATGTACCTCAACGGCTTCTCGTCCTCACTACCCATGGACATACAGCTGCAGGCGCTGCGAGCCATACCCGCCCTACGCGACGTAAAAATCTACCGTCCGGGCTACGCGATAGAGTATGACTTCTTTGACCCCACGCAGCTCTATCACTCGCTGATGTCTAAATGCTGCGACGGACTGTTCTTTGCCGGTCAGGTGAACGGCACCACAGGCTATGAGGAAGCTGCCGGACAGGGTATCATGGCAGGCATCAACGCCGCCCTTTACGCCTCGCACCTCGGTGCAGGTAGCGCACATCAGACGCCTGACACCCACATTCCGTCACTGACACTCGGACGTGACGAGGCGTACATCGGTGTCCTCATAGATGACTTGGTGACGAAGGGCGTGGATGAACCATACCGTATGTTCACCTCCAGAGCCGAGTACCGCATCCTCCTCAGACAGGACAACGCCGACTCACGACTGACGGAGAAATCGTACAAAATAGGTCTTGCCTCTACAGAGCGCTACGAGCGCTATAAGAAGAAGCAGGAAAAGATAGATGAAATCGTCAGATTCTGCAACGACTACAACATCAAACCGCGTCAAGTCAACGATGCGTTGAAATCGGCTGGAAGCACTCCTCTCAGCGTTGGATGCAAACTGCGCGAACTCATCGCACGCCCCGACATAGGGCTCTGGACTCTCGCCGATGCGCTGCCTGCACTGAAGCATCGCCTCCTTGCAGCTGAGGACACAGACCTCTCTGCCTGCAATGCAAAAAGCAGCGATAATGAAACGGACGCAGAAACCGCCGTTATTGCAGCTATGAAGAACAGCAAAGCCGTTGAGGCCGCAGAAATAGAGCTGAAGTATGCAGGCTATATAGAGCGCGAAAAGGTGACGGCAGAGAAGATGCGCAGATTGGAAAACATCCACATTCGCGGCCATTTTGACTACGCCAACATTCAGAGTCTTTCCACCGAAGCGCGTCAGAAACTCACCGCCATCGACCCCGCCACCCTCGCTCAGGCATCACGCATCCCCGGAGTATCACCCTCCGATGTCAACGTGCTGCTCGTTATGATGGGCAGATAAACTTGCTTTTACGCCCGTGCATTCGCATTACCATCGCATCATATCGCGATAAACACCGCAGTATCTCACCACCAAAACCTGCATGTTATCGCTCAAAAACAGAATAGCAAAAAAACCTATAATATACTATTATGAATAATCCAAAACTTATCAGCGCAGTAAGATGTATCCCAGACTTCCCCAAACCCGGGATACAGTTTCAGGACATCACCCCTCTCTTCAATGACCCCGAGTGCCTTCGCATCATGCACGACGAGACCGTGGAGTTATACAAGGACAAAGGCATCACAAAAATCGTAGGAATCGAAAGCCGCGGTTTTCTGCTGTCTTCAGCGATAGCTCTCACCCTCAACGCAGGTGTCGCAATATGCAGGAAGAAAGGCAAGCTGCCGGGTAAGGTCGTAGAAGAAAACTTCGAGAAGGAATACGGCAAGGACACCGTGTGCATTACGGATGATGCCATCACGAGCGACGATGTCGTACTCATCCACGATGACCTCCTTGCGACTGGCGGCAGCCTGAAGGCAGCCTACGATCTGGTGCAGCGATTCCACCCCAAGAAGGTCTATATAAATGTAATCATAGAGCTCACCATCGAGGGTCTGCACGGACGCCGGCTGTTAGAGCAGTATGCCGACGTTACAGCCCTGCTAAGAATATAAACCCACCACAACCCCGCAAGCGTTCCACGTGAAACAATTAGTAGAGTTTCACGCTAATAACGCACTAAGAATGAGCACTTTCCAAAGATTAAGTTTCACGTGAAACACAACAACGAAGACCGTCTTTCGCGCCTGAAGAGCATCGTGGCAGCGATGCCAGAGAAGCCCGGTTCGTATCAGTATTATGATGCGGACGGGGTCATCATCTACGTGGGCAAGGCCAAGAACCTGAAGCGCAGAGTCAGCTCCTACTTCTTGAAGGAGGTGGATAGGTTTAAGACGAAGGTGCTGGTGAGCAAGATTCACAACATCTCCTACACGGTGGTGAACAGCGAAGAGGATGCGCTCTTGTTGGAAAACGCCCTCATCAAGAAGTATAACCCGCGCTACAATGTGTTGCTGAAGGACGGAAAGACCTACCCCTCCATCTGCATCACAAACGAACCGTACCCACGCATCTTCAAGACAAGGACGATAAACCGTAAGTATGGCACGTATTTCGGGCCTTATTCGCACATCGGAAGCATGTACGCCATACTGGAACTGATAAAGAAACTCTATCATCCGCGCACTTGCAGGCTCCCCCTTACCGTTGAAGCCATAGCGGCAGGGAAGTACAAAACCTGTCTGGACTACCACATCCACAACTGCGGCGGGGCGTGCATTGGACGGCAATCGCTGGAGGAATACCGCGAGATGATAGACCGCGCACGCGAGATACTTAAAGGAAACACGCGAGAGGTGTCCAACCATCTCTTTGCTGAGATGCAGAAAGCCGCCGAAGAACTGCGCTTTGAGGATGCCGAAGAGCTGAAGCGCAAGTACCTGCTCGTGGAGCAATTCTGCGCCAAGAGCGAGGTGGTGAGCCACACTATAACGGACATCGACGTCTTCACCATAGACGATGACGACAACAAGCGCAATGCTTTCGTGAACTATATGCACGTGACAAACGGCACTATAAACCAGTCGTTCACCTACGAATACAAGCGCAAACTGGACGAAACTGACGAGGAACTGCTGCTGCAGGCCATCCCCGAGATACGCAGCCGCTTCCATTCCACGGCGAAAGAGATTGTGGTGCCGTTCCCGATAGACTGGCAACTGCCCGATGCAACCTTCTTCGTGCCGCAAAGAGGCGACAAGCACCACCTCCTGGAACTATCGCTGATGAACTGCCGACAGTACCGCATAGACCGCCTGAAACAGACGGAAAAGCTCAATCCGGAGCAGCGTTTCACGCGTCTGATGAAGGAATTGCAGGAGAAATTACAGCTGGAGAAGATGCCCTACACGATTGAATTATTTGATAATTCCAACATCTCCGGCACCAATGCCGTGGCTGGTTGCGTGGTGTATAAGGGTATGCGCCCCTCAAAGAAAGACTATCGCAAATACACCATCAAGACCGTTGACGGCCCGGACGATTACGCATCCATGCAGGAGGTGGTGATGCGGCGCTATGCCCACCTCTCTGACAGGGTCATCGTGGAGCCCTCACAGGGCGCTCCAGAGGCTGCTCCAGACCTCATAATCTGCGATGGCGGCATTGGTCAGATGCACTGCGTGGCAGAGGTGGTATGGGGGCAGTTAGGCATGGACATCCCAATAGCGGGCTTAGCCAAGAACGACCGCCACAGAACGCGCGAACTACTGTCGCTTCACAAGCCCGAAAACACCCCTGAAAAGGGCATGGAAAACGCCTATGCGAAGAGCATAGAAGAGGCACCATACGCCACCGTTCAGCTGAGGACAGAGGACGAACTCTTCAAGGTTCTGACGCAGATGCAGGACGAGGTGCACCGCTATGCCATCACCTTCCACCGTGACAAGCGCTCACGCAGTGCGCTGCACAGCGAATTAGACGATATTCGCGGCATAGGACCGAAGGCAAAAGAGGCGATTCTGAAGCATTTCAAGAGCATCAAAAAGTTGGCAGAAAGAGCAAACTCAGACGACGGAAAAGCCGAGATAATTTCCATTTTGGGCAACTCAAAAGGGCAGATTATCATCGATTATTTCCTGAAAAAGCAGGACGAAACACCCACGGAACAGTAATAAAAACAAATAAAAAAACACATGGAAGAACTAACAAACATCATCGCCAAGGCGAGCGAAAACGATACCGAAGACGTGAAGCGTTTCCTCTTTGGCAGCATCGAGTACACCAGCCTAAAATGTACTGACAGCGAGACGAGTATCATGCAGTTTGTGGAGCAGGTGAACCGCTGGGACAACGAGTGTCCTGACCTCCCCCACCCCGCCACAATCTGCGTCTATCCGTGCTTCGCCGAGATAGTAAAAGACAGCCTCGACGTAGAGGGCGTGGGCATAGCCTGCGTCAGCGGTTCGTTCCCCTCATCACAGACATTCCTTGAGGTGAAGATAGCCGAGACTGCACTTGCCATCAAGGACGGCGCTACGGAGATTGACATGGTCATGCCGGTAGGCAAATTCCTCAGCGGCGATGAGGAGGGGGTGAGCGATGAGATACGCGAAATGAAGGCCGTTTGCGGGCCAGATGTACCGCTGAAAGTGATACTCGAAACAGGCTGTCTGGGCAGCGCTGAGAACATCCGCAAGGCTTCGTGGCTGGCCATGAACAGCGGCGCAGACTATATCAAGACCAGCACAGGCAAGGAGAAGATCGGAGCCACGCCAGAGGCGGCATACATCATGTGCCAGTGCATCAAGGAATACTATGAGAAGGAAGGCCGTATGGTGGGCTTCAAACCCGCCGGAGGCATCAACACCAGCATGGATGCCATCATCTATTACACCATAGTGAAAGAAGTATTAGGCGAGAAATGGCTTACTAACCGCCTCTTCCGCCTCGGCACATCACGCCTGGCCGACATACTGATAAAGGAGATTGAAAATTAAAAATTAAGAATTCAAAATTCAGAATTATGCACTAAAAAATTCTGCATTCTGCATTATGAATTATGAATTAAAAACTGTGCTTTCTGCATTGTAAAGTAAAAGACCTACTATTAGCGTCTAATAGCAGGTCTTTTACATCCTAATAGTAGGTCTTTTACTCGGTAAAAGACCTACTATTACAACGTCCTCTGTATCACGTAGTTAAGATAGGCACTGAAGGCATCCTTCAAATCTGGGTCTTTTACCCACTGAGAGATGAATTTCCGTGCCTCGGCGTCTATGCTTTCCATCTTTTCGCGGGCGTATTCTATGCCGCCGTGCTCCTTGGTGTAAGCCACCAGGCGGGCTATCTCATCGGGTGTAGCAACAAGTTTCTTCACCCTCATGGCGATGTCCTTCATCTCCTCGTCGCCGTGGCTGAGCAGCACGTGTATCACCGGCAGTGTCAGCTTGCCCTCGCGCATATCGTTGCCAGTGGGCTTACCTATCTCCGTTGAGTCGTAATAGTCAAAGATGTCGTCGCGTATCTGGAATATCGTACCTATGAAATGCCCGAAATCCTGAGCTGCTTTCTGCTCCTCCTCACTGGCATCTGCAGACAGCGCACCGAGGTAAGCACAGGTGGCAAAGAGCGATGCCGTCTTTTGGTCTATCACGTCAAAATAATCCTCCTCAGTGATGTCACTCTGCCCTATTACAGAGAGCTGTTTCAGTTCGCCGTTAGACAGCTTGCATCCAAGGTTTGAGATGCTTTTTACCATCTCTATCATGCCGGTCTTTGACATGCTTTTCAGCGCTACGGAAGTGATGAAATCTCCCGCAAGCACCGCCACCTTATTGCCGAAAACGGAGTTGACCGAGGCGCTGCCTCTGCGCTCGTCAGACTCATCTACCACGTCATCGTGAATGAGCGAGGCGGTGTGGAGCAATTCAAGTCCGGTGGCTGCATGGAGCGTGGCATCCGTCACACTGCCAAAATTCTTTGCCATGAGGATGGTCAGCACAGGGCGCATACGCTTGCCCGAGCGCTTGCGAACCTCGTCAAGCACCTTAGACAGAGTACCGTCGGTGTGGCTCAGCGACTCATCAAACAGTGTCGCGAAGTCACCGAGTTCATTCTCAATGGGTTTGCGTATTTGCTTCAGTATCTCGTTCATTCTCGTTTACAGCCTGTCTCCAAGGTGAAAATCAACGTGATATACCCTTGGTCCTTTGGCGTTTCAACATGCAAAGTTAATAAAAAAAATTGATTTTCAGCACAAGATGTGATTTTATTGAAAAATTATTATTAATTTTGCGGAGAAAGAAGCGCATAAACACACGTTGCGCACGAGCCTGAACCTACGTATCACGCACAAAGACCTATGGACAATAAACTCATCCTCCTTGATGCCTACGCCATCATCTACCGCAGTTACTATGCCCTCATCCGCGCCCCTCGCATCAACAGCAAGGGCCTCAATACGAGTGCCGTGATGGGCTTCTGCAACACCCTCAACGAGGTATTGCAGAAGATGCAGCCCACGCACGTCGCCGTAGCCTTTGACCACGGCAAGACGTTCCGCCACGAGATGTTCCCCGCCTACAAGGCGCAGCGCGAGGAGACGCCTGAGGACATACGCCTCTCCGTGCCTATCATCAAGGATATCCTCGCGGCCTACCGCATCCCGGTGCTACAGGTTGACGGCTATGAGGCCGACGATGTCATCGGTACCGTAGCCCATCATGGCGCCTCCGATGGAATGGACGTTTTCATGCTCACGCCCGACAAGGACTATGCGCAGTTGGTGACCGACCGGATTCACATCCTCCGTCCACGTCACGGTGGGGGCTATGAGGACATGGGGCCGAAGGAAGTGACAGAAAAGTACGGTTTGAACGACACTTCGCAGGTGATAGACCTGCTGGGCCTGATGGGCGACTCGAGCGACAATTACCCGGGTTGCCCAGGTGTGGGCGAGAAGACCGCAGCCAAGCTCATAGGCGAGTTCGGCAGCATCGAGGGTCTCCTCGCGCGTACGAGCGAGATAAAAGGTAAGCTGCGCGAGAAGGTGGAGGGCGCCGTTGACGACATCATCATGTCGCGCAAGCTGGCAACCATACGCACCGACGTGCCGATGGACATAGACCTCGACGCGATGAAAGTGCATGAACCGGACCTGGAACGACTGAAGCAACTTTTCGACGAACTGGAGTTCAAAACCTTCGCCGACAAACTTCTCGGCACCTCGAGCACCCAATCGCAGCCAAAAACGGCAAAAACAAAAAAGTCTTCAAAAAAGCAAACGGATGTTAATTTTCAACCCTCTTTTTTTGAAGAATTTGAAGCCGAGGGCACAGGAAGTTTCAAATTTTCAACGAGAGAGGACGAATCCGAGCCTGTTTCAAACATCCAAACGCTTGAAAACGTGGAAGATGCCCTCCAATTTCTGCATAAAATTTCTACCTATGAAAAAATCAATTCTAGCGTCGAAGGAGACCAAAAGAGCGGCATAGACGCCAAAATGACCGGAATTGCACTCGGAGCAGACGAAGAGACGACGGCATACATCCCTCTCCCCCCTACCCTGCCCCGGCGCGATGATATCATCAAGAACCTCGCCGCACTTTTTGATGACGACGGCAAGACGTGGGTGATGGAGAATGCGAAATATGCCCTGCAGCTGCTGTGGCACGACGGCATCACGGTGAAAGGGCGTCTGTGGGACACGATGGTGGCTCACTATCTCATCAACCCCGACCTACATCGCAACAAGGAATACATGGAGCGGCCCTTCAGCCGGGACCTCGTTGCGCA
>Ga0310697_10005980_pt1 | contig 11654 bp, 27 predicted proteins | sample 172DNAGHGlowgp2_FD_203883 | JGI IMG/M metagenome (GOLD analysis project Ga0310697, IMG submission 203883) | Sheep rumen microbial communities from Palmerston North, Manawatu-Wanganui, New Zealand - 1728 DNA GHGlow gp2 (v2) (version 2) | ecosystem: Host-associated > Mammals > Digestive system >... | reverse complement strand
CAATATATCATTATCCAGATGCTTTTTGTCACATCCTGCATCTGTTTTACAGTGTAGTAGAAGGAATTTTCAATAGTAGACGGAAAAATTCGTAGTAGAAGGAATTTTTCATAGTAAAGCGATTTTTTAGTAGTAGAAGGAATTTTTCGTAGTAGAAGGAAGAAAACGTAGTAGTAAAAGGAATTTTTAGCACTATTTCCAGAAACAAGGAAAAACGGCGTTTATAGCCGTTTTCCTGTTCTGTATAACCTTTTTCAGTTTTACTTCTTTCTGTTGTGCTTCTTCTTGTATTCCTGCATTTCTTTGGGATAAAACAGGTTTATGATATCTCCCAGACCTGCATTAAGGGTAATTGCATATTTTATCATCTTTTCGATACTAGGCTTCTGAATTCCCTTCAAAACCTTTGTGGTATTTGCAATATCATCTCCCAGTGCTGTTGCAAAGTCTGAAACTGTTTCAAAACCATAAGCCTTTATAAAATCCTTGCGTACTTCATACTCTTTACTAGGAATTGCCTTCTTAACGGTCTTATTTGCCGTTTTAACGGCTTTTACGTTCTTTTTGGTACTTTTTACCGCTGTTTCCTTTTTAACAGGCTTCTTGACCGTTTTAGCGGCTTTTACAGGCTTCTTTGTTGCTGTTACCTTCTTGTTTGTTCCTTTTACCATTTTCTTCATTGTTTTTTCCTCCAGTTTGTTGTTTTTAACGTATTTTGTTATTTTGTGCGGTTTTTAGCATATTTACAGGTTATTTTTGATATAATCTATCAATGCATATTCCAAACTACTCTTAAATACTGCTTCACCTCTTGAATTTACTTCTCTTAAGTCTTTCGTACTTTCAAACAGTACTGTTTTCAATTCTTCCAGTTTTTCTGATACTAAATCGAAAATCTTTCCGCTTTCTTCAATCTGTCTATCGTACTGTTTGATATATTCCTTCTGTCTTTCCTTTTCCTGTTCAATCTTTTCGATTATTTCATCCGTAGTAAGAATTATTGTTTGTCTTAAACCGTGTACAGACTCTTTTCTTCTTTCATCGTCTTTCGGTAATTCATCTGCAAAGAAATAACACTGTATTTCATAACTTCTCCAGATGCCGTTTTCATCCCTTCCAGATACTTCCAGTTTAGGATACACTACTGTATCTTTCGTATCCCCTGTATAAGTGGCGTTCTCAAAAGTCTGGTTTTTGTTAGCAAAGTGTGTTCCATCTTTCTTACGCTTTATCTGGATACTTTCAAGTAATTCCAGAAAATACTTGTGATAATTCCTGTTTCCCTCCAGATGCTTTACAATGTTATCATACTTTCTTATAATTTCCATTTTTCACCTTTTCTTTCCGCTTTTTGGTTAGATTGATAATCTCAAAAAGCAAACATATTTTTACTGTTAAATTATACCAAAATCCTTTAGTAATTGCAATACCTTATTTCCAGTATCTTGTCATCCTTGACCGTATCATCTGTGTAGTTAGAATCCATCAACAGGCTATATAATTCACCTGTGTATATATCTCCATCTTCTGCTTCATACAGGAATATGTTTCCGTTGCTTGTTATGAATTCAACCATATAACCATTTTCTGTCTTTTCAACGTTTGCCACTTTTCCAGTTTCTGGATACTTTGAAATATCTTTTCTCAAAACAATTGCTAGTATCACGGCAAAAATCCCAAACATAAACAGGAAAATTATTTCATTCTTATCAACCTTGTTTTCTTTCATTTTGTTTACCTCCAGATTTTAGATGATTTTGTCAATCATAACCGCTACATCGGGATTATTTATCAGATATTCTCTTTCATAACTTCCGTTCATATAATCCTTCATCATATACGCATCATTTACTGTATTGCATAACTTCAAGCACTTTCTGAAAACTTCTTCATCCTGCTTGTAGTCTGGATGAATTCTAATTAAGTGTGTAAATCCGCATCCACATCCTTCAATCACTTCCGCTACAGCGGTCTTACTATTGTTTTCTGTTACAAAGATTTTGCTTTCTACTCTTTCAATCATTGTTTATTCCTCCACTTTCTGCATTTTCAGATTGACTACGAAAAATCCATCATATATTGATATTCTTATGATATCTTCCTCCAGAAACTTTTCATCTATACTGTTTTTACCATCGTATTCAGTGAGTTTTTCACCTGTACAATCATACAGCACTGTTTTCTTGTTTTCACTTGCCACTTCAATAAAATCCTTTACCTTCATAGCCGTTTACCTCCAGTTTTATTTGTTTTGCGGCACTATATCGTTAGTGCCGCTTTACGCTGTTGTTTTACCCACAAACAGTAAGAGTTTTTTAACAATATGTCATCTTTCTTACATAATCAAAATCTCCGTATTCAACCATCGGCAAATATGGTCTTATATAACTACTTACATCCATATCCAGTTCGCTTGTTTCCATCTCTAACCATTCCTTTTTACCGATAAAATTGATTATTTCACCTGTATCACTTCTTATCACTGTATTTTTGTCAAAAAGACGGATGAAGCATACAATCTGGTTCATAGTTGTTACGGAATAATCATTCCAGTATTTTTCAAACTTTCCTCTATCGTCAATACTTGCCACAATTGTTCTGTATGATACAAGATACTTCTTGTTACCGTACTGTATCCAGAAACAATTCTTTCTAGGGGTACTTCCTCCGTTCTTGTTATAGAAAAAGTTTCTTACATTGTTTTTCATTTTCACCTGCTTTCCGAAAATCGTTAGATATAATTATCTGATTTTCTGATACTATTTATAGTTTCAACAGTATGATATCAAAATATCTAGTTGCTGTCAACAATAAACAGGACTACCATCTTCACTCCATCCCAGATATTCATTTACTTCCCAGATATCCTTTATTTCATCATCCTCCACTTCATAGAAAAAATCATAACCTTCTTCTTCATACTTCTTACACATTGTTCCCAGTAAATCATTCAAGCATCTTGCAAACTTACTTATTGTGCTATATGGAATACTTCTGAAATACTGTTGCTCTAAATCATCCTCCGTTGCATAGATTATATCCATTGTTTTATCCAGATAATAACCGTACCTGCCGTTACAATCAAACTTTATTTCAAAGCCTTCCTGTGAAAGAAAATTCAAAAACCTCTTTTCCTGCTTGTCAAAATCATCTGCCTTGTTGTCCAAAACATATTTTACAGCATCCTGTATATACATCTTTCCGTATACGTTCAATCCATCACCTTGACAATATGACAAACTGTATTCTACTTTCAGTTCACTGTTTGGAAAATCCTCTTTCATTGCATCTTCACACATATCTGTAAACATATCTGGTTCACGGAATTCTTCACGGTATTTCATTCTTGCATTATCTTTTGCACTTTCCGACAATTCATCAAAATCATAAACCTTTTCAATCCTTGTTATTTCCTTCATAGCGTTTACCCTCCATCAATCAAAGTTTGTATATACTTGCCACTTATTTCCTGCATCTCCAAAAAACTGTGTTTCTGGAAAACAAGCCTGTATAGCAATTAGATTGTAGTTTTTATCATAAATTCTAAACTCACTGTCTATAACGTTGCTGTCATACCTTGTTACAATAACATTATTTGTAAAACATACAAGGTTTTCACATTCATCATATCCAGTTCTGTATATCTCCAGTTCATCCGTACTTCCTGTTATATGATGCTTCTTCAATTCCTTCTTCAACCTGTTCATTGTTTCCCTCCAGTTTTCAATCTACTTCTTTTGACGTAAACAACAATTCATAATCATCCAGTAAATTATCCAGAATATACTTTCTTGTTATTCTACTGAAATATCCCTTTACCTTCCCTGTATAGTTTCTTATCACTTCTTCTTGTCCGTTTACTTCCCTTGTCCATTCCATAAACTGTCTTATGTAATAATGACCGCACTTTGTTCTTTTCACCTGCACATACTTGTTAGGATTTTTCCTGTTTCTATAAGTGTAAACTACCATTTTGTTTACCTCCGTTTATGCATAAAGTGTATCAATAATATTTGATAATGCCCTTATTGCATCCGTACAAGTGCTATAACGCTGATTTTCTTCACCTTCTCTTACAATTATAACACTTCCATCAAACAGAATATCAAAGTTGCACTCTTTTTCGGTTATCAGAAAAATTATCTCACACAAGGATGCTAAAATCTGGTTTGTATTTTCATTAATCTGTGTTCCATTGTGTCTAGCGTTCTTTAAATAAGTTTCATTCATCATTTTGTTTTCCTCCAGTTTGTTCATTCAGTTTACAGTTTCAAAACTTTTTCGGTACAGCATCCGCAAACCTTGCAAACACTATACCGTATTCAGTTTTGTTTAAAGTGATTATGTTAGTTTGTATTAAACTATAATCATCTTTGTTGTATCCTACATTATCAAAAAGTTATGTTGTTGTCAACAACTATTTTTAAATTATTTTCAAAACATTTTTTATATGCATTAAAGCCTGTTCTATATCCAGTTTTTCTTTTTGTACTGTCGATGAATACGGCTTATCAGTATACAGAACAAGTAAATCATATTTCTTTTCTTTGTTTCCTGTAACAAGGAATTCAATGTTGTCTACAATAAAGTGTAATGTTTTCAGATATCCTCTTTTCTTATTTCTTTCACTTTCAATCAATAAACTTATTTCATCACTTACACTTTCAACCGTATCACAACATACTTCTATGCTTGTATTTCCTCTTTCATCTATCTCCGTTGTTCCTGCTTTCCATCCGTAAAACTGTTCATTTATTTTTACTCTTTTCATTTTGCTTTCCCTCCGTTATTTCAGTTTGTTTGTTTCATACACGTTCTTATGTATTTCACCTGCTAAACGCTTCACCTGTATCATCTGCTTTTCTGTCAAGCATCCGTTCTTACGGTAATACTTCTTGAAACTTTCAATGTATTCGTAACCTTTAACAAGTTTCCAGTACAGATTGTTTGTTGCATCACTGATACACAGCAACATATCTTCAATCAATTCTTCTTCACTGTTGTAAAAATCACTCCATTTACTTTTCATCTGTTTACCTCCGTTTACTATTTGATTTTCAAAGACCTGTACGGCTTTACACTATAGTAAACTATTACATAGTTGTTGTCAACAACAATGTTTCATATATTAGAAAAATTTTCACCTGCATCTGCATCCAGAAAATGCATCCTGCACCTGTGTGCGAAAATCTTGACATTATACTACAGAAAACCAAAAATGCAACAGAAAATTTTCACTAACATTTTCATCTGCTGTTTGTTGAATATAACTTATCAGATAATATTGACAAAAATGCTTTATTGTTCATACAATTTACCCAGTTTTCAGATTGTTTTGAATTGTCTGACAATTAAATGTTATTTATCGGTTTTTCAATCGGTTTTCACACAATTCACTGGCGGCATCCGTGATTTTGATACAATTCCCAGAAAAATCATCAAATTGTCTGACAATTCGGTAAATTGTCGGAATATTCTGAAAATTCTGAAAATTCGATTTTTTTAAAAAAATTTTCTCACGTTCTTACACGCATACACGCACACGCACGAAAATATTATTATTATTTATTACTATTCGCATTATGTAATACACGCACACGCACACCAGAATCGCAACAGGTGGATTTGAACACACCATAACAGGGGAGGTACTATTTTCTCCTGCCGTTCTAGCCGAACTTGAACTATGTTGCGTATAACAAATATTCTTTATATCAAAACCTCCTACACTCTTTTACACAATCGCATTTTGTTTGCTCCAATAAACAAAACAATCCCACCACACATTATAGTGTAGTAGGAGGATTTAAGAGTAGTAGGAGGAATTTTGAGTAGTATGAGTTTTTAAAACATATAAGGGAGAAAGCCTAGTTCTGACCATTGTACGGACAACTTAAGGTCTTACATCTCCCCTACGTTAAGAGGTGGGGTAAGTCACCTCTTTAATGCTATTTGATTTTCCAGTTCGTACAGGTACAGGATTGCTTCTTGTAAATCTTCTTTTCTTACCTCAATTGCTCCTGTGTCATCGTTCTTATGTGTAAAGCGTTTTGATGGTCTTATTACCTTTGTCTTTTCTACTGTCAGTTCATCCAGAATATTTTCAACAATCTTGAATATGATAAAAGCAAGCAGATAAATAAAAACCTTCAACATATCATCTATCTTTGTAAAGAAATGTACAGATGTTATAACAAGAATGAATACTATGTTGATTACAACAAACGCTGTCTGCATCGAAAACAACTTTTTGAATTTTCTTTTCAGAATCTTTTTAAGCATTTTCTCTCCTTATTCACTTTCTTCTTCAAAAGATTTTCTCAAACCTTCTACCAGACCTGTCATATCGTGTTCAAGTTTCTTCTGGAACACATTCATTTTACACTCTTCACAGTGAAAATCTTTCATCTGGAAAAACAGGCTATGCAGATGTTTGCAATTATCACAGTGCTGTTTGATAGAATCTTTTAGACTTCTTACACAGTACAAGGAAACTGTAAATACCGTTCTTGTCTGTTTAACCTTTTCGATTTTGCCTGTCTTTTTATGTCTGACAAGTTTCTCTACTTCTTTTGTACTCTTTTTGATTTGTACGGATATGTTATCTGAATAAGAAGGACTACTGTAAACGTTCTTTGCTAACCATTTACAAGCATCCAGATAAACCTCTTTTGATACATCTCCTTCAAACTCTTTATCGAGTATCTTAATGCTATAATTTGCTAAATCTGTCATTGTTCTTACCCCTTAATCCTGTCTACGGCTTTAACAGCCAATTTGTCAGCAACAACATTTAGTGCAACTCCAGAATGACCTTTTACCTTTACAAACTTTATATCGGTATTTTCATCCTGTTTAATACTTTTCATAATGTGAATCAGTTTCAACCATAAATCCTTGTTCTTAACCTCTTCACCTTTTGAATTTACAAATCCATTGTTTTTCCAGAAATACAACCAGTTTTGATTTATTGCATTTACAACATAACTACTATCACTATAAATTTCAATGCTGTCTGCTTCAAAGTCCTGTTTGGTATACCACAACAATGCTTTCAACACAGCGGTAAGTTCCATTCGATTATTTGTTGTTGCTCTCTCACCTCCAGAAATTCTTACCTGCTTCTTCGGTAAACAAGCAACTACTCCCCATCCACCACAAGCATCTTCTTTACCATTTCCAGAACAAGCACCATCGGTATAAAACCTCAATACCATTCTTTCTTTTCCTCCACTATCTTCAACTTCTCTGCTCTACGCTTCTTCTGTCCTTCCCAATCTGCTAAAGGAAATTCTTTTCCGCTTTTTGTTAAAGCATAATAGAGTATTGATATTTTCACAAACACTTCGTAAATGGTTTTACCGTATATGTAGGTATAGTATTCATTTGAAGCGGTATTTCTTATTGTTGCGGAATACAAATTGTTTTCTTCTGGAACATAAACAGGACAAATATAATCAATCTGTAATGCATATTTACGCTGTACCAAACCAACGTACTTTTCCAACATCTCCATCGGTATTTCTTCGTTTACTGGAATATCTCTAAACGGTTTAATACCTCTCATTTTCTTTTGCATTATATCTTTATTCTGTGGATTTGAATAATCCATATTAAGAATTTCTTTAACTTTCATTTTTTATCGTTACCCCTTTTAATTCTTGTTGAATAAAGCAAACCACTTTGTCAAACTCTTCCAATGGAATTCCACCACAATCATATTTCTCTTGTAAGTTGTAAAAACATTGTCTTAAATACCTATCATCGTGCCAATATTTAAACAACTGATTATAAGTAGGGAGTTGTAATGCATATGGTTTATCAAACCACTTTTCAAATTTACCAAAATCACACTCATATCCTCTGCGGTTCATTTCTTCCATAACCGCAAATCCATACAACCAGAAATGCCCCATAGGATAACTCAATATCTTATTTACAAGTAAATGATTTGGTGTGCCATTCACGGCTATATTTCTTGCTATACAACAACATTCTCTCCATTGTGCTACTAATTGCTGTTTAGGTAAAACAGGAATTAAATATTTATGCCACAATCTCATTTCTTACCCCTTTATTTTAAATTTACTTTAAAATCCAACGCATTATTAAAATGTTCATTGACTACATTATATGCTTTTTCAAGTTCTTCTGCTTCAATAAATCTTCCTTGGTTACACAGCCTTTCTTTCTTTGCTCTTATCATTATTCCTACAGTTTGAAAAGCATCTTCAACCTCTAGTTTTAATTGTTCTGTACGACAACCTTTTCTACCTTTCATCACATCTCCTTTTAACAATACAAGGCTACTCATCTTTTACAACAAGTAGCCTTGATTTATTTTACACAGGTGGATTCATATATTGAGCAAAGTCAGTTCAGATATCCCACTCATCATCGTCATCTTCTACCTTCTTCTTGGTAGACTTTGCAGGCTTCTCTGCCTTTGCAGGTTTGGTTGCCTTCGACTTCTTTGCAGGCTTCTCTTCTACTTCCTCTTCCTCATCCCACTCTTCGTCATCCTCTTCATCTGCCTTGGCATCATCTGCTTCAAGTGCCTTGATATAGACAGAAGCCTTCTTCTTCGGCTCTACCTTAATACCACGCTTCTTGCACAGATTGAAAAGTTCAATTGCGTTCATAGAGGAATAATCTACAGCATCCTCATCCTCTTCCTCATCGTCAATCTCTTCCTCAACCTCTTCTACATCATCATCGTCATCATCCTCGATGACCTCTTCCTTCTTTGCCTTGCCCTTCTTTGCAACAGGCTTCTCGGTCTTTGCAGACTTCTTGTTGCCCTTAACAGGCTTCTCTTCTGCAACTTCCTCAACCTCTGCATCCTCATCTACAGGCTGTACACCCTCCTTAAGAACCATCTCAACGGTTCTGGTGGTTACTCTGTCGGGAAGTGCGTTCATAAACGCATCAAGTCCTGCATTATTACCTGCCTGTGCAAGTGCTGTGGTTACAAGCGGAAATCTCTTACCGAAATCTGCGATTGCATCCTTGTCACCTGCCTTAATTGCATTGTACGCTTCTCTGATAGTCCAAGTCTTTGCCATTTGTTTTTCCTCCATTATTTTATTGTTTTAACTACTGGCTTTTTAACTATGATAAACACAATTCAATGTGCTATATCCATTTTTCATTTTATTTACAATCAATTTCGTTTATGTGCTTATTATACACCTTTGAGATAGTTTGTCAATACTTTTGGTAAATTTATTTTTTAGTCCTCCGCATCACTTTCAGCGGTGTTTTTCTCGGCTTTACTGATAGCCAGATTAAGTGCATCCCTTACATTTATAAGTTCATCTACACCTTTTACATATATTGCTCCTTTTAGGAACATTCCAAGTTTCTTTTTACCATCCTGTACCATAATTCTCTGACCGATAGTAAAACCACCCTTGTTTCTCTCTGAAATAACAAGTTCCTTTGCGGTATTAACCTCTGCACTTGCTAATTCCTTAAATGCACTATCACTCATCGTCATCACCCCAATCTTCATCGTCTAACGCTTCATCCCACTCTTCATCGGAGATATCATCGTCATCGTTTTCTTCCTCATCGTCATTGTTATCCTCAACATCTTCGTCATCATCTTCATCTGACTCATCAGAATCTTCCATATCGACTTCTGCGAACATATTGATTGTAAACTCTGTTTCTTTACCGACAAGTGAGTTTATCTTATCCATCTCTGCGGCTTCTGCAAGCGTTTCAAACTTAAGTACGCTCTCACCATCATCAGAAATGTTTACGTTCTTTACTCTGAACATTCCAATTGAACTTTCGCTCTTACCTTCAATAACAGATATCTTCACATCGTTATTAAGCAACTGTAAAACCTTCATTGTGTTAACAAGTTCGGAATACATTGCCTTAAGGTTAAGAGTAACAATTCCATTTGCTTTAACATTGTGTCCGTTGTATGCAACAACTTCTCTGATTTTAACTTTCTGCATTTCGTATCTCCTTTTTAAATAGCCGATTTTGTTTTATCGTACTTTTTATTTTGTTCCTTCCTAAAAGTTTCTCTTGCATCTGCATTTGATACTATAACCTTTTTCTTTGGTTTAGGAAGTTCTTTCAAATCAATATCAATGCCTTTTGGCTTTTCACACTCGCCAGTGTTTATGTATTTAGCAACTTCTGTATAATCTTCTGGTTTTGACATTAACCATATCTCACCAGTGTTTAAAAACTGAATTGCAAATATCGGAATCTTGTGACTTACACCTGCGTTCTTTTCCAAAATCCTTATATCGGATTGTTTTACACTAATACTTTGGTTATCTGTGGATTTAAGTTGACAGATTAAATATTCATTTTGTCCATCTTCTTTTTCAATCCAACCTGCTCCAGAGTTCTTTGTTGGTTTCAACCCTAAAGCCAACATAACCTCTTCTTCGTTCTTTCGATAGAACTTTGTACTTCTCTTTGGCATAACTCACATCCTTTATCTGATTGTTTAGCGTTACGCTCAAATCATTTTAACTGTTTTTGATTGCTTGGTTTCTTTTTATTCTTGCCATATCTTCTTTGGTCTTTAACTTGGCTTGATATGTTGTTTCTGCTCTTAACAATTTCTGAAAAAGTGATTCAACACAATCGAAACAAATGTGATGTACTTCTCCGAATATTTTTATGTCATACATCTCTTTTGTGTTTTTGTATTTCATTCCACATTCGGAACATACACATTCTGAATCGTAATTAACTCTCATTCTTATCTTGTTAGCCATTTGTTAATTCCTTTCGTTGTAAAGTTTTAAAACATATTTAGCAAGATGTGTTAAATATATTCTGTCAACTTCTTTTAGACGATTAAACAAATCAAAACCTGTACTGCCATCAAAATCTTTCATACAGTAATAGTATTCTGTTTTGTTTAAATCCTTTTTGTTTTGTTTTTGAAGTGCAACAAGTTGTTTTGCTTCTTCATCAAACTGTTTGTCTGGTATAACACTCTCATTTAGTTCGTAATACAAAATACTGTGGATTATTATTCTGCGTTGCAGATAATTTATTTTTTCTACATCACTCAAATAAATCCAACAACCTTTATCGAAGTTTACCATTTTCATTTACCTCATATCTGTTTCGATACAATCAATATTCATTTGTTTTACATTGGAATTTGTTTTGAAATAAAGAATTATTTAACACTCCTATATTATAATATATATATGATATATAGTCAATATAATATTCTCTTTTCTTTGGTACTTTCTTTTCTCTTTTAATTGCTCTCAAAGTATTCTGAATTGCACTCACTTTATTTCATATCATCTTCCAGTATCTTATTTGTAATTAAAGGTTCTCTGTAGTTTTCAACTGGTTCATTTGGAGTGTACAAATTCTCCAATGCTTCTGTAAGCATCCATTCTTTATCTTTTTCTCCTTTACACTGTTCAGAAATAAAACCCAGTAAAGTTAAATATGATTGATACTTATTCATATGCTACCTCCATTAAAGTACAATTTCCCCTTGGTCATTTGTTTTATAATATCCTATTTTTATCAGATGGTTCTGAATTGTCTGTGGACTACAACCAAATTTGTTTGCTATATTATCCAGACTTACATTATTGTTTCTCATTTCAATAATTTCATTCATATCCAGTTCTACTTTCTTTCTACCTCTA
>Ga0310697_10005978_pt1 | contig 11656 bp, 15 predicted proteins | sample 172DNAGHGlowgp2_FD_203883 | JGI IMG/M metagenome (GOLD analysis project Ga0310697, IMG submission 203883) | Sheep rumen microbial communities from Palmerston North, Manawatu-Wanganui, New Zealand - 1728 DNA GHGlow gp2 (v2) (version 2) | ecosystem: Host-associated > Mammals > Digestive system >... | reverse complement strand
TTGCTAGAATCCCTGTCGACGCCTTGCGAATCTTTTTCTCCGCCGCAACCCGCCAAACTCAAAGTCACGAGGAGCAAAGCTATCAAAATCTTTTTCATGTTCAAAGCTCCTTTTCTATTAATTAGATTGAATTATATTTTCCAAATGGCGTCTTGTCAAAAATTTTATCGACGTAGAAGTTTTTATCTGCTATAATTCTCGGCAAGGTGATTTAAATGATAATTACAAGCTTTTATTTTCAAGTAATATGTGTAGCTAGCCTTGCTTATTTAACTTGGTGTTATCTTTTCGGCGGCGTGATTCACGATTGGGATATTTTGATTGCGACAGTATTTTACGGCTTTGCGATGAATGACCTATCAATATTTATTGTTAATCAACGACGCCTATATTCTAAAAGTAGTCATTATCCTTTCGCAGTGGCACTTAATATAGTCGCTCTTGTTTATTTCGTCTTGTACATTATTTTTCACGACGCGGTTGAAGTTTTTTGGGATATTATTTCGGGCTTAATTTACGGCATAATACTTTCCGCTTTTTGGAATTCTTCAAAGGCAGGTGATTAGAATGGACAATACAAAAATTTATCTTCGCGTAGCTTATGCCATTATTCTTGTTACGCTGACGTTCTGTTATATTTTCGGCAATGTGATTCAGGATTGGTGGAGTTGGTTTATCGGCTTAGCTTATGGCGTGTCGTTTAACGAATTAGTGATGAGTTTTAAGCGTCAACCGAAAAAAGTCGTGAGCAATAAAGTTTTTTGGCAAAGATTGCTTGATATAGTTATCCTTGTTATGTTGACGGCTTGCTGTATTTTCGGCGACGCGATTCAGGTTTGGCGGAATACGTTTTCTGGCTTAGCTTATGGTCTAGCGATTTCGGGATTCCTGTGGACTTTCGAGGGCTGGAAACGTTTAACTTTCGGCAGGTGATTAAAAAATGAGAGAAAGACAAAGGCGCATAATTTTATTGAACGCGGTTTTCTTGGTCGTGTTTACGATTTTAATTTTGCTTAGCGACAAAACATTTGGTTGCTTAGATATGTTCGTGGGCTTTTTGTATGGAGCGTCGCTTTGGGAATTGGTATACACGGCTCGCGAAATGCATCGGGCGAAGAAGAAACTTAAATAAAATTTTGGCTTATCGCTTCGATTACTGTTTATTATGATTTTTATGTTTAGAATCTACTTTCTTTCAGCGAAGAAAGAAAGTAGCAAAGACCCGCTTTAAAAGCGGGGGAACAGTTAGGACGCGGCGATAACGTTGGAACGGCGAAACGCTAAATCGCGTACACTGTTTGGTTACTTTTTAAAAGTAACCGCTGCTATTTTGCATCACGCAAAAGCGCGGCGCGAGTCGTCATCCATGACGGCTCGATTTGGTTGGTTTTTATTTTTCATTTTTAATTGGCATTATACAAAAAGCCCCCTGTGTGATTGCAGAGGGCTAATTTTATTTTCTCTTTCTGAAGTAAAGCCAGGCGATAACCGCGATACTTATCACGATGAACGCCGCGCTGAATTTATGTCCGAGTTCTAACAGATATTCCCAATTATCGCCGAGCAGGACGCCCGCATATAAAATTAACGCTGTCCACGGCAACGAGCCGGCGAAAGTATAAAACAGGAACGGCGGGAACTTTACCTTAGCGAAACCGGCGGGCAATGATATAAACGTTCTGATAACCGGCAACATGCGACTAAAGAACACTGCGCGGATTCCGTATTTATCGAACCAATTTTGCGCAAGGTCGACGTGCGACTTTTTAATCAGGAAATATTTGCCGTATTTGTCGACGAACTTTCTGCCGCCCGTCGCGCCGACAACATAAGCGAAAATCGAACCCGCCATGCCGCCAATCATACCGGCAATCATTGCGCCAGTAAAAGTCATTCGCTCCGCGCTGACAAGATAGCCCGCGAAACCTAAAATCAATTCGCTTGGCACAGGGATACAAGCATTTTCCATAGCCATTAGGATAGCAACGGCAAGATAGCCCCACGAATCAATAAAACTCAAAAAAGCTTGGAAAATTTGCTCCATAGTTTAGAAATCCTTAAAATTTTCTCCGTAGCCGTAATGCTCAATGACGTAATCCAAATCCTTATCGCCGCGCCCGCTCAAGTTCACGAGAATTGAGCCTTTGCCCATTTCCTTAGCGAGTTTCATCGCGTAGGCGACAGCGTGCGAACTTTCAAGCGCAGGGATAATGCCTTCATAGCGACTAAGTTTGAAGAAGGCGTCAACCGCTTCCAAATCGCTAGCGACTTCATATTTGACGCGCCCAATTTCGCGCAAGAAAGCATGTTCGGGACCGACGCTAGGATAATCTAGCCCGCTAGCAATCGAATAAACCGGCGCGGGTTCGCCGTTCGCGTCCTTAAGCATAATCGAATTAAAGCCGTGCATAACGCCTTCCGAGCCGTAACTCATTGACGCGGCGTGTTCGCCTAAAGTTTTTCCGCGTCCGAGCGGCTCAACGCCGACAATTTCAACCGGGTCATTAATGAACGGCAGGAAAAAGCCAATCGAATTGGAGCCGCCGCCAACGCAAGCCGTTATCACGTCGGGGAATAATCCTGTCATTTCTTTGAACTGTTCGCGAGCCTCTTCGCCGACGACGTATTGAAAATCGCGAACCATCATCGGGAAGGGGTGCGGACCCACGACAGAACCAATGCAATAAATAGTTTCCTTGTAGTTTTGCAGATAATCTTCAAAGGCGGCGTCAACGGCTTCCTTTAAAGTCTTCGCGCCCTTGTCGACTGAAACGACATTTGCTCCCAAAATTTTCATGCGGGCGACGTTAGGAGCTTGCTTTTTAATGTCGACTTCGCCCATATAAATTGTGCATTCGAGACCGAAGAAAGCGGCGGCAGTAGCCAGCGCGACGCCGTGTTGACCGGCTCCGGTTTCGGCGATAATGCGTTTTTTGCCCATGAACTTTGCAAGAAGTCCTTCGCCCATGCAGTGATTAAGTTTATGCGCACCGGAATGGTTTAAATCTTCGCGCTTGAGATAAATTTGGCAGTTGCCGAGCTTGCGGCTAAGATTTTCGCAGTGATAAACGGGCGTGGGTCTGCCTTGAAATTCGCGACGAATGCGGCGCAGTTCATTAATAAATTGCGACGAGTGGCAGATTGTCAGATAAGCCTGCGTAATTTCTTCCATAGCGGGAACGAGTTGGGGCGGAAGATACGCGCCGCCGTATTTGCCGAAAAAGCCATCTTCCGTAGGATATTTTTTAAGATAAGTTGAGTAGTCCATTTTTAAACCTCCAAAAAATATTTAGCGTGCGATTGAGTTTTAGCAAGCTGTCACGGGTGCCGAAGCACCCCACGTCGAATATTTTTTAGAGTAGGTTAGATGTTGCATAAGAAAACCTCCTAAAACAAAATGCCCTGCATAATTCGTTGCAAGGCTGAAAATATCCTTCAAGCGTTCAAATTTTAATTTTGACGGTGGTTTTAGTATTCGGGCGGAGTTCAAAATCGCGCTCGGCGGGAATAGAAATTTTGATAATGAATTTATCGTTAGGCTTTTGCTGTTCGGAAAATTCTTTAGGGATAGTCGGCGGCGCGGGAGTTTTATTTTTCCTGTACTTGTCGATAATCACTTTGATTTTGGAATTTGTATCGGGATTTTCTACAACTTGCGTTTCAGCTTGAACGGCTTGCGGCGGCTCGGCGGGAGTTTCAGCGGGCGACGTTTCAGTTGGTTGAGTTTCGGCTGGTTGAGTTTCAGCGGCTTGACCGTCGCCGATTAACTGCGCGGGCGCGTTTTCAGTCGTAGGGATTTCGGGCAACTCGATAGGTTCTGGAGCCTCTTCAACTTTCTCCGTGACATTGGGCTTGATTTTCTCAATGACGGTGCCGGAAAGTTCTTTGCCGTCGATAGTGTAAGTTGCGAGCTTGCCGAGCGGAATTTTATTAAAAATTTCCTCCGTGACTTCGACCTCAAGCCAAAGTTCGCGACTGTCGCCGATTCTGGAAATGCTATCGCCGGCAACAATTTCGTTATCGACTTCGACGCCATAATAAATCGTTCCGCTGACCGGCGCGATAACATTATTTTCGCGAGCTTCTTGCTTAGCGGCGTTTAGGGACAATTCAGCTTGCTTTATCGCTTGGTCGGCACCGGCTAGAACTTCGGCGGGCGTCGCTCTGAACTCGTCGACGTATTCTGTATAATATTCGACAGTCGGCTCCGAATAGGACGGCGATTGGGATTCAGCGAGCGCACTTTCATAGGCACGGCGGGCGGCGTCTCTTTGCACCGCGCTGACTGCGCCCATTTCAAAAAGTTCAGCCATACGATTTGCGCGTTCTTCTAATTTTGCCAGATTGCCCGACGAACCTGAATAGGAACTGGGCGGCGGCGTGATAACTCTTTCGCGCTGAACGGGAACTTTCACCCATTGACCGGCGGCGAGTTCGGCGTAATTATCTTTGGCGAGTTGCACAGTATTTTCCAGCTGCTGAATTTCTTCTTCCGTGATAGCAACCTCAAGGCGGGCGATAACGTCACCGGCTTTAACCTCCGCTCCGTCGTCGAATAAAAGTTCCTTGACTTTGCCATTAGCTAGGACGCGAACTGAAACCATAGTGCCGGCAACTTTAGCGTTGTCTAGCTCAATGACTTCGTCTTTATGCCAATATTTATATTCCGCATAACCGATAATCGACGCCAGCACAATCACGCCAGCCAAGCCGAATCGAATTATATTTTTAAGGTTATCAGTTATATCAATACGTTGCATCTTGTTAGCTCCACACTATTGAGCGTCGTAAATTTCTTTCAGGAGAGTTTCCTTGCGAAGTTCTAAGCAATGGCAAGAATTTTCATCAGCGTTAATGTTTTTAAGCGTCTCTAGCAAAATATTTCCGATAAGTTGCGCGTCGTCGAAGAAAATATCCTTCATGACGTTATGCGACCAAACGCGAATCCCTTCCCCGTAGTTGACGACGAACGACAAGTTTGCATAGCACGCGCCGATTTCCCGCGCCAAATAAACTTCGGGGGCTAGACTTTGCCCGACAATATCGGCGTGCCCATTGAGCATAGAAATTTCTGCAGGGCTTTCAAAATGCCTCCCGTCCGTCACGGCATAAATCCCGCGCTCGAAAATCCGCCCGTCGAAAAATTTCTTAGCCGAATCAAAAAGTTTTCCGCGCAGGTCTGGACAAAGGGCGTCGCGCATTATCAGCAAAAATTTCCCGTCAAGCTGAACGTCTTTTCTATTGGACAAGTCAAGATAATCATCAGGGATAAGCAAATCGCGGGGATTGAGCAAGCGATTGACGGTGCCGACGCCGCCTTCAGATAAAATTTTTTTAACGCCGGCTTCCCTGAACGTCCAGAAAATTTGCCGCGATGAATCTGCGCGAGTAACGCCACTGCGCCAGCCGTGCATTTTACACGTCAGAAAATTTTTCCCGCCAACTTCGCACAATCTAAACGCAGGACTTTTCCCGTAAGGCGTCACGAAAAATAAATTGTCCTCTAAAATCTGCGCGTCCGCAAAATTTTTCGGGAAGTCGCTACTAAGCGTGCCCGAACCGCCGATTATTGCAAAGTCACAAGTTGGAATATTCATGCTGATTCCTTAGTTAAGTTGACTTCATCTAGCGGCAAAATTTTTGGTTGCTCTTCGCCCTTTATGCAAGCTTCCGTTATGACGATTTTGCGCGGCTCGTCCGATTTTGGAATTTCAAACATGACATCAAGCATAACGTCTTCGATAATCCCTTTGAGCGACCGCGCACCGGTTTTGCGTTCGATAGCTTTTTTTGCAACTGAGCGCAGTGCTGCCTCTTCAAACTCAAGCTTGACATTATCCATTGCCAAAAGTTTTTCATACTGTTTGACGGGCGCGTTTTTCGGCTCGGTTAAAATCCTAAGCAAAGCGTCTTCGTCAAGCGTTTCAAGCGTGCAGATAACCGGCAAGCGTCCGATAATTTCGGGAATAATGCCGTACTTCATTAAATCTTCGGGGCGCACTTGGTGAATCAGCTCATTGAATTTTTTATTAGCGTCCTCTTTAGACGGAACTTCGGAGCCAAAGCCGATAGCCGCTTCGCCCTTCTTAATGCGCTTTTCAATAATTTTCTCAATGCCGACGAACGCGCCACCGCATATGAACAGAATATTTTTCGTGTCAACTTTAATCGTGGGGGCTTCAGGGTGTTTACGTTGCCCGCGCTCGGTGAATTCGACAACGCTGCCTTCCAACATTTTCAACAGCCCTTGCTGAACGCCTTCGTGTCCAGGGTCGGCAGTTATGGAATTATTCGCGCCGGACTTGCGAGCGATTTTATCGAACTCGTCAAGGTAAATGATTCCGTGTTCAGTTTTGGCAACGTCCATGCCCGCCGCGTAGTAGAGATTGCGAACAGCAACTTCAACGTCTGCGCCGACAAAGCCCGCTTCCGTCAAGCTTGAGGCGTCAGTAACGGCGAAGGGAATATCCAAAAGTTTCGACAGGTGAGAAAGCATAGCGGTTTTTCCGCAACCGGTCGGACCGATGATAATAACGTTGGACTTGTCGATTTCGTCGGCGACGCCGTGATTGTCAATGTCGTACTTCATGCGCTTATAATGATTGTACGCCGCAACGGACAGAATTTTTTTCGCACGTTCCTGCATGATGATAAATTCGTCGAGATATTTTTTAATGATGTGAGGCTTATTTTTCGCCAGAAGGTCGCCGAGAGTGTTTTTGAAACTTTTCCTGCCCCTGAAGGATTTATTGCCCTCTTCGTCTTCGATAAAGTGATAAATATTTTTTATACAGCTTTTGCAAATGCCAAAACCGGTATTGGGGTCGAGAACGGGCATATCAGTGCGGCTCTGAATTTTTATGCGCCGCCCGCAAACGCTGCAATGATAACTGTCAAATGCCATTTAAAGAATCTCCTTTGTGCCGATAAAAAACTTGCAATAAAAAATTACAGGGCGTATAATACACCCTGCGCGGTTTTCGCGTCAACTGCATTTCAAAGGGGGTTCAAAGCATGAAGGAAAAAATTCACCCGCAGTACTTCGAGGCAACAGTTACTTGCGGTTGCGGCAATACGTTTAAAACCGGCTCTACGAAAAAAGAATTGCGCGTAGACGTCTGCTCGAAATGTCATCCGTTTTTCACGGGACGCCAGCGCGACGTTAAAGCGGGCGGGCGCATTGAGAAATTCAACAGACGCTATAAAAAAGCTTGAGCCAAAAATTTCAGGCAGGGTGAACGGTTGCCCTGCTTGTTTTAATTTATGACGGAGGAAATTTTTATGGAGAAACCTTTAGTCGGCGGGCAAGCGGTTATTGAAGGCGTAATGATGCGCGGCTTTGGCAAAGTTGCGACGGCAGTCCGCGAACCTAACGGAAATATAAATGTACAAGTCAAAGCGATTACGTCGATAACTGAACGTTTTCCGATTTTAAAATTGCCACTCCTGCGCGGCGCGGTCAGTTTATTCGAGTCGCTGATTTTGGGCATGAAGTCGCTATCATTTTCGGCGCAGGCGGCGGGCGAAGAAGACGAGCAACTAACCGACCGAGAATTAATCGGCACGATAATTTTAGCAGTGGCTTTAGCGTGCGGATTGTTTATCGCGATACCGACCTTTGCGGCGAAATTTTTCCACGAGCTAACCGACGACCCGATAATTTTAAACTTAGCGGAAGGATTTTTGCGGCTGATAATTTTTCTGGCGTATCTGTTCGCAATTTCGCGCATGAAAGATATACAGCGCGTCTTCCAATATCACGGCGCAGAGCACAAAACAATTTTCTGCTACGAAGCCGATTTGCCGCTAACTGTCGAGAACGTAAAAAAATTTCCGCGCCTGCACCCCAGATGCGGAACTGCGTTTTTGCTAATCGTCATGTTAGTTAGCATTTTCGTCTTTGCATTTTTAGGTTGGCCGGATTTATGGGAAAGAATTCTTTCACGAATAATTTTGTTGCCGTTGGTGGCGGGCTTGTCCTACGAGATAATCAGATTTTCTGCGCGGTCTGGAAATTCTTTTGTGAAGCTGGCGACGTTGCCTGGACTTTGGCTCCAATATCTCACGACCCGCGAACCAGATGATTCAATGATTGAAGTTGCGATAAAATCTTTGCAAGCCGTTACTCCGCAATCTCCGGAATATTGACTTCGGGCGCGTCGAAAGTTTTATCAAGTTCCAAAATTTTATTATCGACGACGTTATATTTGACGTGCTGATATTCGTCGCCGTCAAGGGAAATGTCGTCGGCGAACTTCAATTTCTTATCCGCCTTGACCGTAACTTTTCCGTAGAAGTCAACAATTTTTTCTTTCCAATTAAAAACCGCAGTGTCCGAAGTTATCGCGACACCTTTTTTCTTTTCAAAGTTGACGTTGCCAATAACTTCAGCGGTGCGCGTCGCCCATTCTAAATAGGCGCGGTCGCAACTGAAAGTTATATCTTCCTGCACAAGCTTAACGTTGCCTTGCGTCCAGCACTTCTGATTGACAACGCTCACTTGCGCTTCGTCGGCGGTAATCTTCGCCTTAAAGCCGTGATTGTTTAGCGTGACTTGAACATTATCCTTTAGAACGTAAACGCCCTTGAAAATGTCAAAGTAAGTTTCGCCCGCTGAAATGTCCGGAGCTTCGGCGAAAGTTCTGCCTTGCATAGCAAAAATCATAATCAAGGCAACCGCGAAAATTTTTACAGCATTCATTTAAATTCCCTCCTCATTAACTGAACGAAAATTAACGTTGCGTCGACGACCGCCGCGATTAACACGATTAAAACTATTGAATCCATTTCTATGCGCCCCGAAGAATTTAGAACCGGCGACGGGTGCAGGGAAAAATACATGCGCGGCACTATGAATACTAAGAACGGAACCGTCAAGACGCTTAGCAGTGAATAAACTGCCGAGACTTTAGCGCGAACTTTTTCGTCAGCGACCGCCGCCCGCAATGTCAAGTACGCGCCGTAAATTAGAATTAGTATAAAAATTGTCGTCTGGCGCGGGTCCCAATTCCAGTACGCACCCCAAGTCAATTTGCTGAAAATCGCGCCGCTTATCGTCGACAGTAGCACGAAGATAAATCCCAATCGCGCTGCTCTCTCGCTCAATTTATCGAAGGAAAAGTTAGACGTTCGTAAAAATTTCGCGGCAAAAAATGCACTCGCAAAAAATGCTATCACTGATACCCAAGCCGTTGGCACGTGGAAAAAAATTATCTTCGCCAAGTCGCCCAGTCCTTTTATCGGCGGCACTAAAAAAATAATCGCCGCGATAATTGCGGCAGTCAGTAAGATTAAAATTTTGTTCATCGAAAAGCCTCACAGATAATCGTACAGGATTGAAGACGCCGTTATCAAAATCGAATCGAACGCCGCTATCACGATAAGCGAACTCATCTCGAACGCCGCGCCCGTGAATGATATTTCCGTCAGCGCGATTGCGGGCAGGAAAATCGGCAACGTTATTGGGAAAAGCAAAATCGGGAAAAGCCCGCCTTTGACTGTCGCTGAAGTCGTCAGAGCCGCCGTCAAAGTTCCCGCCGCCGCCAATCCGATTAGCCCTAAAAATATCGTCGTGAATAGCAGTAGAAAATTTTCCGTCGGCGCGTCGAACAAGATTAAAAATATCGGCAGAATAAAAATTGTCAGCGCGACAAGTGATAAGAATACGTAAATCATTTTGCCGAAAAGAATTGCTTGAGCGTCGGCGTAAAGTTTCAGTGTCGGGAGAGTTCCGGCAGTTGCTTCGTCGTCGAAGGTTCCCGCAATCCCTGCGCTCGCCGCGAAAAATATCACGACCCATAACAACGCCGCTAAAAATTTCGGCTCGACAAAACCGCCCGTCGACAAGCTTAAACTTGCGATTGACGTCAACGCGAACATCATCATTGCCGCGAAAGTTGCGCGTTGCCTCATGCCGATTAGAAAATCTTTTCGCAAAATCGCTACGATAGGTTTAAAACGGGAGCTGAATAATTTCATCGCAAATATCAACCTCTGCGCGGTCGTTAGTCGCCAGCAAAATAATTTTATCGGACTTAGCAGCTTGAATCGCCTTGAAAAATTTTTCGCGCCCCGCGTCGTCAAGATTAGCAGTCGGTTCGTCGAGTAGCCAAATATCAGCGTCGACGCTAAGGAGAATAGCAAATTTCAGACGTTGCCGCATACCCGTCGAAAAATTTTCTACGCGAACATTGCCGAAAGTTTCAAGGTCAAGCCCTACGCGCTCGCCGAGTTCCGAAATATTTTCCGCAGATAAATTCTTCCCGCGCAGTTCGGCGAAAAATTTCAAGTTTTCAAGCGCAGTCAAGTTGTCGTAGATTTTCATTTCGGGCGCAACCACTGCAATTTTTTTATCGGCAGGGAATTTAACTTCGCCGCTATCGGGCTTAATGATTTTCCCCGCAAGTTTAAGGAAAGTCGATTTGCCCGCGCCGTTAGCACCCGTCACGGCGATAATTTTCCCGCCGCGCAGTTCCAACGAAATATTTTTAAAAAGTTCGTGCCGCCCAAAGCTCAAGCTCACGTCGTCGAAGGTAATCACTAAATTTTATCCTTGTTTAGTCGCATCCAGTGTTCGCCGCATTCGACTATTCCCGCCGCTTGCATTTGCGAAATTTCCCGCGTCAAAGCTGAACGGTTGCATTCCAATTCTTTTGCGAGTTGCACGCGACCTGGCACGCGCACCTTTTCTGATTCTTGGCGGCGTTCTCTTTGGAGCAGATATAAAATTACTCGTTCGCGTAAAGTTTTTTGGCTTAGGAGTTCAACCTTTTGCATCATCAAAACATTTTTGCGGCTGAACGTTTCCAGAAGATTTTTCATAACAATTCCGTGCACTCGTCCGAGCTTGGGTCCTGCAATCAGTAGCGCACGATATGGCAACCACATGATTGTTGAAGGCATAGTAAGTTGAACGCTTGTCGCAATTAAATCTTCGCCGAGAATTGCCGAAGTTGCTCCGAACATTGCGCCGCTTTCAAGTGAATGCCCGACTGATTCATTACCGAGCCTGTCTAATGCTAAAATTTGCGCTTCACCCTTGACGATAATTCCGATATTAGCGTTGGACGCAAATGCTTCCAAAACTCTTTCGCCGCGTGGATAGCGTTTAATCGTCGTGCCCGTGAATTTAACGAACTTCTCAATCTCGTCCGGCAGTAAATCTTTGAAGAGCGGCACGCCTTGTAAATCTTCACCTTTCAACGCCGCTCACCTCCTATAAAAATTTTTCCGATTATATCACGGCGCATTTTACCACACTGTTATAAATGTCACAACGTCTTTTATTGACGGAGCAAAATTAACTTGCTAAACTTTTCGTGGGGTGAAATTTATGGACAAAGAAATTACAGTAATCGGCGCGGGCGTCGTTGATATTTTGGTCGGCGCGGTCGACGAGAAAATTTTTGCAAGCAGTTCGACGCCTATAGATTTTATAAAAATGTCCTTTGGCGGCGACGCACTAAACGAAGCGATTGTACTTTCGCGGCTTGGAAAAAATGTTCAGTGGATTAGCAAAGTCGGCGACGACGACGCTGGGCGACGGATTTTGAATTACGCGACGGAGAATGGCTTATCGGTTGCGGGCGTGAAAATTGAATCGGGCTTGGAGACAGGCATTAGTATTGCTCTGATTGACGAGCGCGGCGAACGACGC
>Ga0310697_10005975_pt1 | contig 11658 bp, 10 predicted proteins | sample 172DNAGHGlowgp2_FD_203883 | JGI IMG/M metagenome (GOLD analysis project Ga0310697, IMG submission 203883) | Sheep rumen microbial communities from Palmerston North, Manawatu-Wanganui, New Zealand - 1728 DNA GHGlow gp2 (v2) (version 2) | ecosystem: Host-associated > Mammals > Digestive system >... | reverse complement strand
ATATCAACAAGAACCTCGACCCTCAGCCGAAGTTCCTTATCGTCCTTCTTGCTCAGTGCTTTTTCAAGCTGTTTAATGATTGCGTCTGTGTTCACATTTCTCCTTTATGATGTCAATTAACATTATCACTAAACAGATAGCGTTACTTGCGACAAGTGGGATGTTACCTGTCATTATGCCATTTACCAGCCAGAAAAAGTTTCCTGCACTCACTAAATACTTCACCATATTTGCTGACTTCATCAGCATCCCGGCAGCTCTAAATACTGTTGCCACCCACCCTATGATTTCTGCAATAATCATTGTGTCTCCTTATTAATTGTCCAACTTTTTCGGCCGCCTTCATTGAGGCACCGTCCATAATGTTTACACATTCAATTCCGTCCTCAGTCTCGGCCACCACCACTCCGAAGGTATGTTGCTTGAATATAGGATAACTATCCCATAATCCTTCTTGCGTCAACCAATCGTGGATAATGCGGGAGGCTTTTGGTTTGCCCTGAGGGATACGGGTAGAAAGATTTTGGGCCACGGTAGCCCACCGAGCAATCACATTCCCACACCCACACGAGAGGAACACAGGCCCATTGAGCTTTATTTTATCTTTATCCTGGACAAATGGCAACTGTGGTATGTTCATATTGACATATATCTCCTTTTGTTTCATAACTACACGATTACGCCTTCGAGTATATCCCCCATATCATTTTTGTTTCTGTCTTCTCCGTTCCAAGAGAGAGCCTCGGTAATTATCCCTTGAGAGAGGTTGGCCCGTTGGTTTGCCTGGGCCGCAATCTTTTCTTGAGTGGTCTTAGCCCCGTTCATTAGTTCCTCACCTTTATCTAACAGATTGGAGTAGGATTTAATCTGCTTTCTTTTAACCTGCTCAATCTCTTTCTTCAGCTCTTCTTTCTCTACCTGCGAGGCGGCAGAGACGATGGCGAGATACTCAGGAGTCTTTTCTACTACATCTGTTGAACGTTTGCCGTAGAGCTCGAGGGCGACCGAGTGTTTCTCTTCGCCCCTTAACACTCGGTCATAGTATTCTCTAGCTTTTATCAGTCTCGCTGGGTCCATATAATCTCCTCACCGATTCGATGCAGGCTTTTACTTTCGGTTCCACGTCCTCTTCCATCCCCTCTTTCGTGGTCCAAAAAGGGAGGTCGTGATTCAAATTGAACTTATGGAGCAGACAGAGGATGATGTCGTTCTGAGTCTGAACTGCAACCGTAAGGGTAGCGACCGTCTCAGTCAGAATTTCAATATCTGTTACCTTCTTAGTTTCTATTCTTTCACTCACCTTCGACATTAGTTACTCCGTAAATTTCTTCGTATTCGTCTTGGTCCTTCTCGAGAATATCCCAAGCCTTATCGACATCATCAGGCAAGCCCTTCGGGCGTTTAGTAAAATCAATGTCCGCCTGGTCTATACCGAGGAATTTGAAGTAGGAAATAATATAATTTACTGCTTCCCCCGGAGAACTTGGTTGTGTCTTATTCTCTTCCATATTGACTCCTATTTTACCATATTGTTAAGTTGGTTCAAAATCATCAGGTCTTCGCTAGAGATATAGAAGTTGGCTTTGCTGATTCCTGTCCTGAGGTCCTCAATCTTTCCAGCGGCTGCCCCCATTCGCCCAGCGTCTATGTCATTCCTGATTGACTCAATTCTGTCGGTTACCTCTGGGTCAGAGGCAAGGTTGCGGTTTCGCATACCAGAAGTATACCGTTGTTTGAGCCATTTTTTGACATCAACTGTTGCGGTCGGGAAGTCTTTTGTCGAGAGAAACTTCTTGGCATTTCGAGCCGACTGCCTCCAGTCGTCTGAAGGAATCATACCGCTCACCTGCCTCCTTACAGCGTCAATGAAGTCGTTGTTGTTCAGGATATTCACTCCATATTGGTTGATGAGAGGAACCAGGGTGGCATCCATCATCTGGAGGTAGCGGGCCTGAATTCTTTCAATGAGGTCATAGTCTGGTTTTAGCCCTTGCTCGTCGGCGGCGTCATAGATTTGTTGCATCACAGAGTAGAACTCATCTCTTACATCCTTCATCCCAGAATCTTCTACGGCGTTCTTGAAGTCCTGAGTGGCTTGTTTTGCTACACCGTAGAACCTATTAACTGCTGCCTGAATATCAAACGAATCTGTGCCTGCCAGGTTCTCCTGTGTCGGACCTGAAGGTAGCCCAATTTGCTGGTATCTCTGAATCGCCAAACCACGCTCATCGAGGTATGCCTGGTTGGAGCTGGCGGCCTGGTAACTGTCATCGCTTGCAGAAGAATAGGAGTTACCGAGCGTCAGAACTTGGACCAGCCTTGTTTTCTGCCACTGTTGTAGTCCACCGGTCACCTGGAACAAACGCTGATAATTGTTCATCAGGTTGGAAACACGATTGATAAAGTCATCGGTTAGCTGTTTCTTCTGCTCCTCATATCCTTTTTTCTCATCGTCGGAGGCAGTGGCTATCTTCGTGTCCAAGGCTTTTATCTTTCTCTGGAGCTCTTCGTTTTCTGCAAACAGACCCGTGGCTTTTACTTCTTTCCCATCCTCGGTTACCCTATTTGGATTCCCTACGATAGCGTTGAACTGGTCTCTGGCGGCGTTAAAGCCCATACCGAACAAATCACGAGCGAGATTATTTTGGAAACTTTGTCCCACTAAAGTTTTTTCTGGAACACCACACATAATCCCGATGGAGTTCACTACGTTCTTAAACCCAGTACCGAACATATTGGTGCCGGCGTTAATCAACTGATTCCACCATTCCATATTGGATAGGTCTTGTCCTGTGAACAAGTCTTCCTGGGCAGCCAGCTCGTAGATAGTGGTAAATGCCTGAGGCATTATCCCGCTAAGCATTTGCCCAATCCCTCGCCCAATGTTAATTGAACCGTCATCAGCGAAGAACCCATCCACCTCGAATGGGACAAAGCCAAATGCCCCTTGTGCCGCGATAGTCGGGAGGGCAAATGGAGTAGCGTCCTGAGTGAACTCAATGAGTTTTCTTGCTGTGCCCGAGAACTGTTGGATTTCTTCTGGCAGAGGGAAGGCAATTACGTTCCCTTGCGGGTCCACCATAACTAGGTGCCCTTGCCTATACCATTCTGGGAGAGTTTCATACACTGCACGGTTTTCTTCGGAGCTCAAATTCCAGGCCGTGATAGCCATCACTGGAATCATAAACCCGCCAACGATACGAGCCGTCATTCCTACTGGGTCCATATTGAACAATCTCCAGAATGACACAGTGCCGTTCACAGCAGAAGAAAGGTATGGGATTGTAGATGTCGCCCTCTTCAGGTTGCCAATAGAATGAGAGAAGTTCGTAGTGGCGTTGGATGTATCAAACAGAGCAGAGCCAAGAGCCTTATCGACGTCTCCTGTTCTCTTGAAGTTTTTGACGAACGACTGCTGTCCGACCTGGTTGCGGAAGAAACCTTCCCATCCTTCGAGCGGATACTGGAGAGTGGTGATTACTTTTCCCCCAGTTATCTCACGGAGTTTTTTGTTGATTTTATCTACCTCAGAACTATAAGTTGAATTGTATTTCCCCGGCCCGAGACGCATTTCTTGGGTCATTGTGCCAGCCCTGGACCAGTTCCTAATCCTCTCTGTCACCATAGAGATAGTGTCGTCGTCGAGACCATACTGCCTGAGGGTTTTATAGAACACCTCTGGAGAAAGGGTCATAGAGAGAGGGTTATATCCTGCGGTCACCATAGCCTGAATTGGGTCACGAAGAATGTTTCTTACCAGTGCTAGCGGATTCAAGCCTGTGGTTCCTAGACGGTAAGTTGTGGCGACGAAGTTTGCGATAGAGGCGGTCGTTTCCGAAATCATCCCGTAGGTCTTAAAGTCGTAAGGTTTTTTCAGCATTGACGCCACCACCGGGTCATTCACGGCGACGTAAACATTCTCTCCGCCCTCACGGTAATGGATTAAATGCGTGCCGCCATCTATGAAGGAGGAGTTTTTGTCTAGTGCTTCTGCCTTCTTTGTTGCCGCTTTGTTTTCTTTTCTGAGTTGAGAAATTAGTTTTTCTTTCTCTTCCATAAGCTGCTTCGTGTCAAGAGGGAGAGCTTCGTAGGCGGCCAACCCATTTGCTTGAGTCTCAAACAGGTTATCCACTTTGCTTCTTACATCAGTGCTTCCTGCTGGAACAAGTCCGTCTAGCATTGTAATGGTTGAATCTTTTACTTTAGGGTCGGACCATAGAGTAATCAGTGCTGTATTGATATTTTCTTTGGTCGCCCCACCATCCATATTTTTTGCTAGGGCCTCCGCCTCTTTTTCGATTTGTCGAATAATGAAGTTGTCCATCGCCTCGGCAATCTCGTCACCATTCCTCCCCATAATCACCATCGCCAGGTCAGAATCAAATTCATCAATCGAGAGCTTCTTAATCTCATCCACCATTTCTTTTGCTAAGTTGGCACGATAGTCCTCGATGAATTTTCCACTCTTAGTTATCAGTGCTTCTGGAGAAGTAGAAGTTGTGGCAGAGTCGTAGGCCCGGATTTCTTTTTGGAAGTAGGCATCCCAAAGATTTGCCTTCTGGAATTTTTCTTCAGTGAATTCACCCTTTAGATAAGGGTTCTTCTGTCTCCACTGGTCCAACCATTTAGCTCTGCCAGTGTTGGTTTTAACCGAAGCAGGGAAGGCATATTGTTTATCTTTGAATAAACGATTGGGTATGTCCAGCCCGTTCTTAATCATAGTATCGAGTGGCGACTCCACCATTTGAAACTTTCTTAGTCGGTCACCAATCTCAGCAGCAATAGCCTTTGATAGCTCTTTTGCATCATTCCCATTGGTGGCATAATCCAGCATCGCTTCAGCGATAGTCTCAGCATATTTGCTCTCTCTGCTCTTACGAGTTCGGGCATATCGAGAAAGACCACCCCCTCTTACTGGGTCGCCGAGAATCTCGTTAAGAGCTCTGTCGTTGAAGCTGCTCCCCATTTTTTCAAATGCACCACGGATTACATCGGCTTCCAGCTTTCTCTTCCGTTCGTATATGTGTCTTTCAAGCTCCGTCAACCTCCTAGAGGGAGAGCCAGGAATATTGGACGTCTTCATCAAAGACATTTCGCCACTTTCTCTGAGAGCGGTTTCCCAAAGGATTTCTCCGTTGCGGATTGAGAAATTGAATTCAGCCACAGCAAGTTGGTTCATTATGTTGTGACCGTTCTCGTGAATAGGGGTAGCTTCTTTTCCTGTTGCATTTTTAGGATGCCAGTTACCTAATTGTGACCCCGCTGCTCCTCGGGCCCGGAGTTGCTCTGCTTCAGGACTACTACCGTAGAACTTTGTGTTGAAAAAGATATGTTCTGTCCCTACAACGGTCCGAGTCTTCTCGTCAAAACTGAGATTGCCCACGCCTCTACTATAACCGTAAGTGGACCCGTGTCTTCTTCCATCTGCATAGAACGTGCCGAATTCAACTTTTACACCAGGAACCACGAACCCATTATCACGATAGAACATCTGCATACGGTTGATAGCGTGGATGTTCTCGGCCCCCATAGCCTTCACATTGTCGGGACTAATGGAGTAACCTTGGTTGAAGCTGGCCACAGACTCGGCTAACCCCTCTTCTGAAGTTATTGGAGTTATCTTTGTTATGTTCCCATCAACATCTAGCTCGAATTCATAGGGGGCTCCAGAGTTGGAAATCCCTCTACCAGCAGACGTCTCAGGGACAGAGGAGGCGTCTGCTGCCTTCAAGAAGTAGGTGTTCTGGATAATAGAGGCTCCGTCGGCAGGAGAAAGGTCTAGTTGAACCAATACGTCATCAGCTATTCGGATTTTGCCGCTTTCAAAATCAGCCTTGAATCCTTTGATTTCTGGGTCTGGGCCCATCCCCATTCCAGTAAAAGCAGACTTCACGGTGATATTTTCGAGAGAGCCGAGCTTCTCGTTCAGCTTTCTTATGGTGGCTCCTACGTTAGTGAACCTATCTGATAGACCTGAAACGATGGTGTCATACCCCAATTTCGCTGCCGTCGCCTCTTGAGCCGCTATTGTATCCCTTACCTCTTTAATCTTCTTGGCGATGTCAACACCATTATCTCCAGCAGTTATCTTTCCCTGAACCATCTCGAACCCCACTAATGCTTTGGCCCTTTCATTCCAGGCATAAGCGTTGCCTATTGCATGAACTTTCATATCGAGGGACATCACTGGAGAAAGAGTCTGGTCTGGGTTGTAATACCCGGTTCTTTTCCCTGTCAGAAGTTTGTTCGTTGCTGGGTCGTAAGCTCCTGCACCACGAGAGCCACCAGGAACTAATGTCTGGCGGGTCATATAGTTCTTCCAACGTGGGTCGGCGTTTAAGGCATCAATCCAATCCTGAGTAGTGAGACCAAGCCCCACCATCATTTGCTCAACACGTTTGTTTAGGTCAGACATATCCTGGGCGAATTTCTTAATATCGTCAGGCAGGGCCTCTACTCGTCTCTCCAGCTCAGTGATTTCTTTCTCTCTCTTCGGGTTAGACAACAGGCCACCCTCTGCGTCAGCTTCTCCCTTAAGTTCCTCTAACCGCTGATAATCTAAGAGGCCCTGCTTAACTTGTCTTGGGATGTCATCGTCAACAATCTCCGAAAAGTGACGTGCTACGCCGCCTTTAGCCGTGTCCCATTCAACTTTGGTCTTTCCGAACCCTCCATAAGTATTGGCGTTTGCGTTGAATCTCTTAATCTGGTTGTTGATATCCAATTCATCCACAAGGTGTTTATACATTGGGGCTACGACATCCGCTCCATAGTGGTTTTTAAGAGTAAGGAGGTTTTGAGCGTCCGCATAAAACGAAGTAGACCCTGCAAGGATAGATGTTTTTCTCGATTCACGAATGAGGGCTGCGTTTTCTGCCCCGAATAACCAATCGGAGAACTTTCTAAGTCCCGTTCCGATTACCGGCATATCTGAAATCTTTTGCTGAACAGCGAGGTTTTTGACGGCAACATTCTCTCGAATTTTATTCAACGCTCCACCAGATACATCGTCTAACGAATCCCAAATAGCACCTCCCGTGATGCCAATAACAGGAATAGCAAGGTCCATCAAGGCGTCGCCGGCTAAGTTCATAGCCAAGCCGTAAGGAACTTCTGGGCCAAACAGACCAAACAATGGTTGGGTCTTAGTCTCGTCATACCACGCCTCCTGTGCTGTCATACCCGAAGCTCTATCTGTGGCGAAGAGAGAGAGGTCGATAGGTAGGTCGTGAGCGAACCAGTCGTAAACCATACTCCCGCCGAAGGTTTTCGAGAAGGTTCCTATCTTAGAGAGGACACTCCCTGACGCACCTGTCGCAACCGTTGCGTTGATAAAGGTTCCCACCACAGCAGATTCTGCCATCGTACCGAGAATATTTGCAACTGAACCAGCTACATTACCACTGACGATAGAACCCTCTACTCCACGAAGTTCACTCCCGGTATAACGATTATAAGTGGTACCGTCTTCTCGACGGTTCTCTATCTTCCAACCATAGTCGAAGCCTTTGCCAGAGGCAAGGGCCCCTAATCCACTCCCTAACCTGGCGGCCCAAGTGAATAGAGGTAGTCCCTCTGAAATAGTCTCTCCGACCGAATTCGTATGGGCAAGGAATTTCTGTTGTTCGGAAGCCTCAAGAAGGCCTTCAAACTCTCTATCCTTCCCATAAGAATCTGGATTATCTGCAACAATATTTAATAAGCGATAGAGAGTGAACGCTTCTCGTGTTGTTTTCTGGTCCCAGCGGCCTTTGCCTTTTGCATTTAAGATGGTACGGAGTGCTTGTACTTGGTCGTTGAGGTCTTCTTTGCTAAGCTCCTTATATTTACGGGCGATATCAGCAACCGAAGCATCCACCCCAGCATCTTGGAGCACATCTAGCTTTGCGTTCCCTTGGCCTGCTCCTTCTAAAATAATAGCTAAATAATCTTCATAGGCCTTATCGAGTTCGTTCTGGTCGGTAATACCCTCATCTTGGGCGAGCTTGTAGGTTTCCATTCTCAAGGCCCCTTGTGCCCCAAGAGATTTTAAGGTGTCCCTGAAACCCTCCCACATATCTTTTGTCGCCGAAACCGTCTCCATCTGAGGAACAAATTCAGAATTCCATCGCTCGTATTCAGCGGTGTTTTTGAACCAGGAAGGGATGTGAGACACATACCCTTCTGGAGTGAGCTCCAGGTATGGTTCTGTGAACCACTCTCCTTTGTCATTTACATAGATAGGAATCCCTTGATTGATAGACTGCTGAATATACCCGTTATCTCCACGAGAGACGTGTCTCTCACCATTCTGGTCTGTAAATTCATACCAAGCATTTGTATCCATAATACCTCCTTACCATCCTCCCCCCATTCCACTGCCTCCACCCCCACCACCAGAGACGCCGTTACCATTAGAGCCAGAATTACGGTTAGAGACTGGCCCACCACCGTAGTCTCGGTAATATTTGCTAAGTGCTTCCTCCCTTGACGGACCGTAATACTGGTGAATCTCTGAGCCACCTTTACCATCAGCAACGACGATGTCATATACCCCATTCCCAGTAGAACCTGTGCTAATGACGGTCCCCTTAGCCGTATATGGGATTTGTGCTGCCCCCGACTCTCCAGTCCCACCATACACTGTTTCTTTATAACTCTGATTACCTCCATTTGAGGTCTTTGGCGTTGTAGATGCGACAGTATAGTTATTTTTAGCATTTTCATAATTGTTTTTTGCTGCCATCAACTGGTCTTTTAGATAGCGGTCCATTCCTTGAGACAAGCCAGTCGTGGTAAGGGATGCGGCCAAGGTGTCCACCGTGGGACGGAGCAACCTGTTGTATGTGTAATTTGCTAGTCCAGAAGTTTGGCCGGAAGGGTTTGCCACCACCTCAGCCAATCCTCCGATTGAGCGTTGGGAGTTACCAACTTTTGCCGCTTCTTGAGCAGCGTAGTTGTTTCCCTCCTGAACCAAAACATTGTATGCTTCTATAATTTCCTCAGGTGACATATTATTCTCCTCCATATAATTCATTATACAAATCTAAGAAGGACTGACCGGATGAGGTCGCACTGGAAACGTTGGCTGCTGCTTTCGACATAGCCGCCGCCGCTTTGTTGTAGGAGTTGATTTGGTCGAGGGTATTTGTGATACTATTCCAAACATTCAGTTTATTCTTCATATAGTCAGAGTTAATCTTCGCCAGGTTCTGGGCTCCCGTAGCTGCAAGCTGAGCTCGTTCCCAAGTTGGTTGGCCGGAATAAAGCGTCCCTCTTGCGTCATTGGCATACATTATCTTTTGCTGACCAAGGAGCTGGTTAGTATTGTTGGCGGCAATATCTGCCTCCCTTTGTTGGTCCATAGCCTGGAATAACTGTTCTCTTATTGCGTCTAAATCATACTCCATAAGTCCTCCTTCCTTTTACCGGAGTTTTTAGGGCACGGTCGACGGGCCATCCGTATCGGATTCTTGCGGTATAAACGTTGCTGCTTATCCCATATTTTTCTAGAGCGTCCATTAAAGGCATAGTCTTCCCGTCAATATCTACCCACCTTGTGTTGGAACGGTTTTTTATTTGCTCCCGATAGGTCGCCCAACGGCAATTACCAGGGTAATATCCTTTTGTGTTGTCTATTCTGTCCAACGTCCAACGATAGTGACCGTTCTCTTTCTCATAATCCGGCATAGGTCCAACGTCTTTTATAAATGATAAGAACCCGAACCGGTCTAACCATTCAGGTGACATCCCCCGTTTTTTGTATCCATTCTTTTCGTGTCGTTTATCTGGCTTAGTGGCTCTCATCTTAGCCGCTCTAAAACATTTTCTCTCTACCGGATATTTCTCGTGGGCGGACAATAGCTCATAGTATTTGTCGGCATCCTTTTTAATTTCATCGAGAGAAAAACCCTCGTGTTTTGCGAACCACGCAAGAGCGGACGGTAATATGTTGTCTATCTTTCTACTCATAGTCGTGCTCCAATTCTAATTTATCTCCCCTGATTCGGTACTTCCTTATCCCAAATGAGTAAGGCCTCCCGGTATTCGGGTCAACAGGGTGCCCTTCTCCTATGATTATAACATTTTTCTTATCCTTTGAGACTACCCTGATGGAGCTCTGGAGGGCATTTAGACGGTCTAACATTTCGTTAAGCTCCGCACTCGTCTGGTCTGGACGAGCACGAAGCATAAATGGGTCAAAACTCATAGGGCCCCCTTACTGCCATACTGTCCTTCAATATACTGGAGCATAGCGTTCTCTCGCCAACAGTTGACCAACACTCTCACCTGAAAGTCTCGGACTTTGGCTCGCATCATTAAGTTCATTGTCTGCGTCCCTGCGTCGGCTGTATTCTCGAATACTCCCTCTGCAATCTCGCCGTCATCTTCCTGTTCTTTGACGTATTTCCTCCATACTGCTGGGTCATCTCGGTGGTCGAAGTCTACTCCGATATACCAGATATTAGTTGAGGATGCCACTAACTTCAATAGAACTCTACGAAGGATAGTCCAGCCGGACAACTCTCCTGGGCTCTTGTATTGGGTGTGATATTGCATCGTGATTGAACTGTCGAAATCGGTGAACTGGTCTTCGGCGTCTACCTCATAGATTGCTGGGTAGAGGGGATGCATCGCATAGATAGTGTCGTCGTTCTGGTCCCCCACTAGCCACACGGCCGGAGTATTATCATCGCAATACCACGGAGATTGGGATGCGAGAATCGTGAAGTAGATAAAGTTATGGTCGGCGTAACCTCTATCTTCTGGGTCACAGTAGAGACGGAGTTTGTTTGCGTGGGCGAAGAGGAAACGAGGAGAATCATAAGGTAACTTCCTGAGCTCGTTGTCAATGGCCATAGACTGCAACGTGGCATCGGCCCCGCTGAATCTGCGGATGCCCTCACTTCGGTTATAAATGAACAGGCTCCCGTTCAGGTTAGCCACATCTTCCTGGCTCTCTACTCCGATGTTATAGGAATACATATCGGCCTGAGACGGTGCAGCGAATTCGTTCCCTGGTTTCCAGAGTGAGGCTCCGTTAGTGCGGAAGATAACTAAGTTGCCATCCGAGTTGGCGAGTGCCGTAATCGGCCCACACACGCTATCCTTCGGGCTTCTGTCTGGAGAATAGAACCAGGAGATGTCGGAGAACTGGTCATACTGGACGCCAGCATTTTCGGTCTTGGCGTCAGGGGTGCCGGTGAGTGAGTTGAGGATTGAATACTGAACGAAGTTCGGGTCCTCCTTGAACCCTGCTAACCAGATACGGTTGTTGATTCTGAGAATTAAAGACGCTCCGGGTTGAGCCTGCATATCTTCCGGCGTCACCCCATCGACGTCGATGTCTTCTTGTTTAGCGATAGCAATCTCAGACTTCCAAGTAGAAAGGTCAATCCTCTGAAGTGGAGAATATCCATCCACGAAGTAGAGCTTGCCTAATCCCTGAGCGAACCGAACAGCCTCGGCCTTCTGGTCTACTGGTGCGGCTGAAGTATCAATCTGAGAAAAGACGTGGGTATCGACATTAAACCTCCATAGCTCAATCCCCGAGGAGTATTTGATTGGGAATACCAAAAACTTCCCCTCGTCCGTGCAGACCATATAGCCTTTCTTCATCGGAGTCCCTGTGGAATAAAGGAGTTGCATACCAGGAATGGATGGTTCCGTCTTCCAGTC
>Ga0310697_10005973_pt1 | contig 11660 bp, 9 predicted proteins | sample 172DNAGHGlowgp2_FD_203883 | JGI IMG/M metagenome (GOLD analysis project Ga0310697, IMG submission 203883) | Sheep rumen microbial communities from Palmerston North, Manawatu-Wanganui, New Zealand - 1728 DNA GHGlow gp2 (v2) (version 2) | ecosystem: Host-associated > Mammals > Digestive system >... | reverse complement strand
GGCGGGTTTTTGTTATGCTTCCTGTTTCTGTTTCTTCTTCCGTGTCAGCGCAACGATCAGCACGTACACACCGGTCAGAATGAGCAGACCCGAGAAAACGTAGAAACGCACCGGCGCAACCGTATTCGCGCTCTCGATCTGCTGTGAAACGTCATAGAGCGTTTTATAGGTGTCGTAGACCGCGTCCACCTGTTCGCCGTCCTTTCGGTAGGTATAGACGTAGCGCTTGATCGTGCTCTTTGGGAGCTGCTCCGCGTCCGGTTCGGAATCCGCGACCGCGATGTCGAACCGGAACGAATCGTATTCCTCCTGCCCGACGTCGTAGCGTTCATAGGTATGCACGCCGTTCTCGTTGTCGACGGAGCGGTAATAGATCGTATAGCTCCCGTCCTCCTCCTGCACGCCCGCGTACGCCTCAAAGGTGAGTTCGCCGAGCGCCCGGAGATCGCTGTATGACGCCGCGCCGAGCGACTGCCGGATCCCGATCAGCGCAAACGCGATTCCTGCGAGAAAGCAAAAGACCGCAAGGATGATCAGCCATGTTTTCTTCTTCATACGCATGTCCTCCGACTTGCATGATACCGCATTCGCTCGGATCCGTCAATCTTTGAGCGTGACGACCGTCACCCCGGCGTCGCCTTCGCCGTACGCGCCGATGCGAAAACTCTTGACCCGCGGATGCGTCTTCAGGTAATTCTGTACGCCCGCTCTTAACGCGCCGGTACCCTTTCCGTGAATAATGTTGAACTCTTTTCTGCCGGTTCGGACGCAGTCGTCGATGAACGCGTCGATCTCCAAGATCGCGTCGTCGACAAGGTATCCTCGAAGATCGAGCTCGAACTTGACCGTCTTAACGTCGGTCATGATCTCGCGCGGACGCGTCACGGCGCGTTCGGGCGCGGTCGGCTGTTCGACCGATCGAAGGTCGGAGAGCGGCACAAAGACCTTGATGACGCCCGCCTGGACCTGCACCATGCCCTTCTGATCCTGCGGTTTCAGCACCGTCGCCTTGCTGTTCAGGCTTACGACGTGCACGGTCTGTCCGCGGATCACCGAGGTCGGCGCAGCACCCTCCGCAGCACCCGTTTCGGGCGTGTCGGAGAGCCGGTTTGCGGATTCCCGCAAAGCGTCGCGCGAGCTCTGGATCGCGCGCTCGAGCGCTTTGGTGTCGATGTTTTTGACCTGGCGGAGATTTCGGATCAGCGCGTCCATCTCATGCTTGGTCGAGCGCACGACCTCGCGCGCTTCCTCGCGCGCTTTTTCACGGATCGCCGCGCGTTCCTCCTTGAGCTTGGCGCGTTCGGCTTCCAGCGCCTTACGCTCCGATTTCGCAATTTCAAGCTCCTCACTGAGTTCCTTGGCCTGCTGTTCGGCAAGTCTGCGCTGCTCCTCCGCGCCGGAGAGCACGTCCTCGAACGCAACGTCCTCATGTTTCAGATACAGTTTCGCCTGTTCGATGACCGCGTCGTCGAGCCCGAGTCTTCTGCTGATCTCGAACGCGTTGGATTTTCCCGGAATGCCGATATACAGTTTATAGGTCGGACAGAGTTTGTCGACGTCGAACTCCATCGAGGCGTTCTGCATGCCCTCGTGCGTCAGCGCAAACGCCTTGATCTCGCTGTAATGCGTGGTCGCAAACGTCGTCGCGCCCGCCTCCTGCAAATGACTAAGGATCGCCTGCGCGAGCGCAGCGCCCTCATTCGGATCGGTTCCCGCGCCGAGCTCGTCCAAGAGCACGAGCGTATCCTTTCCGGCGTCCTTTAAGATGGACACGAGGTTTGTCATATGCGCGGAGAACGTGGACAGCGACTGCTCGATGGACTGTTCGTCGCCGATGTCGGCAAACACCTCGCGGAACACGGCGATCTCGCTGCTCTCATCCGCGGGCAGAAACATTCCCGAGCACGCCATCAGCGTAAACAGACCGACCGTCTTTAACGTGACCGTTTTGCCGCCGGTGTTGGGTCCGGTCACGATCAGCGTATCGTATCCGTCGCCGATCCATACCGAGATCGGAACGACCGATTTGGGATCGATCAGCGGGTGCCGTCCGTTCTTGATCCGGATCACGCCGTTTGCGTTCAGATTCGGGCGGTACGCGCGCATGTCGCGCGCAAGGATCGCGCGGGCAAAGATGCAGTCGAGCGAGCCGAGCAACAGCAGGCTCCGATACAACTCGTCCGCAAACGGAGCGATCAGCGCGGTCAAACCTGCAAGGATGCGTTCGATCTCACGCTTCTCCTCCGCCTGCAGCTGCTTATAGGCGTTTCCGAGCTCGACCACGGCGGTCGGCTCGATGAATACCGTCTGTCCGCTGCCGCTCTGATCGTGGATGAGGCCCCCGATCTGCGCGCGATGCTCCGCCTTCACGGGGATCGCGTAGCGTCCGTTGCGCACGGTCACGATCGGTTCCTGCAGGTATTTCTGATAGGTCGGGCTTTTGATAATGCTGTTGAGCTTGTCCTTGACGCGCTCGGCGGTGATGCGCATCTGCCGGCGAATGCGCGCAAGCTCGGGCGAGGCGTTGTCCGATATCTCGTCTTCGGACAGGATGCAGCGCTCGATCTCCTCCTCAATCGACCGGTGCGAGGAAAGCGGGTTCGCAAGCCGGTGGAGCTCGCCCTCCTCATCGCCCGCAAGCAGCGATTCCCGCGCGCGGCGGCTGGTTTTCAGGCATGCGCCAAGGTTCAGAAGCTCCGAAGGCGACAGCGCGTACGCCGCCCGAACGCGCTGCAGCGTCGCGCGCGCATCGGGGAACGTATCGACGGGCGAGCGCCCGATGCGCCGATAGACCGCGTCTGCTTCCCACGTCTGCTGAAGGAGCCTGCGCGCTTCATCCGGCTCGTCCGTCGGAAAAAGCGCGTCAACAAATTCGCGCCCGATGTCGGACGCCGCGTGGGCGCTGCATTGGGCACGAATCTTATCGTATTCTAAGCAATGGATGGATCGTTCGTTCATCAGTGCATCTCATTCAAATCGCCGACCGTAACGGGAATCTCCAGCGTTTCGGTTCCGCGCTGTACCGTAAACGTGATCGTATCGCCGACGGTCTTTTGACGGATCGCGTCGATGAATCCGTCCTGATCGAGTTCAACGCCGTCGAGTGCGATCAGTTTATCGTCGACCTTGAGTCCTGCGACGTCGGACGGACCGCCCGGCGTCACGCTGTACACGTACACGCCCGGTTCAAGTTCGCTTTCTTGCGCCGCTTCTTCGTCGACCGTGGTGATCGTCACACCGATCCCCGGACGCACGATCCTGCCCTCGCCGATCAGCGAGTCGACGATCTCCATGACGTTGTTGATCGGAAGCGCAAACCCGATGCCCTCCGACGAGATCGAGTTGCCGAGGTTGTCAAAGCCTGCGGTGGTGTACTTGGCGCTGGTTACGCCGATGACTTCGCCGCGCATATTGATCAACGGACCGCCGCTGTTGCCGGGATTGACCGCCGCGTCGGTCTGCATGTATTCGTTGGAGAACCCGTCGATGTTGATCTGACGCGCTTTTGCGCTGATGATGCCGAACGTCACCGAGCCGTACAGTTCGTCCGCGCTGATCGGATTGCCGATGGCAAGTACGAACTCACCGACCCGGATCGGATCGGAATCACCGATCGGAAGCGCCTGTAACCCCTCTGCGTCAACTTTCAGCACGGCGACGTCGCTCATGACGTCGCTGCCGATCAGGGTCGCGTCGACGATCGTGCCGTCCGGAAGCGAAACCTTCAGCTGCTGCGCGTTCTCGACGACGTGCTGGTTCGTAACGATATACCCCGCGTCGGTCAGAACAAACCCGGAGCCGCTTCCCGCAAGCTTGGGTTCGCCGACAACGGGACGCGCGGCGCTCTGATAATTCAGGATCCCGACCACGCCGGGCGACGCCGCGTCAATGATGTCGGGAAGGCTCTGTAAAGCGGCCGCGTCAAACGGCTGCGCCATGCCCTCACGGTACGCCGGATCCGGATTCGGCGCAGGCGTCAGAACGGGCGCGGCGCTCTCCGGAATCGACGGCGTTATCGGTGCGGGCGTTGCCTGCGCGTCGGGTTCCGCGGTTGCCGGCACATCCGGCGCGATCGTGGGATCCGTCGGCATGACAGGTCCGCGCATGCCGCGCTCGGCAAGCGTGCGCAGGTTCTTCAGCGCGGCGTAATCGTTCGCCGTTGCGTAATACGCGCCGAACCCCAAAAGAAACGCGATCAGTACGCACAGGATGATCACGAATACATTGCCGCCGCGGCGCGCGCGGCGAACCGATGCGACGTTCTTGTAATCGCAGGGATACGGTATGATTTTACGAGACATTTCGTTTACCTCCGTCGGAAACTCGTTTCATGGCGCTTGCGCGCTCCAAAGTAAAAGTAAATTGTGTGCCGCGGCCGCGGGCGCTTCGGACCGTAATGGACTGACCGTGGCTCTCAATGATGCGCTTGACGATCGACAGTCCCAGACCGGAACCCATCTGCGGCGCGGGCGTGTGCGCTTTTTCGACCTTGTAGAAGCGGTCGAACACATGCGGCACGTCCTCCTGCGGAATGCCGATGCCGTTGTCGCGCACGGTGACGTACACGGTACGGCGCATCGAGTACGTCGAGATCGAAAGCGCCCGGCCTTTGGGCGAATACTTGATCGCGTTGTCGATGAGGTTTCTTAAAACCTGCCCGATCTGCGCCGGATCGGCGAGCACCGTGCACTGCTCCTGTGCAAAGCGCACGTCCATCTCCATTTCGTTTTCCAAAAGCCGCGCTTCGAACGTCAAAAGCGTTCTGCGGATCAGCTCGTTGATGTCGAAGACCTCAAAGTTCAGCTGGATCGTGCCGGATTCGATCCTGGCAAGGTCCAAGAGATCGTTGACGAGCGTCACCATGCGGCGCGTTTCGTTCAGCACGATGCCGATATACTCCGGAAAGCTCTCCTCGGGGATCGTGCCGTCCTGCATCGCCTCTAAAAAGCCCTTCATGGACGTCAGCGGCGAGCGCAGTTCGTGGCTGACGTTCGCAACAAAGCTTCTGCGCGTATCCTCGAGCCCCCTCAACTGTTCCGCCATCTCGTTGAGGCTCTTGCCGAGCTGCGCCGCCTCATCCCTGCCTTCGACCGGAATGCGCGTGGAAAAATCGCCGCGCGAATAGCACTGTACGGCACGGTTCATTTCGACGAACGGATGAATGACGCGATACGAGGTGTAGTAGGAAACGACGCCGGACGCGATGAGTCCGATCACGCTGATCAGCACCGTCCACAGCAGCATCTCCGCAGTCGCCGAGCGAAGCGGGCGCAGGTCTCCGACGATCAGAAGAAGACCGCCTTCCGTCGCGTCCGCAGCGGTGCAGTAAACGGTCAGGACGGGAAAATCGGCTTCTTTGAAATAGGACGCGGTATCGTCTCCGATCTCGCTTGCGCGCGGTACGATCCGCTCGTAGGCGGTTTCGGAAAGTCCCAGTTCCGAAAAGGAGCGCCACTTCTCATCCGCAAAGTACGCCTTCACCGTTCCGTGCGCGCCGATGCGTTCGATCAGAAGATCGTTCTCTTCGGCAACGATGCGGATGCGCGCTTCCGAATCCGCACTGCCGTCGGAAAGGCGGCTCCGGACCGTTTGCGCATACCGATTCAACTGTGTTCCGAACTCCTGTCTTCTTTGCGCGTGCACGACGACCGTCAGCACGATGCCCAAGAGCAGCACCGAAAGCGCCACCGTCAGGCACTGCATGAACAGCATGCGTGAGAAGATGGTCCGAAACCGGATCCTGCGCATACCCCGATCTTACTGGTGCACGTCGAACTTGTACCCGACGCCCCAGACCGTTTTGAGCTGCCAGCTTTCACGCTCGCCGAGCTTTTCACGAATGCGCTTGACGTGTACGTCGACCGTGCGCGAATCGCCGAAGAAATCGAATCCCCAAACCTGCTCAAGTAGCTGCTCGCGCGTGAACACGCGCCCGCTGTGCGATGCGAGAAAATACAGAAGCTCGATCTCTTTGGGCGGCATTTCCAGCTGCTCGCCGTCAAGCGTGACCGAATAGTTCTCGAGCGAGATCGTCAGATCGGGCAGCGTGATCGAACGTTCGTTCTCGGCTGCGGGCGCAAAGCGGCGAAGCACCGCCTTGATGCGCGCGACAAGCTCGTTGGAATCGAACGGCTTTGCGATATAATCATCCGCGCCGAGTTCGAGTCCGCGGACGCGCTCGCCCGTGTCGCCCTTTGCGGTCAGCATAATGACCGGCGTCGAGCTCTCCTGCCGGATCTCATGCAGGATCGACCATCCGTCCTGTCCGGGGAGCATCACGTCGAGCACGACCAGCGTCGGCTTCGTATTGCGGAACGCCTGCATGGCGTCGTACCCGGTCGTGCAGGTCGCGACCGAGAATCCGGCTTTTTTCAGATATAACTCGATGATGGCAAGGATATTTCTGTCGTCATCAATGACCAAGATCGTATTGTTGTCCATGAATACCTCCGTCAATCTTTCGCTTCGACCGTGATGCCGCTTTTCAAAAGCAGATCGGTCGTAACGCCGTTGCCTGTGCGAAGCGTTCCCGTAAACGTTCCGTCGTAGATCATCCCAAGCCCGCACGAAGGACTTCTCGCCTTCAGGATCGCATGATCGCATCCGTACAGCCTTGCGATGCGCAGGGTCTCCTCCGCGCCCGAAAAAAACGCATCGGTCACGTCTTTACCGTCCGTTGCAAGTACCCGTTCTCCGTCCGCGGTCCGTTCCGACGGAACACGCGGGCACGGAAGTCCGCCTGCCATTTCCGGGCAAACCGGCACGGCCTGTCCGCTTTTCACAAGCGCGACAATCTCCGGATCGGGCTTGATCTCGCCGTCATACCGGCAACGGTATCCGGCGAGACACGCACTGACGATAAACATCACATCATACCTCTCTATAGGTATATACAGTTTAGCACAGGATTCATTTTTTGTCTATAGTTTGTTCACAAATCAAAAAAGGACCGTTCCGAAACGGGGTTTCGAACGGTCCGTTTATCTGTGTTAAATCACGGATTTCTTTTTGTGCCGGATCAGCGCGTCGTAGCGCGCGACGACGTCCTCCATGATACGGCTCCACGGAATCGGGATCGTTTCGCGCGCGCGCTCGCCGACCGTCTTCGCGGTCAGAAGCGAGCGCTGCATCGTGTCGCAGATTTCCTCGGGCGTATTTTTGCACAGGAACCCGTTGACGCCGTCAACGACGCCCTCCGCCGCGCACGAGCCTTCGATCAGAATGCTCGGCGTTCCCGCCGCGGCCGCTTCGCGCACGACCATCGGCGCGTTGTCGTACAGGGACGGAAACACGAACACGTCCGCGCGCGCGTACAGACCCATCAGCGCTTCGCGGTCCGAAAGATGTCCGGTAAAGACCGCCTGCTCCGTCAGTCCGAGTTCTTCGGACAGCGCGTGCATTTTTTCCGCGTCAGGTCCCTGCCCGGCAAAAACGATCTTAAAGTTCGCGCCGGTCTGTTTGAACAGCGCCGCGGCTTTTAAGATGCTGTCGGTGTTCTTTTTGAAGTTCTGCTGTCCGACAAACAGGAACACGTTGCCGTCGCCGAGTCCGAACCGCTCCTGCGCCTGTTTCGCGTCCGATTCGGTCGGGTACCAGAGATTGGTGCCGTTCGGCATGATGACGATCTCGCCGCGGTATCCGTACCCGCGCAAAACGTCGGCAGTCGCTTCGTTGACTGTCCACACCTCGTCGCAGCGCTCATAGAACGATACGATCAGATTGACGACCGCTTTGGTAATCACGTCACTGTGCGTCTTTTGATACACATCGTCGTAATACTTCGAATGGAACGTCCCCACGATCGGAATCCCGCGCTCGGCCGCAATGCGCTGCGCTTCCGTTCCCGCCGTGAACGGCGTATGCGCGTGCACGATGTCAAAGTGAATCCTGCGCAGATCGAGCTGGTAGGAAAGGTCCACGCCGGGAAGACCGAGCCGGTACGCCTCGTTCGGAATCGGCAGGCTCGCGTAGCGGATCACAGGGAACCCGTCGCCGCCGCCCGGAAACTTCTTCGCGGAGTTCTTCGGGGCGATATAATAGCACGCCTCCTGGGTTTTTGAAAGCTCCTGCGCGTAGGAGCGGACCACCATGCCCACGCCGTCCAGATGCGGCGGATACACGTCGCAAAACTCACCGATGATCATAGCGCGCCCCTTTCTTCGTGATAACTGTCTGCATCATATCATACCGCTGCCCGGATTTCCACGGATTCGACGAATGTTCACAGGAAATCCGCAAATCAACCGCGTTTTGCAGATCAGTTGCGAACGACCTGAAAGAGATAGAACTTCAGATAATCCGTTTCCGGCACGTTCCAAAGGATCGGATGATCCGGCGCCTGCTGGCGCTGCTCAATCTGCCGAAGCTGCACGCCCGCGTCGCCAGCCGCGCGCACGAGCATCTTTTCAAACAGCTCCGTCGGCATAAAATGACTGCATGACGCCGTCGCAAGATACCCGCCGAGCGGAAGCAGCTTCAGCGCGGCGGAATTGATCTCGCGATAGCCGCGCTCGGCATTCTGTACCGTCTTGCGCGATTTGGTAAACGCCGGCGGATCGAGAATGATGAAGTCATACGGCTTCTTTCCGGACGCAAGCAGTTCCGTCAGCAAATCGAATACGTCCGCGGTGAGAAACTCCATGCGGTCCGCAAGTCCGTTGCGTTCGGCGTTCTGTCTTGCCATGTCGATCGCGGTTTCGGAGATGTCCACCGCCGTGACGTGCGCCGCGTCGCCTTTTGCGGCATTCAGCGCAAACGAGCCTGTGTGCGTGAAACAGTCGAGTACGTTCCGTCCCTTCGCGATTTTGGCGACCGCAAGCCGGTTGTACTTCTGATCGAGAAAGAATCCGGTCTTCTGTCCGTTCTCGACGTCGACAAGATATTCGATTCCGTTTTCAACAATCGTCGTGACGGCGCTTTCAGGTTCCTTAAGTCCGGGGATCGGAAACCATCCCTTGTTCTGCTCCATGCCCTCCAGCGCGCGGATCGCGACGTCGTTGCGCTCGTACATGCCTTTGATGCCGGCGCCGTCCGCGTTCAGCGTCTCAACGATCAGGGGAAACAGCATCGGTTTGATGCGCTCGATGCCGATCGACAGGGTCTGCGTGACGAGAATATCGTTGAACCGGTCGACGGTCAGTCCCGGAAACGCGTCCGCTTCCCCGAAGATCACGCGGCAAGCGCTTCGATCATCGCCCATGACCGCTTTTCGGTAGTCCCAGGCGTACTGTACGCGTCTGCGCCAGAACGCCTCATCGAAGCGATCGTTGGCGTTGCGGGACACGAGCCGGATGCGGATCTTTGAGTTTTGGCTCAAAAAACCGGTGCCGAGATACTTGCCCTTCTCGGACACGGCATCGACCAGCGCGCCGTTCTCGGGCTCGCCTTCGACGGAAAGCACCTCCGCCTCATAGATCCACGGATGCCCGTTCTCGACCCATCTTGTCCCCTTTGCGCTGATCGTGCATTTCGGAAACGCGCGCTGCTGTTTCATATTCCGTTCCTCCGTATCATACTACGTGCATTATAACACAGTTTTTTTGTTCCGTGACAGTTCTTTTACCGCGCCGCAGGCGCAAAATCCGCAAGCGATTGGTAACGCAGCGGAGACGTCGCGAGGGCGTTTACAACCGAGCAGTCGAGGCAAGTGAGATCGCTTGCGGAAAGGAGCCGCGGCGGAACAAGGCGATGCGATGACTTGTTTATGCAATAAAAAAGTCGTCGCGAGCTAAGTGCAGCCCGCGGCGACGTGGTGCGGGAAACAGGACTTGAACCTGCATGAAATTGCTTTCACACGGACCTGAACCGTGCGCGTCTGCCAATTCCGCCATTCCCGCGTATTATGGTGGATGGGGATGGATTCGAACCATCGAAGTCTGTGACGGCAGATTTACAGTCTGCTCCCTTTGGCCGCTCGGGAACCCATCCACGTAATACCGATATCAAGTTGTCAATGTCGTGTTGGAGCCGGCGATCGGAGTCGAACCAACAACCTACTGATTACAAATCAGTTGCTCTGCCATTGAGCTACGCCGGCAGAAAAAGTGGCGACCCGAAGGGGGCTCGAACCCCTGACCTCCAGCGTGACAGGCTGGCATTCTAACCAACTGAACTACCGGGCCACTCCTTGGTGGGCCTTCAGGGACTTGAACCCCGGACCAATCGGTTATGAGCCGACCGCTCTGACCAACTGAGCTAAAGGCCCTTGTTTCCTGAAGGAAAATGGTGATCCCGAGGAGATTCGAACTCCTGTAGCCGCCGTGAAAGGGCGGTGTCTTAACCACTTGACCACGGGACCACGCATCAAGCCGTTTTGGTCGGGGTGAGAGGATTTGAACCTCCGGCCCCATGCTCCCAAAGCACGTGCGCTACCGGACTGCGCTACACCCCGAACTTCACACGAACTTCAAACGGCTTGATTAGAATACTACATTCGATGAGAATTGTCAACAACTTTTTTTGTTTTTCTCAAAATTTTATTCACTTAAAGACATTGAAGAACTTCGCAAGCGGTTCAATCACTTCGTTCAGATGCTGAATGCCGGTGTTGAGTTTTTCAAAATCGACGCTGTTGATGTGCTGCATCGCGTTGTCGGCGTTCGTTACCAGCGTGCCGAGGTCCTTTGTGGCATCCTTGACCTGCGCAAGCGTTTCCTCGCCGAGATCCGCGACGTCCTGGATCGAATTGCCGAGCTTTTCGAGATCGACTTTCGTCACCTGCTCCGCGATCGTATTGATGTTGTTGACGGTCTTGATTGCCGCTTCGGAGACGTCCTGTACCTTGCGGACGACCGTTCCGACGTTGACAAGCACGGCGATCAGCGCGACGATCAGAAGTGTAAGCCCTGCAAGCGAACACACCATCCGGATCCGGTTGATGCGAAGGTTCTTCTTTTCGTATGTGCGCATTTCCTCAAACATTTGTTTCATCTGTTCGTTTGTGTCCGGCGTCGGGACGCTGCTGGGATTCGTTTCCATGGTTTGCTCCTTTCATAATTCCGGTATTGGTTTTGGGGGAGTGTTTTTCCTCCCCCGTTCCTGTTCAGTTCAAATCCGCGCGGCGTTCCAGAAGACGCGCGAGCATTTCTTTTGCCGCTTCAAGCTTTCTGCGCTCCTCATTGACGACTGCTTCCGGTGCTCTCGAAACGAATTTCTCATTGCCGAGCTTGCCTTCCGCACGCGCAACTTCGCCCTTCATGCGCTCGATCTCCTTATCGATCCTTGCACGTTCCTCATCGAGATTGACGAGCGACGCAAGCGGAATATAGGCTTCCGCGCCGCTGCATACAAGATGCACGTCGGTCTTCTGCACGTCGCCGCGCACGTCGGTGATTTCGATCTCTTCTGCGCCGATCAGCTTCTTCAGCAGCTTTTCCGCCTCTCCGAACGCTTTGGGATCGGGCACGACAAGTTTTGCCTTGATCTTGAGTCCCACCGGCACTTTGCGCTCCGCGCGCACGTTTCGGATCGCGCGCACCACGTCCTTAAGCGTTTCGGTGCAGGCTTCCTCCACCTCGAACCGCAGCGTTTCGGACGCTTTCGGCCAGCTGCACAGCATGACCGTCTCTTCGTGTCCGGGCAGCCGCTGATACAGTTCTTCCGTAATGAACGGCATGAACGGATGCAGCAGCTTCATCGACGTCGAAAGCACATAGAGAAGT
>Ga0310697_10005971_pt1 | contig 11667 bp, 13 predicted proteins | sample 172DNAGHGlowgp2_FD_203883 | JGI IMG/M metagenome (GOLD analysis project Ga0310697, IMG submission 203883) | Sheep rumen microbial communities from Palmerston North, Manawatu-Wanganui, New Zealand - 1728 DNA GHGlow gp2 (v2) (version 2) | ecosystem: Host-associated > Mammals > Digestive system >... | reverse complement strand
AAAAAAGTTACGTTCATAAAAATCTCCTTCTACAAAAATTTTCCGGCGTCCTATTGAGCGAAAATATCATCGTCTTCACTAACGCCGTTCAAAACTTTTGCGTGACCCATAAGCCCGAATTTTTTAAAGTTCTCATATGCAATGGCGAAATCACCATAACCGCGCATATCTTCCCTAGAAATTTTAACGTTGCCGGAGGCGGTAACTTTTTCTTCTTTGACGAACCAATCGGCTTTATCGGCGGCGAGTTTCGCGCCGTCGCTGTTTTTAACTTTAACATTTCCTGTGGCGATAAGTTTTTCCTCTTCCGAAAACCATTCGAGCTTGTCACCGTGAAGTTCTGCCTCTTCGCTGTTGGTTATCACAACATCGCCTTCAACGAAAACCATTTTATCATTTTGATAATAAACGCCGTGCGCCGCCGTCAAATTCCAAACGGTGTCTTTTTCGTCGTGCTGATAAAATTTCCCCTTCACGCCGATTAACTCCATGTTCTGCGTAATGGTATCGACGAGCATTTTGTTGCAGGTCAGCTCCCAAAAAATAACGCCGTCTTTTTCTTCAATTATGGTGTTGCCTTCGTATTCCATGACGGTTGGCGGGTCGATTTTTTCTTGCGGCGGCGGTGCGGAAGGTGTCGTTTTGACTACCCACACGACGAGACACACAAAAAAAATTACAATCATTCCAGCCAAAATTTTATTTCGTGTGCTCATTTCGTCTCCTCAACTTCCGAAGATTTTCTCCGCGTTCTAACGGTGTGATGTTTATTGGTCTTTTTCATTTCGGGCGGCGTATTCCAACGTTTTTGGAACCACAGCCACTGCGTCGGGTTTTCGCGTATAACATTTTCTAAGATTTTAGTCATCTTTTCCGTAAAACGCAAGAGATCTGCGTCGGTATCGCCGGTATCTTCAAAATGCATTGGCTCGCCGATTTTTACCAGATGGCGTCCATTTTCCTTACGAATTATAAACGCGGGGACAACCGGTGCGCTGAATCTGCGCGAAAAAACCGCAGGACCAAGCGGCGTCGAAGCTGTCTTACCTAAAAATTTTATAAACGCCCCGCCAGGACCTGCGTCTTGGTCGGCTAGAAAACCCAAAATTTTTCCTTCCTTAAGTGCACGACCTGCCGCCCTAAGCTCGTTTGTGCCGCGATTAAAAATTTCTACGTGAATCGTTGCCCGCAAATCGTCCAGTGCCCGCGAATATTCCGCGTTCGGTTGCAATTTGGCTATTGCCGTCACGGGCAAACCGTTCAGCGTGAACGCCGCACTTAACCATTCCCACGTGCCGACGTGCCCCGTCAATACAACGACGCCGTTGCCTTCCATTAACGCCATGCGCATTCGTTCCAGGTGGTCAATCTCTATGTATTCCGATAAATTTTTTTCGTTGAGGTTGGGCATATAGAAAATGTCCAGCATATTTCGCGCCAAATTCACGAACGACGCCCGAACTTTTTGCCGAGCTTCAGCCTCCGAAATGTTTAACGCCGGCATCATCTGCGCGACCGCACGTTCCCGCTGTTTTTTGACGAGCAGATAATACAAATTCCCCAGCACGCGCCCCAAAAATAACAGCACGTCATAGGGCAACAGCCGGATTATTCTGCTCATCAACATCAGCGCATTATAAAGCATAACGACCTCCGAAAATTTATTTATCGTTTATAACTACCACGTTTCCATTAAGAACATAACACGGTTTGCGCTCCGGCATGGGGAAATTTAATTCCTTCGCCAGCTCCACATTTTCCTTGTAAAAAATCTCGTTGTCAACATTTTCTAAACTTTGCGCCTTGTAAGCAAGCGATTCTTTTTTATAAGCCTCAATGTCAAAGACTTTTGAAAAATCGTCCAGCTTGCCCAAAATCTCAATCGTCAGCAAAGTCCGCAAGCACTTGGAACATTTTCCGCAGTTCGTCGAATCCGCGCCCTTTTGAATCAAGCACACGTTCAAATATTTTTGCGCAATTTCCCAGTTAACCATATTTCTAACTTTATCCGAGCGTCGATATTGGCAACCGTCTATAATTAATTCTATCCGTTCTGTTTGGATTAATGGAATAAGAAAAGATTCTCCGAACGTAACTAAATCGTGATGATGATTTTTATTGCCATAATCTTTTATTTCTTGATAACTGCAGCCGCTCGAAATGTAATATTTTTTTATAACGGCTTGCATACTCAATACGCAAGAATAAAAGCTAAGGAAAAGCACGGTGTCCTTGTCGTTGTCGTGGCGGAATTGGTGCAGATTTGAATCGACAACTACGGCGGGCAATTTCAATTCGTCAGCAACTTGAATGGCGCGTTCAACCCTGCTCTTGAAAACAATTTGCGTATGCGGCGCGCCAAAATCCCCGTGAGAACCGCAATTAAAAATAAACAGCGCATTAACCCGATAATCCGGATCGCTCTCGCGGACAAAGCGGTCGTAAATCGTCGACAGAGAATCCACACCGCAAGATATGCCCGTGCCTATCAGCGAGCCTTTAGCCTGGGTCGGTGCAAAACCTTCTACAAAAATTTTCGCGGGTCTAAGCACTTCCGAAAAATCACACAGAATCTTTTGGATATACCACGTGCAGTTTTTATAAAGCTTTTTGCTCATGTTGCCGCGAATTCTTAAATCCGTGTGATGATACATCGCCAGATACATTCCCACCAAAACAAAGGCGTCATAGGTATCCGTGGAAAACATCGGCGCATAATCTTTTCTTATGTCGAAATACATCGAAGTCGCCGGATATTTAACGTCCATGTCGGTAAAATTTATATCCGCCTCCAGCCGAACGCCCGCGCCGTTCATTATCGGGTGTTTACGTAAATTAGAAATTTCTACCATAAAATCCTCCTAAATAATCGTTGCTTGATTACCCAGTACAAAACATTCGCGCTTGGTCGGCATGGGGAAATTATTTTCTTTAGCAAAATCAACGTTCTCCGTGTCATAAACATCTTTGCCATAATTTTGCATACAACTAACTTTAAAACCCAACGAATTTTTTTTGTATTCATCAATGTCGAAGACACGCGAAAAATTTTCCAACTTACCCATAATCTCTAAAGCCAACATCGTCCGAAAACATTTCGGGCAATGACAGCAATTTGAACCGTCAGGCGTATATCGCCAACAAACATTGAGATACTTTTTAGCAATTTCCCATTCAGAAAGAATTTTGATTTTGTCCACGCGTCGATATTGGCAACCGTCTATAATCAGTTCGATTTTTTCCGTTTCAACAAGCGGCACGAGATACGATTCGCAAAAACCCCCCATAGAATGTGCGTGAAAATTTTTAATCTGTTCATATGTCCTTTCAGCAGGCATATAATATCTTGACATACCATTACTTAAACTTAAAGCACAAGAGTAAATTGCAATGTAATTATATTTCGTAATGTCCTCGTCTTTTCGGAAACTTTTCAAATTGGTTTTAAGATAATGATACGGCAAACCGAGTTCCTGTGCAACCTTTTGACCAGGCTCGCTGCGCGTCACAGCCAATTCCCGCATTAAATTATCTTCCATGCCGATTTGAGCAAGAATCCCGCAATCAAAATAAAACAGCGCGTTGATTTTGTAATCCGGGTCATTTTCTTTAACAAAGTGGTCGTACAGCGTGCAAAGAGAATCTACGCCGCAAGAAATTCCCGCCCCGACGATTTTTCCTAATTTTTTAGGCGGCTGACTAAATCCGTCTACCAAAAACGTCACGGGGGACAGCGCGTCATAAAAATCACACCAGATTTTTTGAATGTACCACTTGATATTTTGGTAAAGCTTTTTGGAAATCTTGCCGCGAATATATAAATCCTGCTTGTGCAACATCGCCAGCCACAGCGGCACCAAAACAAATGCGTCGTAGCTGTCGTCGTTTAACATATAACCATATTTTTTGTCAATCTCAAAGTAAATCGTCTTATCGGGATAGGGCGACTGCATATCGGTAAAATTTATGTCAGCCTCCAGTCGCACCCCCCCCCGTGTGCATACTTGCGAAGTTTGGAAATTTCAATCATCAAAAATCCTCCTACTGATTGAGCGCGGATAATTCTTTGTCGTCAAATTCAGGCGCGGTGGCAACGTGACGTTGCATCCAGTGAAAATATCCCTACTGATTAAGCGCGGATAATTCTTTGTCGTCAAATTCGGGCGCGGTGTAGCGTTCGATAATCCCTTGCCAAAATCCTTTAGCTTTTAAAATAAATTCTAAGATTTCGCGAACTGCGCCATGCCCGCCGAAATTATTTGAAACGAAATGGGCGCGTTCTTGAACTTCGGGAGAGGCGTCACCGACCGCCGCACGAAAACCTACCTGCACGAAGACCGGCAAATCAATAACATCGTCAGCAACGTAGCAAATTTCGTCGTCCGTCAAATTGAATTGCGCCTTGATTTTTTTGTAAGCGTCGCGTTTGTTCATCTGTCCCTGCATTACGGCGGAAATTTTCAGTTCTTTTGCGCGAAAAGTCGTAATGGCGGAAGTTCTGCCGGTGATTATCGCAGTTTTCAAGCCGCAAGAGTGAGCCAGCGTAATTCCAAAACCGTCGCGGCAATGGAAACGTTTAAAAAGTTCGCCGTTCGCGCCGTGATAAATTCCGCCGTCAGTTAAAACGCCGTCCACGTCAAATATTATTAAATTGATTTTCTTTGCCCTGTCAAGAGCATCTGCAGAAATTTTCATGTTGCCTCCTTTATTAGGGACTAGGGAGTAGGGACTGGGGACTAGGAATTTCATTACGCATTACGCATTAATTCCTCATTCCTCATTCCTAATTGTTTTAAACAACGCCTTGACGGAGTAAATCTGTTAAGTGAATCATGCCGACGGGGAAATTTTTATCGTCAATTACGGGCAAGACAGTGACGGGGCGCGGTTTATGTTTTTCCATGACAGAAAGAGCCGCCGCCGCCAATTTATCTGCGCTGATTATGAGCGGTTGCTCAAACATGATGTGTTCGACCGGTTCATCAATGAAACTGCGATTTTTTTCCAATGCGCGGCGAATAATTCCGTCCGTAACCAGCCCGACGAATTTATTTTGCTCATCGACGACGGAAACTGCACCCAAACCTTTAGCCGTCATCTCGAAGAGCGCATCTTTTGCCGTGGCACCGACTTTGACAATGGGATTATCTTTGCCGCTGTGCATAACGTCGCCAACAGTGAGCAAAAGTTTTCTGCCGAGTGCGCCGCCGGGGTGGAATAATGCAAAATCGTTCGACGTAAAATTTTTTTCGTCCATTAAAGCTATAGCCAGCGCGTCGCCCATAGCCAGCGTTGCGGTTGTTGAGGCGGTAGGAGCCAATCCGAGTGGGCAAGCTTCGCGTTCGACGCCGATATTTATAAAGTAATCGCAGTTTTTGCCGAGCGTGGAAGATCTTTTGCCGCACATGGCGATAATTTCCGCGCCGATTCGACGCACAACAGGCAAAATATTTACAATCTCCGAAGATTCGCCGCTGTTTGAAATGGCAATGAGAATATCGCGTTCAGTGAGCATACCCAAATCACCGTGATAAGCTTCGGCGGGGTGCATGAAAAATGACGGCGTGCCGGTTGAAGAGAGCGTAGCCGCAATTTTTCTGCCGACGTGACCGGATTTTCCCATGCCGGTAACCGCCACGCGCCCGCGACAGCGCATAATCTTTTCCACCGCCGCAATAAATTCATCATCAATGCGCGGGATTAAATTTTCAATCGCCGCCGCCTCAATTTTTAAAGTTTCAATAGCTTTTTCTTTAATCATTTTGTCGCCTCGTGAATTTTTAATGCGCCTGCCAAAATTTTTTCTAAATTGTCAAGAGCAATCATGTTCGCGCCGTCCGAAAGACCTTCCGCTGGATTGTCATGCACTTCCAAAAATAAACCGTCCACGCCGACCGCGCACGCCGCCCGAACTAAATATTCGACAAATTCGCGTTGTCCGCCCGAACTTGAACCCGCGCCGCCCGGCAGTTGTACGCTGTGTGTTCCGTCAAAAATTACCGGACAATTAAAGCCGCGCATTATCGGCAAGCCGCGCATATCCACGACCAAATTATTATAACCAAACGACGTGCCGCGCTCCGTGAGCAAAATTTTTTCCGTGCCGCTCGCTCTAAGCTTTTCCACAACGTTAATCATGTCCCGCGCAGATAAAAATTGCGCCTTCTTGACGTTTACAGCTTTGCCGGTTTTGGCTGCGGCAACAAGTAAATCGGTTTGCCTACAGAGGAACGCGGGAATTTGTAAAATGTCAGCGACCTCTGCGACCTGCGCGGCTTGATAGGTTTCGTGAATGTCCGTGACGATTGGGACTTTCAATTCGCGCTTAATGTCAGCTAAAATTTTCAAGCCTTCAATCAAACCGGGACCGCGATAGCTTTTTATCGACGAACGATTAGCTTTGTCGAACGACGCCTTAAAAATATAGGGAATGTTCAGCTTATCGGCAATTTCTTTAGCCCGCCGCCCGATTTTTAAACTGCGCTCAAATCCCTCAAGCACACAAGGTCCCGCGAGCAAAACCAACTTGCCGCCGCCAAATTCAATGTTTCCAACTTTAACAGTGTTCATAATTTTTACCTCACAAATCTTGATTAGGAACTAGGGATTAAAAAAATTCCTAATACCTGGTTTTAATCATCAAATATATAGAAATGCCTCGCTTCTTCGTTTCGCTCGTTCCGCGTAAAATGTTTCTGCTAATTCTTCTGCCTCTTCTTTGTTAAGAAGTCTACTCATACGCAAAATTATTTCTTTGGCACTCAATTTTTTTCGCGGTGAATCTTCGGAAGATGTTTCATTCATATTTTTTTCTTCGTTAGTCATTTAAAATCCCTCCTGACGATAAATTTCGTTGACGAGTTTTAAATCTTCTTCCGTATCCACGCCGATAAATTTGCAATCGCTGATAATGACGCGAATTTTAAATCCGTTTTCCAAAGCGCGCAGTTGTTCGAGCGATTCGGACTTTTCAAGCGGCGTCGTCTCCATTTTTGCATAATCAAGCAAAAAATTTCTGCGGTAAGCGTAAATGCCAATGTGTTTGAAAACTTTTGCGCCGGCATTTCGTGGAAAAGGTATCAGCGAGCGCGAAAAATACAGCGCGTTATTATTTTTATCCATGACGACTTTGACGTTGTTTGGATTTTTCATCTCCTCAGCGTCAAAAAGTTCTGTCGCGACGGTTGCCATCTGCAAATTTTTATCTGCAACGAACTGCGCGACGAGTTCATCAATCAATTTCGGTTCGATTAGCGGTTCATCGCCCTGAACATTTACGATAACTTCCGCATCGGGGAATTTTTCTGCCACTTCAGCAAGGCGGTCGGTTCCGGTCTTGTGGTCGGCGCGGGTCATCATCGCCTTTCCCAAATTTTTTTCTACAGCACGCAAAATTCTTTCGTCGTCTGTGGCAACGATAACTTCAGCGACTGATTTAGCATTTTTAGCCCGTTCAAACACGCGGCAAATCATCGGTACGCCGCAAATATCTTTTAAAGGTTTGCCAGGAAGGCGCGTAGACGAATAACGAGCCGGTATCACGCAAATTGATTTCATCATGTAACCTCCAGAAAAATTTTTTCTAATTATACTAAAAAAAATTCCTCAAGGCAAAAAAAAACCGTCTAAAATTTTAATAAATTTTTCAGAAAAAGTTGGTATAGTGGCAGAAAATTTTGGCAGAAGGAGTTCACGCCTATGAAGAAAAAAATTTTGTGTGGAATAATTTTAACGGCAATGATAAGCGCGGCGTTGACTTTGGGGCTTGTGTGTTTGTTATTGGGATTAAATTCCTCAAACGCATTCGATCTCGGTAGATTTTTTGTCGCGATGAGATTTATTGAAGGAAATTACGTGCAAGAAGTTGATCGCGGAAAATTGATAGACGGGGCGATAAGCGGCATGGTTAATTCTCTTGACGACCCGCACTCAATTTATCTTGCACCGCAACTTTACAGCCAGTTGCGAGCCGAAACGAGCGGGGCTTTTGGAGGAATCGGCGTTTACATGGGCTTTAAAAATGGCGGTGTGCAAATTATGAGCGTAATTCCCGATGGTCCCGGATTTAAGGCAGGGCTTTTGGCAGGCGACCAAATTTTAGCTGTGGACGGGCAACCGGTTGAGGAAATGTCTCCCGGTGAGGTTGCGTTAAAAATCCGCGGGCAAGTCGGCACGCCCGTTGAACTTTTGATTCACCGCGAAGATTCGGAAGATTTAACTTTTAATTTGACAAGAGAAAATATTCATACGCGCACGGTTGCCGGCAAGATGATTGATAATCAACTCGGTTACATGAAAATTTCAAACTTCAGCGAAAACACCGGCGACGAATTTAAATCTGCGCTTAACGAACTGAAAAATTCCGGCATGAAAGGTCTTGTCCTCGACCTGCGACAAAATCCGGGTGGCGTCATTACAAGTTGCGTTGAAGTTGCAGGGGAAATTGTTCCCGCCGGAACTGTAACTTCGGTGATTAAGCGCGACGGCTCAAAAGAGGTTTACACTTCGGATTTACCCGCCGCGAAGTTCCCGATTGTCGTTTTGATTGACAGAAACAGTGCCAGCGCGGCGGAACTTTTAGCGGGCGCGTTGCAGGACACAAAAGCGGCGATTATCGTCGGCGAAACTTCTTACGGCAAAGGCTCTGTGCAAACGCTAATTCCCATGGCTCACAATGACGGCTTGAAATTGACAATCGCGAAATATTACACGCCAAACGGCAAATGTATTGACGGCGTTGGTGTTTCGCCCGATGTAGAAATAAAAATTCTCGCGCCGCCGCACCAAATGTACGACCTCAACTTGGATTCGGAAGATCTTCAGCTAACGAAGGCGGAAGAACTTTTAAATCATCAAGTTGACGCGGGAAAAATTTTGTTCGATGATAATTTCTGGAAAGAATAGTTTAAATATTTAAGTCTGTTTTTTCTTTGCAGTTAAACTTCTTTTCTTTGCTTGCCCAAAGAAAAGAAGCAAAAGAAAAGGCCCCTCGCAGGGGCGCATATTTTTTCGTGATTTCAGATTTAAAATAACCCGTGTCGGGTGTGCCCGCTGAGAAAACTTCACGTTTTCTGCGCCGGCGAGCCGTCATCCATGACGGCTCTTTTAGACGCTTTTAATTACGCATTACTCATTATGAATTAATCAGGTTGTGTAGTCAGCGTTAATTTTTACGTATTGGAAACTCAAATCGCAAGTATAAATGGTAGCCTGCGCGTCGCCCAGTCCAAGGTCAATGTCGACAACGATATCATGTGCGGCTAAAATTTTCCTCATGGCGTCTTCGTCAAACTTCGTGACAAGACCGGCTTTATAAACAGTCAGCCCGCCGAACCGGATAGAAATTTTTTCGGGGTCAACCGGCACGCCGGAATAACCAACCGCGCAAATAGTTCTGCCGGGATTGGGATCTTGTCCGAAAAATGCAGTCTTAACGAGCGGCGAATTTGCAACGCTCATTCCAACCTTTTTAGCTTCCGCGAAGGTCTGCGCGCCCGTAACGTTAATCGTTAAAAATTTCGTTGCGCCCTCGCCGTCAGCGGCAATGCGTTTGGCAAGTTCAATGCAAATATTTTTGAGCGTTTCATAAAATTTTTCGTAGTCGTCATCTTTGGCGACGATTTTTTTATTTCCCGCCGCGCCATTCGCCAAAACGACAACGGTATCATTTGTGCTCATGTCGCCGTCCACAGACATACAGTTAAAAGAAACTTCGGTCACGTCGCTCAAAGCCGTCTGCAAAAGTTTTTGGTCAATGTCGGCGTCGGTGGTGATAAAGCAAAGCATTGTTGCCATGTCAGGGCGAATCATGCCGGAACCTTTAGCGATTGCGCCGAAACGAACTTCCACGCCGCCAATTTCAATTTCGGTTGCACAGGCTTTGGAATATGTATCTGTGGTGACGATAGCGTTGCCGGCGTTGACAGAACCTTCGCGGGAAAGTTTTTGCACGGCGTTTTTAATTCCGGCTTCCATTTTGTCCATCGGCAAATTCGGACCGATTACACCTGTCGAGGCAACGATCACGTCTTCAGCTTTGCAGTTGAGTTCTTGCGCGGCGATCTGCGCCATTTTCTCAGCATCATGAAGACCTTGCTCACCGGTGCACGCGTTGGCACAGCCGGCATTTGCAACGATAGCTTTAGCCGAACCGGTCGCTACGACTTTTTTGCTGACAAGGACGGGAGCAGCCGCCACTAAATTTTTTGTGAAGACACCGGCAACCGCCGCTTCTTTTTCTGTGTAAATGACAGCCACATCGAGATTTCCATTTTTCTTGATACCTGCGCGAACGCCCGCCGCTTTAAAACCTTGCGGATAAGCAACGCCTGCTATTTTGTGATTATCGTTAAACATTAAGCAAAACTCCTTAGCAAAAATTTTTCAAGGATACATGGGCACCACGTCGAGAGCAACGCCTTCATAAAAGCCCGCCGCAATGTTGAAATTTTGAACAGCTTGCCCAGCCGCGCCCTTGACGAGATTATCAATCGCGGAGAGAATTATAACACGGCGCGTGCGTTCGTCAATGTGCCAAGCAATATCGCAGTAATTCGAGCCGCGAACAAATTTCGTTTCAGGATAGGCGTTGCGTCCGAGCAAGCGAATAAATTTTTCGCTGCCGTACATTTTTAAAAACGCCGCGTCAATCATATCGCCGGAAATATTTTCTTTAATATGAGCGTAACACGTCGCCAAAATTCCGCGGGACATGGGAACTAAATGCGGCGTGAAATTTATAATCGTCTCTTCGCCACCCAAATCTTTTAAAGCCTGTTCGATTTCGGGCGTGTGGCGATGATGAGCAACGTTGTAAGCTTTGAAGTTGTCGTAAAGTTCGGGGAAGTGGTTGCCGAGCTTTAAACCTCTGCCTGCGCCAGAAACGCCGCTTGCCGCGTCCACGATGATTGAATTTGCGTCGATAAGATGATGTTTGACGAGCGGAGCCAGAGCGAGAATTGAAGCTGTGGTGAAACAGCCCGCGTTGCCAATAATTTTGGCGTCTTTAATCTGCGTGCGGTAAATTTCCGCCAGACCGTAAACCATGTTGGAATTTTTATGTTTGTGCGGAACTTTGTACCACTCCTCATAAATCGCCGTGTCAGCAAAACGATAATCTGCACCCAGGTCGATTATCCTTACAGGCAACGCGTCGAGTTTCAATCCAACGTCCATTGCGTGACCGTGCGGCAGGGCGATAAAAATAAAATCGCTGTCCTTGCCGATTGTTTCCAAGTCCGACAGTGATTCAAGCGTTAAATCGCAAATGCCGCGCAGGTGTGGATACAGTTCCGAAATTTTTTTGCCCGTGTGGCTCTCCGAAGTTATGTGCGCGATTTGTGCTTGCGGGTGGCGAATCAGAATAGAAAGTAATTCTGCGCCCGCGTAGCCCGTCGCGCCAATTATGCTTACCTTTACCAAAATTTTTTCCTCCTGCATAATTAATTTAGCAACGGATATTTTCTTCGCGGGGAATTCAAATCCTGCAACCGCTTGCCGCGTGAAAAGCCTGTAAAAAATTTTTCCTTGACGAAAAGTTTTAACTATGTTAGTATTTGCCGCAGTGATTCGGCGCCTTCGTCAAGTGGTTAAGACACCGCCCTCTCACGGCGGGTTCAAGGGTTCGAATCCCTTAGGCGTCACCAATATTGCAAATAACAAGGGCGT
>Ga0310697_10005965_pt1 | contig 11672 bp, 4 predicted proteins | sample 172DNAGHGlowgp2_FD_203883 | JGI IMG/M metagenome (GOLD analysis project Ga0310697, IMG submission 203883) | Sheep rumen microbial communities from Palmerston North, Manawatu-Wanganui, New Zealand - 1728 DNA GHGlow gp2 (v2) (version 2) | ecosystem: Host-associated > Mammals > Digestive system >... | reverse complement strand
AGCGTGACGGTTATGGACGATGGCCGCGGCTTCCCGGTGGGTCTGCACCCGAAGATGGGCCGGCCGGCGGTGGAAGTGTGCCTGACGGTGCTGCATGCCGGAGGCAAGTTCGGCGGCGGAGGATACAAGGTATCCGGCGGTCTGCACGGTGTCGGCGCCTCGGTGGTTAACGCTCTGAGCAGCCACTTTACCGTAACGGTTTACCAGAACGGGAAGATTTATCAGCAGGAGTATGCGAGGGGCAAGTATCTGTACGACCTGAAGGTGATCGGCGACACGGAACGCACCGGCACAACGATTCAGTTCTGGCCGGACATCCTTGCCGAGGACAACCCCGAAGGTATTTTCGAGGCGGGCGTCCAGTTTGAATACGAGACGCTGCGCAACCGCCTGCGGGAAATGGCCTTCCTGAACAAGGGCGTGCGGATTGTTTTCCGGGACGAACGGGGAGAGGAACCGAAGGAGAACGACTTCTGCTTTGAAGGCGGCCTGCGGGAATTCGTGAAGTATCTGAACCGGCATAAGCAGGTGCTGTTCCCGGAACCGATCTATACCGAGGGCATCAAGGACGGCATCCTGGTCGAAATGGCCATGCAGTACAACGACAGCTATGCCGAGAACGTCTACACCTTCGCCAACAACATCGCCACGCCGGACGGCGGAACCCACCTGGCGGGCTTCAACACGGCGGTGACCCGGGCGATCAACGATTACGGCCGGCGGTATAAGATCCTCAAGGACAACGAGCCGAACCTGAAGGGCGAGGACGTTCGGGAAAGCCTGACGGCGATCGTGTCCATCAAGATGGAGGACCCGCAGTTTGAAAGTCAGACGAAGAGCAAGCTGGGCAGCGGACAGGTCCGGGGCGTGGTGGACAGCCTGGTGAGCGAAGAACTGAGCACCTACCTGGAAGAGAACCCTTCCGTTGCGAAAGCCATCGTGAGCCGCTGTGTAGACGCCCAGAGAGCCCGGGAAGCCGCCCGGAAGGCCCGGGAGGCCACCCGGCGCAAGACCGTGCTGGAAAGCGCCTCCCTGCCCGGAAAACTGGCGGACTGCAGTGAGCGGGATCCGGCGAAGTGCGAAATCTTCATGGTGGAGGGCGACTCCGCCGGCGGCAGCGCCAAGGGCGGCCGCGACAGCAAGACCCAGGCGATCCTGCCGCTGCGGGGCAAGATCCTGAACGTCGAGAAGGTGCGGCTCGACCGGGCACTGGAAAACGCGGAAATCCGCGCGATGATTACAGCCTTCGGATGCGGCTTCGGCGACCAGTTTGACGAATCGAAGCTGCGGTATCACCGGATTGTCTGTATGACGGATGCCGACGTGGACGGGGCGCATATCCGGATTCTGCTGCTGACCTTCTTCTACCGCTTCATGCGGCCGCTGGTCGAGAAAGGCTATGTTTACGCCGCCATGCCGCCGCTGTACAAGGTGACCAAGGGGAAGATTTCCCGGTATGTTTACGACGACGACGAACTGAACCGCGTGCTGGACGAGATCGGCCGGAACCCGAAACCGGATATCCAGCGGTACAAAGGCCTCGGCGAGATGAGCGCGCAGCAGCTGTGGGACACGACGATGAATCCGGAGACCCGGATGATGATGCAGATTACGCCGCGGGACGCCATGGAAGCGGATCAGCTGTTCACGCTGCTGATGGGCGACGATGTGGAGCCACGGAAGGCGTTTATACAGGAAAACAGCGACCTGGTGAAGGATCTGGATGTATAATCTAAGCTCTTTGGCGAAGGCTTTGTAAGACTTAAGGAGAAATAGAATGATTCAGGATAAACTGATCCCGGTGAATCTGGAACAGGAAATGAAAAAGAGTTTCATCGCCTATGCCATGGCGGTGATTGTGGACCGGGCCCTGCCGGACGTGCGGGACGGTCTGAAGCCCGTACACCGGCGGATTCTGTACGACATGTCCGAGGAACTGGGCATGACGCCGGACAAGCCGACCCGCAAGAGCGCCCGCGTGGTGGGCGACGTTCTGGGTAAATTTCACCCCCACGGGGATTCCTCGGTTTACGACGCGATGGTGCGCCTGGCGCAACCTTTCAACATCCGGTATCCGCTGATTGAGGGCCAGGGCAACTTCGGCTCGGTGGACGGTGACGGCGCCGCCGCCATGCGTTACACGGAAGCGCGGCTGCAGAAGCTGACGATGCACCTGCTGGACGGCATTGACAAGGACACGGTGGACTTCTATCCCAACTTCGACGAAACGATGCAGCAGCCCTCGGTGCTGCCGGCCCGGTTCCCGAACCTGCTGGTGAACGGTTCCAGCGGCATCGCCGTCGGCATGGCCACCAACATCCCGCCGCACAACCTGCGGGAAGTGATCAACGGCGTCATCTGTATGATCGACAATCCGGAATGCACGGTCGAAGACCTGATGCAGCACATCAAGGGGCCGGATTTCCCCACTGCCGGCCTGATTGTAGGCTACAGCGGCATCCGGCAGGCCTATCTGACCGGCCACGGCCGGATCACCATGCGGGCCCGGACGAACGTGGAAGAAATGGGCGGCGGCCGCAGCCGCATCATTGCGACGGAGATCCCCTACCAGGTCAATAAATCCGTGCTGGTCAAAAAGATCGCCGACCTTGTTCACGAAAAGAAGATCGAGGGCATCAGCGACATCCGGGACGAATCCAACGACCGGCAGGGCATGCGCATCGTGATCGAACTGAAGCGGGACGTTCAGCCGCAGGTGGTTCTGAACATGCTCTATAAGCATACGCCCATGCAGGAAAACTTCGGCGCCAACATGCTGGCCCTGGTGGACGGGAAGCCGCGGGTGCTGAACCTTCGGGAGATCATCTACTACTACCTGGAGCACCAGAAGGACGTGGTGACCCGGCGGACAAAGTTCGAGCTGAACAAGGCTCAGGAACGGGCGCACATTTTGGAAGGCCTGCTGAAGGCACTGGACCACATCGACGAGATCGTCGCCATCATCCGGGCCAGCAAGGATACTGCCTCCGCGAAGGAAGCGCTGATTGCCCGCTTTGAGTTCAGCGAGAAGCAGGCTCAGGCGATCCTGGACATGCGGCTGGCGCGCCTGACCGGACTGGAACGGGAGAGACTGCAGGAGGAATACGAAGAACTGGAAAAGACCATTGCGCGGCTGACGGCGATCCTGGCCGACGAGCATCTGCTGATGGACGTGATCAAGACCGAGATCAGCGAGATCCGCGACAAATACGGCGACGACCGCCGGAGCGAACTGACCATCGCGGAAGACGATATCGACATTGAAGACCTGATTCAGGAAGAAAACATGGTCGTGACCATGACCCACGAAGGCTACGTGAAGCGGGTTTCCTCTTCCGCCTACCGGGCACAGCACCGCGGCGGACGGGGCGTTTCCGGCATGAACGTGAAGGAGACGGACTATACGACCCAGATGTTCGTGACCAGCACGCATCAGGAGATCATGTTCTTCACGAACCTGGGCCGGGTGTACAGCCTGAAATGCTACCAGATTCCGGAAGCCGGGCGGCAAGCCCGCGGCACGGCGATCATCAACCTGCTGCAGATTGCGGGCGGGGAGAAGGTATCCACGATGCTGCCGATGCCGAGGGAGGCGGAGCACGAGTATAACCTGGTAATGGCCACCCGGAACGGCATGATCAAGAAGACCTCGCTGGCGGACTTCCGGAACCTGCGGAAGAACGGCCTGATCGCCATCGCGCTGCGGGAAGGCGACGAACTGATCGGCGTGCGGCTGAGCACGGGCGAAGACGAGATGCTGCTTTCCACACGGAAGGGCAAGTGCATCCGCTTCAACGAGCAGCACGTACGCACCGTCGGACGGAATTCCATCGGTGTGCGGTCCATGAAGATCGCGGAAGGCGACGAAGTGATCGACATCGCGGCTGTGGAGCCGGACACGACCGTACTGGCCATTACGGCCCTGGGCTACGGCAAGCGGACGAACCCGGACGAATACCGGGAGCAGGGCCGCGGCGGCATGGGCATCAAGGCCATGCAGCTGACGGAGAAGACCGGCGACCTGGTGGCGATGATGTTCGTGCACGAAGAGGAAGACATCCTGCTGATTACCGACGACGGCACGATCATCCGGACCCGGGCCGCGGACGTGCGCCTGTGCGGACGGTCCACCCAGGGCGTGCGGATCATGCGCCTGGCGGAGGGCAGCACCGTGGTCGGCGTGTGCCGTGCGGAAAAGGAAGAGGAAGAGCCGGAGACGGAGATCGCGGAGAACGCCGCGGAAGCAGCGGGCATCGATGCGGCGGAAGGGCAGCAGCCTGTGGATCAACGATGAGAAAGAAGGCCTCCCTGCGTTGTGCGGGGAGGCTTTTTTGAGGGCTCCGGGTTTTTAATGCGATTAATCGTAGCGCTCGTCGATGACGCGCCTGGTTTTCTTTTCGCTGCGGGGCAGGACGCCGGCTTCCACGACCTTGACGATGGGCGTGAAACCGATGGCGCTCTTGACCTTGAATTCGATGCGATCCGCCAGATTCCGGAAATTGACGGAGCCGCTGACGGCTTCCACATAGATCCGCATGGTATCCTTGCCGTCGAGGTGGGAGATGCGGATCTGGTATTCGCTGGAAGCTTCGGGGAAGGACTGAAGGACTTCCTCGATCTGGTTGGGGAAGACGTTGACGCCCTTGATTTTCATCATGTCGTCGGTGCGGCCCATGATGGTGTCGAGACGGGGATGCTTGCTGCCGCAGGGGCATTCGCCGGGGATGATCCGGGAGAGGTCGTGGGTGCGGTAGCGGATCAGGGGCGCGCCTTCCTTCACGAGGGTGGTGATGACGATTTCACCCATTTCGCCGTCGGGAACAGGCTTCAGGGTCTTCGGGTCAACGATCTCGATGTAGAGATAGTCATCCCAGCAGTGCATGCCGGTGTTGTATTTGCAGTTGATGCCGATGCCGGGGCCGTAGATCTCGGTGAGGCCGTAGATATCATACAGCTCGATGCCCAGGGATTCGGCGATATGGGCGCGCATCTTGTCGCTCCAGCGCTCGGAACCGATGACGCCCTTTTTCAGCTTAATCTTGTTTTTGATGCCGCGCTTCTCGATTTCCTCGGAGAGGAGCAGAGCGTAGGAAGAGGTGGAGCAGAGGACGGTGGACTCCAGATCCTGCATCATCTGGAGCTGTTTATCCGTGTTGCCGGGGCCCATGGGAATGGCCATGGCGCCGAGGCGCTCGCAGCCGGCCTGGAAGCCGATGCCGGCGGTCCAGAGCCCGTAGCCGGGCGTGATCTGGATGCGGTCTTTCTTCGTGATGCCGGCATACTCAAAGCAGCGGGCAAACATGATGGCCCAGTCTTCCACGTCCTTCTTCGTATAGGGGATGATGACCGGGAGACCGGTGGTGCCGGAAGAGGAATGAATCCGGACGATTTCCTCCTCCGGGGCGGTCATGAGGCCCAGGGGATAGGCTTCGCGGAGATCATTCTTCTCGGAGAAGGGCAGGGCTTCGAACTCCTCGGGGGTTGAGATCGAGGAGACGCCGGCGGCCTTCAGTTTTTTTCCGTAGAAATTGTCGGCGGCGAGCAGGGCTTTGATCCGGCCGTTGACCAGCTGAAGCTGGGAATCGGAAATGCGCATTTTGGGTACCTCCTTTATGGTTCGTACTCCAGCGCCCTGAAGTTCAGGGCATGGAATTTTTCCTTGATGTTCCGGCGGATGGCTTCCTTCAGGTCCGCGATCTCCAGGCCCAGGGCGCCTGTGCGCAGGGCTGCGCCGAGGAGAATGAGGTTCAGGACCTTGGGAGAACCGACGTCCTTCAGGGCCCGCTCCGCGTCTACAACGGTGAGCCGGGCGACATGGGAAGACAGGTAATCCAGCATGGTTTCCGCCCGGTAGCCGGTGTCGGAGAGGGCGGCGGTGACGGGCATGACGGGCCGGGAGGAGACTACCATACGGCCGTCCGGCTTCAGGAAAGGAAGCTGGCGCACAGCCTCACCGGGCTCGAAGGCGATGATCAGATCCGCTTCGCCTTTGGCGATCATGGGGGAATAAAGGACCTCGTCGGTGCTCATGCGGACGTGGCTGAAGACGCTGCCGCCCCGCTGGGCCATGCCGATGGTTTCGGCGGATAGAACCGGGATGTCCCGGGCCATGGCGGCGGAGGAGATCAGGCGGGAAGCCAGGACGGTTCCCTGACCGCCGACGCCGCATAGGATGATGTTCTTCGTCATGCTTTGTCACCTCCCGCGGTTGCGGAATCAGAGGGATTTCCGCCGGCAGGGGTCGGCGGCGGTGTGACTTCAATCGCCTTCACCGGGCAGAGCTGCGCGCAGAGGGTGCAGCCGTTGCACTGGGCGGGATCGACATGGACCTTGCCATCCCGGAAAGAGAGGGCGGGGCAGCCGATTTCCCGGATGCACTTTTTGCAGCCGATACATTTTTCGGGATCCACGGCGGCCTGCGCCTCGGCGCGGAACAGCGCCACGCAGGGGGAACGGAAGATGACGGCCTTGACGCCGGGGAGATCCGCGATGCTGCGGACCGTTTCCACGGCATGCGCATGGTCCAGGGGATCCACGGTTTCCACGGCGGTGACGCCGATGCCGCGGAGGATGTTTTCGATGCTGATTTTTTCCACGACCTGGTTCATCATGGTTTTGCCGGTGCCCGGATGGGGCTGATGGCCGGTCATGGCGGTGGTGGAATTATCCAGGACGATCAGGGTGAATTCGGCCTGGTTGTAGACGGCGTTCACCACGCCCGGGAGGGCCGAGGCGAAGAAGGTTGAATCGCCGACGAAGGCAAAGCAGGAACGGTCCTTCTCCAGGTGGTTGAGACTCTGGGCGATGCCGAGACCGGCGCCCATGCACAGGCAGGTATCCACCATGTCCAGGGGCATGGCGTTGCCCAGGGTGTAGCAGCCGATATCCCCGCAGAAGACGGTTTTGCGGCCCTTCATGGCTTGCTTGACGGCATAGAAGGACGCCCGGTGAGGGCAGCCGGCGCAGAGCACCGGCGGGCGGACCGGCAGGGGCGGAGGCGTTTCCGCTTCCTCCGGCGGCAGGGGACGGCCGATGAAGGCGGCCAGGGCCGCGGTCACGCTGTCCCGGCTGTTTTCACCGGAGCGCGGGATCTGACCGGTCATTTTGCCGAGGATCTTTGTTTTCAGACCGTATTTGCCGCAGAGGTAAATGAGTTCCCGCTCGATGACGGGATCCAGCTCCTCCACGCAGAGCACTTCATCCAGGCCGCTTAAGAACTCCACCGCCTTTTTCTCCGGGAAGGGGAAGGGGGTGGAAACCTTCAGGGTGCGGAGGGCGCCGAGCTTCTTGCGGGCTTCCATAACATAGGTGTAACTGAAGCCGCCGACAGCGACGCCTTTGCGCAGGGGGGCGGCGGCAGCGTCCTCCGGCTCGATGCGGTTCAGGGGATTTTCGCTGAAAACATCCTGCAGAGCTTCGTTCCGTTCCTCGATTTTCCGGTGGGCGTTGAAGGACAGGCGCGGGAAAATGACCCAGCGGCTGCTGTCCCTGACAAAGCCTTCGGGGATATGGACGGTATATTCCTCCGGATCCTTCACCCGGACCGAGGCGTATCCGTGCGACACGCGGGTGGTCGGGCGGAGGAAAACCGGCGTCTGATATTTTTCGGAGAGCTCAAAGGCTTCCTGCACCATCTGATACGCTTCCTCCGCGGAGGAAGGATCGAAGAGGGGCACCTTGGAGAAGGCAGCGAAGGAACGGGTGTCCTGCTCCGTCTGGGAGGAGATGGGGCCGGGATCGTCGGCCACCAGGACGACCAGACCGCCCTTCACGCCGATATATTCCAGGCACATGAGGGGATCGGAGGCTACGTTGAGGCCCATCTGCTTCATGGTGACCAGGGCGCGGGCGCCTGCATAGGCGGCGCCGCCGGCCATTTCCATGGCGACCTTTTCATTCACGGACCATTCCACATACACGCCTTCGCCCCGGCGCTTGGCCACGGTTTCCAGCACCTCGGTGGAGGGCGTTCCGGGATAGCCGCAGACCAGGTTGACCCCGGCGGCCAGGGCGCCCAGGGCAATGGCCTCGTTGCCCATCAGAAATTCGCTGTGCATTGCTTACCACACCTCTTGCATCTGGTGATCATAAAAGACAACGCAGGCGCCATCGGCGCCTGCGCCCCTTGCGGTCACTGAAATCATAGCATAACTGCCGGGAAAAGGCCAGTGAAACGCACCGAAAAAACAAAGCAAAATGCGCGGGAAGGCAACGCGAAATATGCCAAAAAAAACGGGAAATGCGCCGAAAAAACAACAGCGGCGAAAGCGCCGGATCCCGAATGATTTGGCGTTTTTCCGAAAATCTGATACAATGATCCGGCGAGGAGCAAGCAGCATACAGGCCGAGAGGGGGACGCCCGTGCCGACGAAATTCAATGCTTCCCAGACGGAAGCCATCTGTGCCGGGAACCGGAACATTCTGGTTTCCGCGGCGGCCGGTTCAGGAAAAACCACCGTGATGGTGGAGAAGATCAAGGAGACGCTGATCCGGGATCCGGAGGCGTCGATTTCCCAGTTTCTGGTGATCACCTTCACCAGGGACGCGGCCCGGAACATGAAGGACAAGCTGCGGGATCTGCTGGAGAAAGCCTCACAGCAGGGCGTGAGCCGGGCCTCCAGGGCGCTGAGCGAGATTGAAACCGCGGCCGTCAGCACCATTCACTCCTTCTGCACCCAGCTGCTGAAGGAATACAACGACAACACCGGGGCCACGATGAATCCCCGGGTGCTGAAGGACGCGGAGAAGCAGCGCATCATGGACGAATGCTTCACGGACGCGGCCGAACAGATCTTCAGCCAAAAAGATCACTACACGCCGGCAGACCGGCAGGCCGTCGGGTATTTGATGACCGCCTTCAGCCCGGAAGAGATCCGGAAGATGGTCGGGAAGCTTTACAACGCGCTGATGGGGATTCCCGATCCCTTCGATTTTCTGGAGAAGATCGTTGAAAATCCACCGTATGCTCTCTGGAACAGGCAGATCATGATCTCGATTGATCTGGACGTGCTGGGACTGGCGGAATGCCTGCGGCAGGAGCAAGAACTCCTGGAAAAACCGCAGGCGCTGGCTTCCTGTTTTGATACGGCGCAGGCGGACGCGGAGCTGGTGGATGCCTTCCGAGATGCGTATGAGGAGATCGGCCAAAAAGCCCGTGAACGCGCAGCGCAGGACGCTTTACCGGCGCAGGTTCCTGCGGAGGAAATTGAAGCAAAACGGGATCTGCTTACGCGGACCGGCGCCGCGTTTGTGAAAGCACCGACCGTTCCCAGGGGGTCGGACGACGAAACCAAAGCCTGGAAGAAACAGTTTGACAGCGTCCGCAACGGCATGAAGGGTTCGAACGGCATCTTTGCCGCCGCCGTGAAGCGCATTGACGCCCTGCTGGACGGAAAAAACGAACGATTGAACGGGATCATTCAGACGGAACTGCGGGGACTGGCGCTGCTGCTGCGGGCCACCGCCGACGCGTACGCGCAGCAGAAACTGGAAGCCGGGGTCATTGACTATGCCGACATGGAGCAGATTGCCTGGCGCATCATGCAGGATCCGGAAAAGCGGGACGAGCTGCTGGCCCGGTACAGATACATCTATGTGGACGAATGCCAGGACGTTTCCGGCATTCAGTATGCCATTATCGAATCCCTGAAAGGTTCCGGGAATCATTTCTTCATGGTCGGCGACGTCAAGCAATCCATCTACGGCTTCCGCCATGCCGACCCAGGGCTCTTCGAGCGAAAGCGCCAAAGCTATCTGGACGACGCGGACGCGGAGGAGCGGCGGATCTTTTTCATGGACAACTACCGTTCCTGCCAAAGCGTCGTGGACGCCGTGAACGCAGTGTTCAGCGAAGCCATGGACGAGCGGATCACGGACATGGACTATCATCCGGAAGACCATCTGCAGTGCCATGTGCCGGGCGATTTCGGACCGGTGGATGTGTTCCTGGTGCAGAAGGGCGAGGAGGACGCGGACAAACTGGAAGCCCAGTGCGAGGCGGCGGGGCGGTATATCCAGGGGCTGATTACGCCCCTGGCGGAAGTCAGCAGCAAGGCGCTTCTTCGGTACAGGGACATCGTGATTCTGGTGAGAGCGGCCAAAGGTACCGCTTCCGTGATCGTGGATCACCTGAAAAAAATGCATATTCCGGCGATGTATGAAGGCGCGCCGGACTTCTTCGGGCTGGCGGAAGTGAAGGCTTTCGTGAGCCTGCTTGAGGTGATCGACAACCTGCACAACGACGACGCGCTGGTCGGAACGCTGATCAATACGCCCTTCCTGTTCACGGAGAGCGAACTGGCGGAGATCCGGCTGGAGAAGAATGAATACGTGCCTTTCTATGAGGCTTTTGAACTGTGTGCGGAACGGAATGAGAAGCCGATTGACGTCCGCTGCAGGCAGGCCGCGGATCAGCTGAAGGAATGGCGAAAAATCAGCGAGGGTATGCCGGTGCCGGACTTCATCTGGCGGCTGATGCGGGAGACCGGCGTGTACGCTGCCCGGGGCGCTTATCCGGACGGCAAGGCGCGGCAGGCGAACCTGGACACGCTGTACCAGCGGGCGCTGGACGGACAGCAGGCCGGGCACATCCGGCTTTCGGACTTTATCAGCGCGCTGCGGGAAGAAAGCGAAACAAAGCAGAGCGACAGCGACGACCATCCGGCCATGGGCGCCGGGGACGACTTTGTGCGGGTGATGACCATGCACAAGAGCAAAGGCCTCGAGTTCCCGGTCGTCATTCTGATGGACCTGCAGAAGAGCATCCGCCGGAAGCGGAACGACGAAAAGCTGCGGATCAACGTTTCTTCCTCCGGCGGCGCGCTGGGGCTTTATCTTCCCGCCGTGCAGCGCAGGAAGCACAGCACCATGGATTCCCAGGGCAGGGACGCCTTTGACATTCAGGCGATGCGGAAGAACATTTCCGAAGGCACCCGGCTGCTGTATGTGGCCATGACCCGCGCCATGGAGAAACTCTGCCTGATCGGCTCCTATAAGGAAGGGGACGAAAAACTGTGGCTGAACCAGACCCGGGCGGCCCGGATCTGGAAGACGGACAGCATGCTGGACATGATCATGCCCGCCGTGCTGAAACGGGTGAAGCTGCCGGACGCGGACGAGACCCGGGAAGACGATCTGTGGCGGGTGACCCGCGTTTCCGGAAAGGCCATTGAGGAGGCGGAGGAAGCCGCGGACAGCGCGGACGAACGGATTGAAAGCATCCTTGAAAGCGATGAGCCCATGCGGCTGTTCTTGCCGGAACACGCGGAGAACGCGCCGCTGAAAACCAGCGTGACGACGCTCACGCAGCACCTGAAACCGCTGTCGGAGGACGACAGCGAAGAAACCCTGGAGGATAAGCGGAAGACGGAGGAAGCGGTTCGCACCTTCCGCCTCAGTTCCGCGGCCTCCAAACCGGCGTTCCTGGAGGAGGAACAGGAAAAAGCCGCGGCGGTCAGCATCGGCACGGCCACCCACCGCTTTATCCGGCTGATCCGGCTGGAGGAACTTCGGAAAGAGGGCGCCGATCCCGCGCAGGTGATCCGGGCTGAAATGGAACGGATGAAGGCGCAGCGGATTCTTTCGGAGGAGGAAGCCGGCATGATCCGGCTGAACGGTGTGATTGCCTTCTTCCGGAGCGAACTGGGGAAACGGATGCTGGCAAGCAGCGAGAT
>Ga0310697_10005964_pt1 | contig 11672 bp, 2 predicted proteins | sample 172DNAGHGlowgp2_FD_203883 | JGI IMG/M metagenome (GOLD analysis project Ga0310697, IMG submission 203883) | Sheep rumen microbial communities from Palmerston North, Manawatu-Wanganui, New Zealand - 1728 DNA GHGlow gp2 (v2) (version 2) | ecosystem: Host-associated > Mammals > Digestive system >... | reverse complement strand
CCATAATCCTCAACACGGAACGAAAGCGAAAGCCTACAACCGGAGCAATCGGTCAATTGCTTGCGGGTAAGACGCAAAGAGACATTCACAAAACCGGCACTATCAGGCAAGGCATCAATGACCTTCAACTCCTTGTTGCCAAGCACTGGTGTAATCTTTACTCGAGCAATTCCAGATTCAGCATCGGAAAGACTTGCCGACACACGGAAAATACGGTCAAGAAGTTCAGATTCCACGGCAACATTGAACGAATCAATTGAAGGACGCACTGAATCCGTATATATACGGGGGCCAGCCATCTGTTTATCCATGCCAAGCGCAGAAACTCCTACATAACGAGATTCATAAACGCCATACGGAATTTTTCCGATATCGGTTCCTCCAGTCTTGAGAAGACCGTCATAAACCAACGTGTCGGGCATGTTTCCGCGGAATTCAGCAGTCAGTTTTCCATCTGCATAAAGCGAGACAATACCATATCCAGGATGAGTGCACCCCGCCGCATATGCAAGATAGCCATTATCAAGGCCAAGCCATAGAGAATCCTGTGGCACATGACAAGCAAACTGCGTATTGACTGTAATTGCACGTGCAACTGCAGGAGCGGCAGGAAGTTCGGAAACATTGCCATTGAGATCGGGTTCCGAAAGAGCTACCGCAAATACATAGTTCGTATCAAGGGCATTTCCACGCGAAGGAAGCTGTACATGCGCATACCCATTCGAATCGAGGGTATATGCAAGAGCCTCTGGAGGCGTAGAGTCGTTTCGATTAGCCCAAACAGCATCGTCATCCACGTAGAGATTGTAGCGGGAGATTCCCGTAACAAGAATAAGGCGATTTTCCACATCGGCAACTTCAGGTACGACCTTAATCGAATAATCAGGCGTCTCGGCTACAGCGGAATCCAAAGCCGTAAAGACCGAGAAGGACCGTGTTTCAGCCGATATCAGCAAATATGCCCATTCCTTATTTTTATTATAGCAACGAGTATCCGTAGCCGTTGAGCAAGTCGCTGCCGTATCAGAAGCAAAGCCGTTTTTCAGAAGAGCGTGACCATCCGCATCCAAATACCCGTAAAGAGCATTTTCAAGCGGGACAAATTTCTTCTGAGTAAAGTCAACCTTGTATAGTTTTATTGTTTCTGGAGACGTATGCATTGCTTCCATCTCCTCCTTAGAAATCTTCATCTGCACACGCGGCAGGTTCGCCGTATCCGCAAACGTCATCCGAGGCAGGGCCTCCATTATAGGCCCATTCAGGGCAAGGTTATTGAACACTTCAAACGGATAGTTTTTGGCATCTATAGAACGTATCGTAACATCCTTGTCTCCATCCAACGAGTTCGTCGGGAAGCTGACAGACACCTCTCCTAACGGAGATTGTACCGTCTTGGAGCCAGACGATGTCGCTCTAGCGCCAATCACCATGTCAAACTTGCTAAAGTTGTAAGAAGCACCACTCTTATCACCCCATGTAAGCAGGAAGGTCGTATTGCCCTGGAGCCTGTTCACATTGAACCAGCCAAGGCTCCGCCAACCAGCGGCATTGGCCACGATGGAATCCTTGATGCTGTAGAAAGAAGTGTCATTCAAATATGAGAGACTGTACATCCTGTTTGCTTCCAAGTATGCATACAGCTCTACAAACTCTTCTAGACGATGGAACGGTATAGAATCAGCCCTTTTGAAACCGACATAGAGCGGAAGCGAATCGTTCGGCGAGGCAAGTAGGTTAAAGTGAGTATGTTCAGAGCCATTCAGTTGAGCAAGTTTCGCAGATTTCAAGACAATCTCACGTCCCCACTCGGGTTTTGTATACAAACGAGAGAAAGGTATTGTATCTTGCAAGGGACGTACGAGCGGTTTTGCGAACGGGTCCTTACTCTTACGATAGGCAATATTTTTTGTAAACGTGGTTGCCTTGACATAGAGCGAATCCTCATCACCGCTGAAAGTAATCAATGAGGGATATTTCCCCGACTTAAGATTATCCACATGGGCATTGACTCCGCCACCAACAAGTTGACTATTTACAAGACGTACCGAGTCTAACGGAGCAAAGAAGCGATGCTCCGTCACGTCGTACATATCCGGATCCAGCTTTACATTGAGACCCGACACATCATTTGAACCAATCCTAGATTTGTCGACATTTCGTGCAAATGAGAACGACAAAGGATTACGGGTAATCTTCCAGGGAGAATTGGCTAGATTAGCGATTACACTGTCAGACAAGACAGAACCGTTCGTAGTACGCAGGATTTCCTTGGCCCAGACCGAGTCCACATAATCCGCGAAATAATAATGCACTCTGGATCCAAAGTCATAGTATTTATAACAGGGCTTCGAGCCATTTTCCGCAAATTTCCAGTCTTGGCCAGAATCCTTACATTCTTTTGACTTCAACGTATCACGCCAATTTGCTTGAGCGGGATAAGGAATCGTATCCCTCTGCGTTTCGGCACTCCAAACCATGTTGCGACCGACATAGAATTGGACATTGGAATATCCTGAGAAGTAAGGCGTGCTCTTGATATTGGATGTTTTACTATCATGGTCAACCTGACAGTATTTTTCGCCACCCATCCCTAACAGGACATTTGTCAGTGTGTCATAATTACAGGCCACTTCACTTTCCCCGACAACCGGCAATCCGATAGCCTTGGCCACAAAGTAATCCTGCGAGTTTTCCCCTCCATAGAACCTCATTTCGAAGCGGGCGTCTTGAGTATGCTTACTGTCCTCATCGGCGAACAGGAACATATTAAGACCTCCTTCGAATACACTGGCAGGGAAGAAGTGCAAACTTTGAGTTTCAAACGGGGTCAGCAAGCCATAAGTCTTGTCAAAGACGAATGCGGAACCATCGTGATAAGAATTTACCTCGCGATAGTAAGCGTCATTCTTTACTCCGGCCAGGTTATCCATCGCAGCAAAATAGCCATCCGGTGAAGAAGCATTTTTAGCAAAGATGGTCTTATTCGTATGGTCAAAACGTATAGTACGGTTTACCAAGTTATCCATGCCGATAGGGGCGTTCCAATAGTCATCCGGAATTTTCAGTTCCAATTGGTATTTTATTTCTCTCCAATATTCACTGTTATCATAATCATTGATCGTTCCCTTATTAACAAAGTAACGTCCACTATCAGCGCTAATAAAAGACACTTTAAACAGATTCTTATTCGGGTTATATCCGTCTGTTGTTGAATCTTGACTAAATACGCAAGATTCCTTCAGATACTTCCCATCCATTATCGTATCGCAACCCACATCGACTTTCTTGGGATAATACTTGGTCACGACATCTCCAGAAGAAGGCTTGTCCGCAGGAGCCGGGAACTTGAAATAATCATTTGATCCCATTGCCGTATTCAGAGTCCATTCGCAGACTCCCTTAGCCTTATTAAAATCATCCACACTATATTTTGTCTTGGACGGGAAATTTTTTTCCCAAGTAGTTTTTGTGCAAGCAACAATATCTAGGTATGAATTATCCGAAATTCCACTAAATCCATTTGCACTATAGTTAAAATGAACCAAACGTCGCTGAGTCTTTGTCGATTCATTAAACGTCATAATTTCGAAAAATATCGAATCGCGGTTATGATGAGTATGTTCACATTCACCATCATGCCAAAAATCTTCCCACCAATCCCAGCCATATCCACAATCAATACTTGTAGTCCTATTATGCAGGCGTTGAAGAATTACCAGCTGCAGATTTTTTCTGTGCCTCTTAAGCGCAAGGCTAAAGCGTTTGGGTTCATAGCCGATAATTTCCTGCGTTCCGGAAACCGTTCCCGAAAGAGGAATCTCATTTTTAAGGCCGTCGTTTGGCAAACGATAACCCCGTACGCTGGCATCGATCCGGTAATCAGCCACAGGCTCATATCGGAAAACCCCTGTAGAATCAAGGAAAGCCTCAGCAACATAAACCGCAGAATTTCTCCCCGTAGTATCCTTCGGGTTCTTCGGAGTCATGTCCAAAATATTCTTAGCCGTTTTCACCTTGAACGTCGCATACTTAGGCGGAACAGCCGTACCGTCGAGTTGAACAGCACTAATCTTTATTTTGTATGTTCCTGCGCTCAAAGATGCATTACCGTCATCATTCTTGCCATCCCACTTCATTTGATAGGCCGAGTCAGAAGCTTTGGCGCGCACAAGTGTCGTACTGTCTTGCAATTCGGCAATCAGTGTTGAACCTTTCCAGATTGTTATTCCCACACGAGCATCTTGATTCTTCAACCCGTAATAGAAATTCATGGCTCCCAGCCTAAAGTCAATCTTGTTCTGTGTAGAATCATCAAGGATGGTACTGGCCGAATCCTTTTCCAACACAACATAGTCAGCCAACTTGTTGGCCAGGACAATTTCAGCAGGGGCCTTGTCCAATGCAATGACAGCAGAGTCAATGTAGATAAACGGATTTTCTAATACATTCTCCGTCACCTCGGCAAAAATTTTCACGCTATTCGCACTTGGATAGCCATCCGTAGCCATGAGGCCATTCCATTTGAATCCGAGTCCATAGGCTTGCGGGTTGACCGTCCATCCCGTAACAAGCGGATCGAGAGTGTCGCTGCTGACCAAGGAAAGATCTCCCCAGCAGAAGCCATCTTTATTGCTGCTTGCGAAGTAAACGGGAATTTTGACATTTGATGTGTCAGCAAAATTGCGAACAAATGACACTTGGAAAGCAGCTTCGGCAGTCATCAAGACGTGTCCAGAATCTCCCGCCAGCATCATAATACTATCCACATAAGATGGAGGCATCCATTCCGGGAAATCTTCAAGATAGCTACGTGCTACCGTAGGCAAATCTACAAAATTGAAGGCTGATGCACGAACAACACAGTTACTCAAATTCGCGCCTCCGGCAGCAGACTCGCAAGTATTCCCAAACCTACTCGAAGCATACGACACCTTGAGAGAATCCCCCTCAGGAAGCCCCTTCCACTTCAGGTGATAACCAAGAGAATCTTGGTAGAACCAGATGCCATTTGATTTTGTCGTATCAGCAGGGAATCCATAATAAGGATTACGGAAGGCCTTTGATACAGATTTTTCAAAAATTCCTACATGATCATCGCCCTCGGCATAAACACGAATCAGATAATTGTTCTTAAATGCACCCGAAAGCGTAAGCGAGACATCCAACGAATCCTTTCCAATAGTCATTGAAGCTGGATTCAACGTATCCTTTACACGAAGTGCAAATTGCACAGAAGGTTTGTCTCCAGCCGCTCCAGGGGAAACCATGTTAAAGGAAACAGTCATTATATCGGAAATCCAAAGAGAGGTATCCGCATAACAGGAAGCCGTATCCGCAGTACAAGTAGAAAGCTCTATTTCGTATGTACCAGCAATCTTCTCGCCTTCAGGCGTACTGCGGTCAATGTAACCAAGCACCCCCTCATTTACCTGAGCTGCACGAGATACATTTTGTGTTCCCGAGCGGAGCGCTTGGGTAACATACGCCCGCGACATTTGCCAAGTGGCATGTTCCGGGACAAGGCCATCTACATTCCTATAACGCAAACGGAAAATAGCATGTTCGGAATCAGACAATCCCGATGGCGGAGCCATACCCGTAATTGCCACAAGAGCCGAAGTAATCTTTTTACTACTATCGGGAGAAGTAATAGTCGGGTAACGAGCTCCCACATGGAACAAATCCGTACGGTAAGACACATTTCCGACAGCATCCTTACAGGCAACTTCTAAATAACGTTTGCCATGCGACACTCCAACGACGGCCGAATCCAAGGCAAATACCCTTTCGTACTGTTTTACGGAATCTCTCGGAACATTGTGCCAGTCAGTATTGGCATCGCCCCCAAGAATTCGGTAACGGCACTCCACGCCGAACCTGTTCGACTGCACATCGAATTTTTCGCTTACCTTGAGTGTAGCACTATCAGGAGACAGAAGACTAGAACTCACAAGACTTTCAATATAGGGAGCAGTCTTATCAACACGGAGATTTGCCAATTTTTCATAAACAGAGTCATTTCCTGCAGCATCGCGCACTTGTGCACGAAGTTCATACGAGCCGTCCTCCAAGCGCATAGAGCCGATTTCTTCCCATGCACCTACTACTGAATCTTTCTTCACCCAAACGGAGTCGCCGGCACGACCACCCTTTGCCGAATCAGCTGCATGTACAAAATCCCACCTAATCGTGATAGGCGTGCTATCCGAGCCAAAATACTGGTCATGCACCACATATGCAATTTTCAACAAGGAATCGGCCGTAGCTGTGAATACCGATTTGGATCTATCCAGAACCAACGTGGGTTTATGGGAATCTATCGTAAACGAGGCATATTCCGTCGAAGTGTTTACAGAATCAGCATCAGTCGGCCAGCGGGACTGCTCAACATAATTCGGGCTTACGGCAATGGCATTTACAAGCCCGTTCATCTTCTTGTAAACGTTACTATCAGGCACCGCATAATCCACGGCAAACGCTTTGACGCGATAAAGACCATCTCCAAAATTCTTAACCTGAGCCCGGCAATTATCATTCCAAGCAACGGCAAAATCAGGCGTAGACACTTCATAAAGCGAACGGAAATCGCAAACATGCACAAATGTCGAGCTAGACGACTGCCCAGAAGCCCGTTCCAAAGTCCAGCGCATCGCGCGTATATCTGGGGTTGCTAAGGCCGGATCGGTCCACTTAAACCGAGCGACAAACGGAGTGCTTTCAGGGTTCATTAACGGAGATTCGGGAGCGACTTCAAACTTGGGCGGAGTCCTATCGATACGGAACGGGACCTCGTAAGTGTCCGAAGTGTCCGCATGTGAAGAAGGACTTGTGGTATTCCGAATATCAACTTTATACTTCCATATATATGAGCCCTCAGCAAGGGCAAGTCCCTGGTGGTTCGAGGAGAATACAGCACTGCTACGATCAAGGACCTCCTTGCCAGAAGCATCAATATACTTTTGCAATACCATATTCATGTCGGCATCACCGGCAATCTCGTTATACGTGCCCGCCGAATCCGACAAGACCTTATCCTTTGCACCCACCACACGGAAACCTTGGTAACCAAGAGCACTGGCATAAGAACAGAAGTCTTTCATCTTATTGAGAACGATTTCACGACGTGGCCACTTGGGCTCCAACATATTCGCCGTCGCCTTGAACAGGTAGTAGAATCGCTGCGTATTAGAAAGGCCAATCTTGTTCACCGTCGAAATCGTGACCGTATTCTGATTATCCTTTTGAATCAAAAGCAGATTGCCATATCCACACTTACGAGGTTCAAAATCAAACTGACCGTTTTTCTTAACAGGATGCTTGACACGCCCATTGTTACCAACAGCCGAATCAACAGCCCAAGAGCCACTGCCGGAACGTTTGTACACAATACAAGCATCGTCGGCATCGCTATCCTTCGTAACATCGCACTCCCATGAAATTTCTTCCTGGAAGTTGAAATTCATGCGAATTTGACGAAGACGATGCGGCATCAAATCGTCCACAACAAAGGAGTACTTCTCAATCCAATTATCAACCGTAATTGCAGGCACGTTATAGCGCTCAACATGACGGACGGGGACACTTTTGGAGTCAGGATCGCCATTGGGCTTCAATCCATCCACACGTTCCCAGCGGTCCACTTTCACGCCCATGGAATTCCACTCAGATTCAGACTTAAATTTCAAAGGGCCAACACGAAAGCCTGCGTAATTTTGCTGTAAGAACGAACCATAAACATACGACGTATCATTGTAAACGGAGTCTCCATTTCCATTCACACCATTATACAAAGTATCCATCGAACCATCATCGCCCACCTGCGTCACAAGAGTATCGCGAGCAGTCAACACAGGGAGATTGCCATACAAGCCAACTTCGCACAACAGTTCCCTACTCGATTTTTCCGATTCATAATAACATGCTGGATCCACCTTCTTCAATGAATCCGCAGACACATACAGGCCCAAGTTTACAAAGGGCTTCTCATAGAGGAAGTCCTCCATAAGGTAAGGAGCATATGAAGACTCTTCTTTTGAAGACAGCGCTGCGAACGAGTTCGCATCGGTCTTCCACTTCTTTTGGAAATGAGACAATATCGGCACTCGATGCGAATAGTTCAAGTCGCCAAAGCCACCAATTGTTATGCTTAAAATTCCCAAACTAGCAATTTTAGCAGAAACCCCCGCCACAAGAGCAGTCTTGGCTGCAAATCTTCCTGGCTGATTCCATTGCAAAGCATAATCCACTGCAGATGCCGCGAGCATAAATGCAGCCGTTACCGTAACAAGTTCTCCAGTTATCGCGGAAACATCTTCAACGGAGCCCAAAAGCCCATCATCAATAAAGTCAGCCGGCGTAGAATTAAGCATTATGTTTCCATTGTAAGACTCCTTTCTGATATCGGTTCTCGGGTCATTAAATATGGCCGTTTTCTCGCCCTTCCCCGAATGGCTAGGAATCAAAGCAGTGCCATGATCTTCAATCGTTATTCCAGCAAGAACCCCATATACAGAAGATGCAATCGTATTATAAAAGCGTTCAGCACCAGAACCACCATCCGTGAGATTATTATACGCATTCCCTATCGGCACACCTATAGCCTGCGGAACAGCACCCCCCAAAGAAACGCCCGTTCTCCTTTTAGGATCCGAAAAAGTCATTCCGTCTACGCCATACAAAAGACGAAACATGGGCTGATTTTCAAAATATCCCTTCGTCTTTAAGTTCATCACATTATCAGCCGAACCAGAATAAGGATCTATATATGACGTCAGCGAATCACTGCTACTATAATCAAACCCTTGACCCAATATACCTGCAATGGCGGCACCCAACAAAGGTTGACCGATGTTACTCGCCAATGGCAACGCGATTCCCAACACGGCAAGAGAAGCAGACAATTCATCAAAGCCAACCAAGTACGCGGCAATGGTGAGCGCTTCAATCGCCATAAACTGCGTCATCGAATTTTTAAAGCGTTCCTCAAGATTGACTTCTTTCAGGTAAAGCAAAAGGTTCAATGCGCCCGTACCCTCATGCGGAGAGTCCAGCGTCACAACTTTATCCACATCATAATTGTAATTCGTCCCCTGCACATATTCGCGGCTTGCGACTCCGCCCATGGAATGGGAAACCAATATGTATCTTGAAGGAATCTTGCGATAGGAATCGAAGCTATCTTTTCTATAACGATTTAATGTATCTTGTCCCTTCGCATGGACTTCCTGTATTTCTTCAAAAAGCGAACGGCGAGCGGAACATTTATTGCTACCAATCCATGTTCTTTTGCCGATTTCGTTACCATTATTGGAAGGTGAATTCGCAGGATTTGTAAAAGGACGTTGGAGATAAACCAAAGCTTCATAGTCTCCTTCAAACAACGTATCCTGAATCCATGGTTTCAGCTCAGCAATCATCCCTGTAGCCGAAGATGTTGAATCATCCCAAATCAAGCCCTCGGAGAACTTACCGCCTATTCTCCTATTCGGGTCAAGAGAATAATACTTATACGCTTCTTGATATTGTTCTTCCTTAGGAAATCCATTCTTTTCATGTTTGATATCCCCGTTTTCACAGTCCAAGCCACCCCAATGCGAGCCCGCGCCATGAATAAGCACCAGGTTATATTCGTTCAACGATTCCATCGGAATGGCCATGGCAGCTATTTCCAAAGTCATCAACAAAAAGAGAACTTTCTTCAACATGTTATTCCTTCCTCCCCTATAAACACGGGAATTTTTCCTAGTTAATATTTTCTTCAGAGTAGTAAACAGTGTCTCCAGAACTCGGATATAACACTGCCCGGCCACTTGTAAATTCTTCAAAATAAATTTCAAACAAGGGTTTATCACCGATTTCACCATCCTCATACATCTTGTAAATCTGATGACCGACACCGATGTAATTACCGTAAAAGCGAAGACTATTGTAAAAACATTCAGGAAGACCGCAGCCTTTCGTTTGCAAAGAATCCAAAACGTTTTTATTTTCATCAAGCATCAAAATTTTTCCATTTTTTTCATCCAAGCATCTAAATCCATCTTCAGCCCACCGAATATCGTTGCATTCAGCCATCCACTTTGATTCTCCGGTTGGCTCCCACCTTGCTATAGAATTCTCCACAATATCCCAAACATAAAAAAAACGATTTTTATATTCGAGCCCCAGATTCATATCGTGAAGAGACAATATTTTCTTATCTTTAAAAAGTTCACTATGAAATTCTGCTAGATAATCAGTACTATCAACATGTTCAGAATAAACATTTATTTTGGAAAGCACCTTATCATTTAAAAAATTCCACGAGGCAAGCTCTACAACATTTGAGAAACCATCCTTTCCCTGTACATAATATAAAATCAAGTTATCTTCTATCTGATCAATACTTTCTTTCATTTCGTACTTAGGAAAGTCTATTCTCTTATACACAGTATCTTTGTTAATATTCACAAGATATGCCAAATAACCCGTCACACGGAATTCTTCGTCACGTCCCTGGATGTACGACGAATAGAATTCAACTGTTTCCCAATTGAAAAAATCCAACATTATGGTACTGTCATTGACCATGTAAAAATGACGGCCTATTGAAATTCCACTATCAATGATCTTTTCATCGCTACAGCTCGTACACCCCCACATGCCCACGCAAGCAAGAGCGGCCATAGCAACAGCAAGAATCCTTTTAATTTCAGCCATCATAAAGGAAATCTCCTTTGTAACCAATCCAGGAAAGGAATGGTTTGAGAGTACGTGACGCAAATATATCAATCATTTCATACAAAGTCAAGTACAATATCATACAACTTCACCCAACCCATCTTACAAAAACCAAAAACAAAATAATACAAAAAACATACACACAACACAATCACCTCTCTTTTACAATTTCATCACTCTCACTTCTATTACAATCCCAGTAAAGCGTCTAACAATCGAATTCAATGGAAATATTTTTTTACAAATAAGTGATCTGGTCAGTTTTCGTTTACAACATTTCATAATGCTGTTGTAAATCATGCCCCGCTGCAGAGGGTAAAGTATAATATGGAACGTTCACCTTTCCAAAAGCAAAAAAAAGGCCGTAGCATATTGCTACGGTCTTTAATGTTCTGACACGCTTGTTAGAGATTAGATCTCTTCAATAGAAGCGTGGTATTCCTGAAGAGATTTAACAGCACCATGGCCGTTGCGGGCGGCGGCGATGCCCTTGACGGTGTTGTAGGCACCGGCGAGCGTGGTGATGTAAGGCACCTTGTACTTGATGGCGGCCTTGCGGATAGCGCTTTCGTCCTTGATGGCGTCGCGCTTTGCCCACGGCGTGTTGATGATGAGGTTCACCTGCTTGTTCAGGATGATGTCGAGGACGTTCGGGCGGCCTTCGGCGATCTTGTTCACCACTTCGCACTTGACACCGGCGGCTTCGTAGAACTTGGCGGTACCTTCGGTAGCGTAAATCTTGAAGCCGAGCTTCTGGAACTCCTTACCGATTTCGATAGCCTGTTCGGAGAGGTTCACCTTGTCAGAAAGGCTGATAAGCACAGCGCCTTCGTTCGGGAGGAAGGAACCTGCGGCTTCCTGGCTCTTGTAGTAAGCGAGGGCGTAGTCGTCGGAGAGGCCGAGCACTTCACCCGTGGAGCGCATTTCGGGGCCGAGAACCGGGTCCACCTTCG
>Ga0310697_10005961_pt1 | contig 11678 bp, 10 predicted proteins | sample 172DNAGHGlowgp2_FD_203883 | JGI IMG/M metagenome (GOLD analysis project Ga0310697, IMG submission 203883) | Sheep rumen microbial communities from Palmerston North, Manawatu-Wanganui, New Zealand - 1728 DNA GHGlow gp2 (v2) (version 2) | ecosystem: Host-associated > Mammals > Digestive system >... | reverse complement strand
ACGTATAATTTCACATATAGTTTTAATTTTTGAAGTTATTTGACGTATAATTTCACAAATTGATTTCCAATCGTTAACTACAGTCTTGATACAATGTCAGGGCTGTTTTTATTTATGAGAAATAGTGATAAACTATCTTAGATAGAGGGTGCAATTTATGGTTTATAAAATAGATGATTATAGTAAAGTTAAAAAGCTTTTTAATGGCTGGCCATATGAGAATTGGCATACTGTAATGAATCAAAAAGTGAGAATATATGTTGATAATCCTGATTCTCCAAAGTCTGCAGTTGGGTGTTTAGGTGGTTGGTGTTTTTGTGTTGGTAAACCAAACAAACAACTAATCACTAAAAAGCAAACCAAATGGTTTGGTTTATTTCCTAAAGACAAAAAATGGGAAAAGCTAATTAAAGAATGCTATCCAGACGCTGAGATGAATACCCGTTATGCAATTAAACATGACGCAGTATTTGATAAAGAAAAACTTCAATCATTCGTAGACAATCTTCCAAAAGGATATGAATTGAAGCTTATTGATTCTAAAGTTTATGATTTAATCAAAAAAGTTAATGATGATGACGTTGAAGATTTGATTGATTGGTTTGATAATAAAAAGCAATTTCTCGAATTAGGACTTGGATACGCAGTTATTAAAGATGGTGAAGTGGTGGGTGGAGCCTCAACTGCCTACCGTTTTCCAAAGGGAATTGATATTGAAATCGATATTCTTAAAAAGCATAGACGCAAAGGGTTAGCGACTGCTGCAGGAGCAAAACTGATTCTCGATTGTCTAGAAAGAGGATGGAGACCGACTTGGGATGCCGCCAATATGAAATCTGTCCATTTATCAGAGAAACTCGGATATACATTTAATTACAAATATCATTGTTTTTGGATTAGTCCTATCTTCTTTAAAACTATTAAAAATCCAGACAAATCCAAGTGGGAATCTTATTGTGGCAAATATGAGAAAAACTGTAATGATTTCAAATTAAAAGAAGTGTGGATGAAAGACGGCGATTTATATGGTCGAGCGGATAATGAAGTCCGGAGAAATATTAAATTCAAGTTTTACCCAATTGGCCTTAATGTATTTGGCAGAAGAGATGGAAACGCTATCGTAACTTTTGAAAAAGATAGTTATATTATCGACGATATTGTTTGCAAAAAGATTTAAAACATCAGACTTGGCTTTCAAATAGGAAAATTAACAAGTGGTCCAAGTTTTCCGAAGGTGGTCCATTGTATCATTTCCGGCCATTGCAACCAATCGTTAACTACAGTATCGATACAATTCGATGCTGTTTTTTTGTAATTGTGGTAGAATTTAGCCATGGAATTTATTCTTAATGCTGAAGGCATAAACATTTCTTTTGAAATAAAAGGGTACAAAAAAACAAAAAATAAAGATAATCCACAATGGTGCAAATGCTCTTGCTCTTTTGCTTCTGGTACCTGGTTAAATTATTCTGTCAAAAACAGTGAAGTTTTAGCGTGTGACGAAGTTGAATACTTGCTTGAGAATCTTCAAAAATTGTTAAACGGTCAATTGAAAGAGGACTTAGAAATAGAATTCATCGAGCCAGATTTTAGTTTCGAACTAATAACAGAAAAAGATTTAAGAGAAGATGAGCGTTATACATATATCGCTAAAGGGTATGAAATTGCAGACGTTGAGGCATATTGGTGCATACATTTTTGGGATGAGGGTGCATTGACTGGTAATTACTTAAAAATATACCTTGGTAGAGAAGATATAACTAAACTAAGAGATTATTTGAAAGAAATAGTTGATTGATTTGTAACATTTCATTTTGCTCTTGTAACATTTTTTCGGGTAAGCTGTAACTTTTGTATTAATCTTGGAGCTTATTGCCAATCGCAAAAAGTCGACATTTTGTAGAATATACAGGATGCGTTTTTATTTATAAAAATAGGCAATGCCGGATTAATATAAAAAAAGCGCTGACAAAAATAAAATAGTGCTAATAATAAACTTAGAAAAACTAAAAATATTTGTAATTTTTCCAAGATATACAATATTAACCAACATAAAATAAACAAGTTGTCTTCAATTTGTGGACAACTGAATATGAATATGTTATCATATTAATATGATAAAACACTCGATTAGATATTTTAATAACAAAGAAGTAAGAGCAATTTGGGATAATGAGCAATCGATGTGGTGGTATTCCGCAGTCGATTTTATTAATATTCTCGTAGAACCAAATTCACCTAGAAGGTATTGGAACAATGTCAAAGTTAGAAATCCAGAGTTGTCTCCATTTTGTGGACAACTTAAGCTATACGCTGACGATGGCAAAAAATATAATTCAGATGTTATTAACGAAAGTGGTGTTAGGCTCCTTTTAACCATTATTCCTTCTAAATATAAAAAACAAATTTTAGATTGGATTACTGGTTTGCTCGATCCAGTTGATAAACAAAGCAAAAAGAAAGCGTATCAACTGTACAAAACCAATTTGATAAGCAAAGAAGAAATTGGCAAAACAATTTCTCTTCAAAAAATACATGCATATTTGTTTGAAGGCTTGTATGATTTTGCAGGGAAAATAAGAACCAAAACAATTTCAAAAGGCGGATTTGTTTTTGCTAATGGAGACTTCTTACCACAGACACTTGTTCAAATTGATAAGATGCCTCAATCAACATTTGAAGAAATAGTGGAAAAATATGTTGAAATGAATATCGCCCATCCGTTTATGGAAGGCAACGGACGCGCTACTAGAATCTGGCTAGATTTAATATTCATTAACGAACTCAAAAAATGCATCGATTGGTCAAAGATTGATAAAAAAGATTATTTTGATGCGATGTTGGAAAGCCCAAATTCTGATGCGAAAATTAAAGACGTCTTAAGAGACGCATTATCTGAAGACATAAATGATAGAGAACTGTTTATGAAAGGGATTGATACATCTTATTATTACGAAGAAGTTGAATAGTGGCGTATCACTTTCGGTGAATACACCCCAACTTTTTAGGGCAAAAAGTATCACTTTAGTAATCTGCCCCCATTCGACTGCAACCGATTGAATACATTGTATTTAGTCGGTTTTTTGTAATAATCCCATAAAAAGAAGAAAAATTGGCAATCCAGTTGACAGAGTGCTAAAAGTTGGTAAAATCATATATGTTAGCAGTTAAAGAGTTCAAGTGCTAAAAGGAGGCTAGTTTATGAAAGAAACAAAGCAATTTGAAACAGAAAGCAAAGAATTACTTAACTTGATGATCAATTCGATATATTCCAATTCCGAGATCTTTTTAAGAGAGCTCATTTCTAATGCATCTGATGCGATTGATAAAAGAAAATATCTCGCTTTAACAAGTAATGGCAAGGTAGCTTTAGAAGAATATAAAATTGACTTATCTTATGATAAAAAAGACAGAACCATCACTGTTAGTGATAATGGTATTGGCATGAATAAAAGCGAGATGATTAAAAATCTCGGCACAATTGCCAGAAGCGGCAGTAAAGAATTCGTCAAAAAGATGAAGAATAAAGACAAAGAAGATGTCGATATTATCGGCCAATTTGGCGTTGGATTTTATAGTGCCTTTATGGTTGCGGAAGAAGTAGAAGTCACTAGTAAAAAAGAAAATGAAAAAGCCCATAGATTTATTTCTGATGGCAAAGAAAATTACACAATTGAAGAATGTGATAAAGAAGATGTCGGCACAACCATCACCCTTCATTTAAAGAAGAACACAAAAGAAAATAACTATGATGATTATTTATCTGATTACCGCATTAAAGAATTGGTGAAGAAATATAGTGATTATATTCGTTATCCAATTATGATGAATGTCACTAAATCTAAACCAAAATTAGATAAAGATGGTAAAGAAATTGAAGGCCAATATGAAGAATATCAAGAATTAGAAACGCTAAATTCAATGGTCCCGCTTTGGAAAAAGAATAAATCTGAAGTTAAACAAGAAGAATTAAATGAATTCTATAAGAGCAAATTCTCCGATTATGAAGATCCATTATTGTCTATTCAATTAAACATAGAAGGTAAAGTTGATTATAGCGCTTTATTATTCATTCCTTCTCATCAACCATATAATTTATATAGTGAAAACTTCGAAAAAGGTTTGCAATTATATTCCAAAGGAATATTCATTAAAGACAAATGCCCTGAATTAATCCCAGATTATTTAAAGTTTGTTAAAGGTTTAGTGGATTCAGACGCTTTTAATTTGAATATTTCCCGTGAAATCTTACAAACTTCACCAGTTTTAAAAACTATCGCAGATAACGTCGAAAAGAAGATTGTTGATAAATTAAAAGAATTAAAGAATAGCGACTTTGATAAATACCTCAAATTCTGGTCATCGTTTGGTGAGCATATCAAATATGGTATTTATTCTTCCTATGGCTTTAAAAAAGATTTATTAAATGATTTGCTCATCTTCCATTCCTTAAAACAAGAAGATAAATATATCTCCTTAAAACAATACGTGGAAGAAATGGGGAAAGATCAAAAATACATCTATTATGCTTCTGGTAGTAACCTCGACAGCATTAAGCTATTACCGCAGATAGAGAAATATAAAAAGCAAGGAATCGATGTCTTATTATTTGATAACAAGATTGATGAATTCGCTATCATGATGGTGCGCGAATACGATAAGAAAGAATTCAAATCTATCGCTAGTGAAGGTAGTGACGAATTAACTAATGAAGAAAAAGAAAAAGTGGAATCCGTCACCGCAGAACATAAGAGATTATTAGATAATCTAAAAGATTCTCTAAAAGAGAATGTTGATGATGTCATCATCTCTTCTAAACTCGTTGATTCTCCTGTTTGTATCTCCACAAAAGAAGGATTATCCATGGAAATGGAAAAGACAATCAATGAAGAAAAAGGTGAGGGAGAAGATGTTAAATCCATCAAAGTTCTCGAACTCAACCCAGAACATGAATTATTTAAAATTTTCGCTAGTATTGAACAAGATGATGAGATGGTTAAGAATTATGCTTCTGTCTTATATGATGAAGCCTTGCTATTAGAGGGATATGATGTTTCTAATAAGCAAGAATTTGTCAAAAAGCTCAATTCTTTAATCGTCAAAGCTTTTGAAAAATAAAAAATCCAACTAACCTTAATACCGGGCCGATAGGTTCGGTATTTTCTTTATTTACACTTTTTATCAACCATTCAAATCATCCAAATCTAAATCCTCATACTGGCGCTTATTAGATATTTAAAATATTGCAAAAGAAAACAGCCCCTAATTGAAGGCTGTTTGTCAATTCTAATTAATCTTGATAGAATTTCTTTTCATCGAAATATTTTTTAATGACTTCATCAAATCTTTGATATAAATCATCATCTTTTTCTTTGCCCGCAAAGCCAACTGCTTTATATTCATTTCTTAAAGCTTTAACTTTTTCGACTTCTTCATCAGTGAATTCGGAATTAGCAAGAAGGATTTTGGCTTGTTTAATTAATTCTTCTTTTTTAGCCACTCTTTCTTCAAAGACTTTAAGCATATCTTGATGACGTTCTTTTTTCTTATCTTTGAATTCATCTAAGACTTTAGCAAAATCTTTCCATAAATGTTCATCACCTTTACCAGAATAGCCAACTTCTTTCCATTCTTTTCTTAAGGCATCCATTTGGGCATTAGCCTCTCTAATGTTTTCCACTTCAATAACGGCTTTAGCTCTTTCGATGATATCTTCTTTTTTACTTCTTTTTTCAGCATTAGATTTATCTAATTCTTCAAAATAGGCTTTCTTTTTAGCGTAGAATTCATCTTTCACTTGTCTAAATTCGTTCCAGAGTTCATCGTCTTGTTCTTTAGTGTTGCAACGACCAACTTTTCTAAAGTCATCATTTAATTTATCGAGTTCGCGGTTAGCGGCAAGTATTTCTTTCTTATCTAAAAGTTTTCTAGCAAGTTCAATGATCTTTTTCTTTTCTTCATAAGGAGAGACTAATAATTTAGGTTCCTTTTTAGCGAGTTCATTGAATAACGCAATAAACTTATCGGTTTCTTCTTGTTCATAATAGGTATCTTCATCTCGACCAACATAATATTTATATTGTCTTCTAAGATACTGTAAATCCTCGCTTCTATTATCTAAGTTTTCTTCTTTGAGAAGTTCTTCGACGAGGGCGATTAATTGTTGTTTGTCCATAATATTCTCCATTTGGTCACCCATATATTGTAAATGAATATTTTAAAAAAATATAGATTTGTTGATGTTTGTTAACTAAAAAGTCTATTAAGTGCCTATAATATTGCTATGAAAAAGTATTGGCCGCTTATTAGAAGATGCATCTACGTAAGTGTACTTATTATCTTTATTGTTGTTTTTGCCATTCTTAAGAATTACCCCGATATATGCGAAGCCGTAACTCGTGGTCCAAGTCGCGTTTATACTTTAGTAATGAGTAAATTAAGTAATATCTTACCTATCTCATTAACGGAATTATTTTTTATTCTTTTAGTGGTGGGTGTTGGTATCTTAGTGGTCTTAACTATTATTAATTTAGTTAAAAAGAAATTCTTAATCGCATTACATCGCTTTTTAGAAGGAGCAATGATCGTTCTTCTTTCCATCTCTTTATATGATTTTTCATGCGAATGTGCATATAATCGAAAAGCCATTCCTTTACCGTATTATGAAGGGGAAGTAGAAAGAACAGAGCATGTTAATATATTTAACTATTTTGCCGATGATGTTAACGCGTGCGTTAATTCTTTAGAATTTAAAAGCAACGGGGATGTCAAAGCCACTCTTAATTTTGATGAAATCGTTAAAGAAGTGAAAAAAGCTTACGCGATTATTGAAGGCAATGATTACTATCATTCTCATTTTGGTAACGCTAAACCAATGGCGTCTTCTTTTATTTATACCGAATTTCAAATTACTGGTGTCACATATTCCCCATTAAGTGAGGCTAATATCAATGTTTTAAATACGATGAGCAATATTCCTTTAACCATCGCTCATGAACTTGCCCACACTAAAGGAGTGATGAGAGAAGATGACGCTAATAAACTAGCCTTCTATGTTTGCTTAAATAGTGATCATCCTTTCTTAAGATATTCAGCCTATTGTTCTTATTTTTATCAAATTGAAGGAATGGTCACTAGTTACTATTTAACCGATGAAGAAAAACAAGATCTTCATAAGATTGATGATGCTTTTTATAAAACAAGAAGTTATGTCTATAAATTCTGGCAAGAGCACGATTTATTAGGCGACATCGGTGATTTTATTAATGACTTATATCTCAAAATGAGTGGCACTAAAGAAGGGACTTCTTCTTATCAAGGTGGCACCTCTTATGAACATGACCCCTTAACAAGTAAATTGATTCCTTCTTTATATCAAAAAATATTTTTCGAAAAATATTATCGTTAAAAGCTTTTTGTTAGACATTTAATTAATAAATAATTAAGATTATAATCATGAACGAAAAGAAAAAGTATCTAGGTGGAACATATACTGGCGAAAGAGCGTTATTCATGCTCAAAGATGCTTATTTAGAAAATGTCACTTTTGAAGATGGAGAATCTCCACTTAAAGAAAGTAGTAATTTAGATTTATTAAAGTGTTCTTTTAAATGGAAATATCCATTATGGTACGCCAATAACATCACTGTTAAAGATTCATATCTCGCAGAAACCGCTAGAAGTGGCATTTGGTACACGAATAATATCACGATGGATAATTGTGTTATCGATGCTCCTAAAACCTTTAGAAGAGGCTCTTTTATCACTTTAAATATGTGTTCACTTAATAAAGCGGATGAAACTTTCTGGTCATGTAAAAATATCACCCTTAATAATGTGACCGCTAAAGGCGACTATTTTATGATGAATGCTGATACTGTGGAAGTTAATCATCTTGAACTTAATGGTAACTATTTCTTAGATGGCGCTAAAAACATCGTCGTTAAAGATTCAATTCTTAACAGCAAAGATTCATTTTGGAATACAGAAAATATCGTCGTTATTAACTGTAAAATTAACGGCGAATATTTAGCGTGGAATAGTAAAAATATCACTTTTATTAACTGCGAAATATCTTCTTTACAAGGCTTATGCTATATTAACGGCTTAAGAATGATTAACTGCAAGTTACTCGATAGCACTTTGACGTTTGAGTATTGCGAAAACATCGACGCTGATATCGTTGATGAAATCGTTTCTATTATTAATCCAACAAGCGGTGTTATTAAATGCCTCGGTTATAAAGAACTCATTATCAATGAAAATAGTAGGGATTATAATAAATCCGTAAAGATTATTAAAAATAATAATTATGGCCTATAATTTTGATCTTTTAAGTAATAGAAGAAACACTAATTCACTTAAGTGGGATGTCAAAGAAAATGAACTACCAATGTGGGTGGCTGATATGGACTTTTTAGTGTTCCCTGAAATTACTAAAGCCATTATCGAAGCGGCTAATAGAGGCTCATATGGATATTCATATCCAACACAGTCTTTCTTTAATGCTTATCATAGGTGGTGGCTAACTCGTCACGATATTGATATTTCTACTAATGATATGGTTTATGTTTCTGGTGTTGTTTCTTCTTTAGATTCATTAATTAGAAACTTAACTAACGAGAAAGATGGTGTCCTTCTTCTTTCTCCCATCTATAGTGGCTTTTATAGTGTTATTAAAAATAATAACCGTACCTTGGTGACTTCTAATCTCATTAATCAAAATGATGATTGGTTAATCGATTATGAAGATGTAGAAAATAAGATTACCGCTAATAACGTTAAAGCGATGATATTCTGTAATCCACATAATCCAACTGGAAAGATTTGGTCTTTAGAAGAAATTAAAAAGATTTATGAAATATGTAAAAGACATAATGTCATCTTTATTTCTGATGAGATTCACTGTGACATCGTTGATCCAGGATATAAATATGTTCCCGCTTTAAAGGTGAGCGATAACATCATCACTTGTTTAGCCCCTTCTAAAGTCTTTAATCTCGCGGGTCTACAATCCGCCATTTGTGTTATCAAAAATAAAGATATAAGAGAAAAAATGCAGGAAGCTTTTTATCATGATGATATTGGTGAACCTAATTATTTTGTGGAACCAGCCACAGTCGCTGCCTATAATTTAGGCGATAATTGGGTCGATGAACTCAATGCCTATTTACTTAAAAATAAAAATTATGTGAAAGAATATATCGCTAAATATTTACCTCATTTAAAAGTGGTGTCAGGTCACGCTACTTATTTAATGTGGATCGATACTTCTTATTATCAAATTCCAAGTGAAATATTTAAAGAAGAACTTAGAAATAAGACTGGTTTATATCTCCATGCTGGTAGTCATTATGGAGATAATAGTGATTTATATATGAGAATTAATATTGCGACATCTTTAGAAAACGTTAAAGATGCAATGCATAGATTAAGTTTATATTTGAAAAACAAGGAGAAATAAGATGAGAAAGAATTTTGGACCACAAACATGGATTTATCCAATGCCTGTATTAATTATTGGTACTTATGATGAAAACGGTAATCCCGATGCGATGAACGCCGCTTGGGGAGGAACATATGATTATAATCAAATCATTATTAGTTTATCTTCTCATAAGACCACTGATAACATCAAAAAGAACAAAGCTTTCACCGTTAGTTTTGCCACTGTCGAAACAGTGACCGCTAGTGATTATGTTGGTATCGTTTCACAAAAAAAAGAACCAAATAAAATGGCTAAATCTGGCTTAACCGTTTTAAAAGCGGAAAAAGTAAATGCGCCATTATTTGAACAATATCCACTCACTCTTGAATGCGAATTAGTGGAAATTATCAATCAAGGTGAAGGTGGTGGTAACGTCATCGCTAATATCGTTAATGTTTCCGCTGATGAAAGAGTTTTAACAGATGGCAAGGTCGATTATAAAAAGCTCAATATCATCACCTATGATCCAGTGACCCATAAATATATAGCTCTTGGTGAAGAAGTCGCGCAAGCATTCAGCGAAGGTTTAAAATTAAAATAGAAGGCTTTAGCCTTCTTTTTTAAAACTAAAAAAGTTACATTTTGATTGTTGCTATAAATGTAGGACAATAACAGAAAAGAAAACCAATACCATGTCTATTGTTTTCCTTAAAAAATAGAGAGGACGTGCATTGTTTTTTCTATTAACTTTTATAATGAAAAGATCCTAAAAAGAGGGCGCTTTTGCATAAAATATGCGATACGTTATTCATTTATTTAGCCAAAAATGTGATTGTTTTTAAACAATATCCTTGTAATATAAGTAAAAATGCCTAAAATAATATTAGATATTAAGGAGATACCCCTATGGAAATCAAAAAAGTTTTGCGTCCAACACTTATTGGTTTAGCGTTACTCTTTGTTAGTTTACTTCTCACCGGTATCGTCGGTGTTACAGATTTAATTAACGGTGGTTCCGCTGAATTATATGGTCATACATTCAATTATGGCTTCGCAAATTCATTAACAAATTACTGGCTCATTTGGAGACCAGGCCTTTTACACCACGAAGTGGCTTATGTCGGCCAAGTTCTCTTCTTTGTTGCCATTACATTAACAATCACATTAATCGTGATGTCCATTGTTAAGAAAAAATTCATTTTCATCGCCCCAGCTTTAGTGATGGGTGCGGCGATTGCCTATTTACCATTCATCCTCATCTTAGCCGTTCCAATGGCTCAATTAGGTGTCTTAAGAGCGGCCGCTATGGCTTTCTTATCTGGTATTACAGGTTTAACAATCTTTGCTATCTATTTTGAAATTCTCGCCACAAAGGAAATGCTCAAAGACAGCATGAAGCTTCTTGATAAGGCTGCTGGTGAAGAACCAAAAGAAGAACCAAAAGAAGAAAAACCAGTCGAACAAGTTGTTGCTGGCTTAAGCGAAGAACAAGTCCGTGAAATCGTTGAACAATACTTAAAAGAACACGTTGACGAATTACACGTTCCAGGTGAACCAGTTGTTGTCGTTTCTGATGAAGAACCAGAAGAAGTCGAAGAACCAGAAGACGAACCAGAAGAACAACCAGCTGAACAACCAGCTGAAGAACCAAAAGAAGAAGAAAAACCAGCTGAAGAACCTGCTGAAGAACCAGTCGAGGAAGAAGAAGCTGATGAAGACGAAGAAGACGAAGAAGAAGATGAAGAAGAAGGCGATGAAGAACAATCAGCCGATTCTAATCTCCCAGCCGGTTTAAATATCAAAGGCAAGAGAAGAAGAGCTTCATTCGAAACAAGATTAAAGAATAGTGAATTTGATCTCCGTCATAAATACTATGACTTACGTGACTATATCAAATGGTATGGCTTAAGAAATCGTATTTCTATCCCAGGCGACACATTCTCTTACAAGAGACAACGTTATGTCTTCGTGACCATCGTTGGTAAACACATCCGTGTCTATCTTGGTCTTGATCCAAACGATTATGCCGATTCCACAATTCCAGTCGAACCAGCAACTGCCAAGAAGTATGAAGACTTACCATGCTTACTCAGAGTTAAATCTGACTTATCATACCGTCGTGCTAAGAAGTTAGTTGATGACGTCATGCAAAAGATTGGTATTGACAAACCAGACGAAGACGAACCAAAAGAAACTCAAAAAGACGAATAGTTCGTTAACTCAAAATATAAAAGCCCGTTAGTTTCTAACG
>Ga0310697_10005960_pt1 | contig 11679 bp, 12 predicted proteins | sample 172DNAGHGlowgp2_FD_203883 | JGI IMG/M metagenome (GOLD analysis project Ga0310697, IMG submission 203883) | Sheep rumen microbial communities from Palmerston North, Manawatu-Wanganui, New Zealand - 1728 DNA GHGlow gp2 (v2) (version 2) | ecosystem: Host-associated > Mammals > Digestive system >... | reverse complement strand
CTAATTGTAGACAAAACACTATATTTGCAGACATGAAATGGGCTGTATCCATATTGCTGTTCATGGCCGCATTCATCGCTGCGGCACAAGAGAGCCAGAGCATCAAACTGCACTTTGATCAATCCAAGATCAGTCCGCAGTTCACTATGCCCGAGATGCCCATGACTGTAGTTCCCGCCACCAATATCAAGCCCACATTCAACTCTACCCTGCCCACGGCCGCCGACCTCAAGTTAGACTATCGCATGAGCGGGCTAGCCGACTCAATGGCCATCTACCAGCAAGGCTGGGACAATAGCCAGCCCTCTTCTCTGCCCCGCTTCAACTACGACACCAACCCCTATAGCCGCGACCGGTCATCCAGCGGTGTTATCACCCGCGTGGGTAACGGTTTTCTCACTGGAGCTGGAGCCCACACGACCTACCCTGGGCTGGGCAACACGACAAGCGCCAGTGTGGCCATCACCATGCCAGTGGGCGACCGACTGGCGGTGACAGCAGGTTTGACGGGCAGCAAATATCACTTTGACCGCTCGGCCTGGAACGACTATGGCGTGTTTGGCAATGCGACATTCCGTCTTAGCGACCGCCTGTCGCTCAACGCCTTCGGACAATACTACGTCAACCAGCAATACCACTCAATAGCCGCCATGCCTTTTCTGGGAACTTCATCCTATGGCGGCACCCTGGGCTGGCGTGCCAGCGATAATTTCACACTCGATGTGGGTGCCCGCCGCCTGTATGACCCATACACAGGCCGCTGGCGCACCATGCCTATTGTTCAACCCACCATCAACCTACTGGGAGCCCCCATCTCGTTTGATGCAGGCCCATTGATCTACCAAGTTCTGGAACACGTGTTTGGCAGCGGCAAGAAGAGCCGCGACTGGGGCGACCCACGGTACAGGCCAGTCACCGCACCAGGAGCCGTCATGAGCCAGCCTGGATTCAACCCCAACAGTCCCGTGCCCATCCCCGATGCCTTCCGCCACTGATTTCTTTTGGGTTTTATGGTTTTTTAGGGGAAGGGATTTGGGCAGGTGGGAAACTTGTTGTAATTTTGCACGTTAAACAAGTGTTGAATGGATATCAAGGGCACCATAGAGGACATCATCAGAGAGGACATGGCCGACATCTGGTCGATCCTGAGCAGCGAGGAGAAGCATCTTATCGCCGAGCACTTCACAGTCCACACCTACCGCAAGAACCAGATCATCTATGCCGAGAAAGATGAGCCACAATACTTGTGGGTGCTCATCAAGGGCAAGGTGAAACGCTTCAAGAACGGCATGGGCGGCAAGCAACAGATCCTGCGGCTGTACCGTCCCATCCAATACTTTGGCTACCGCGCGTGGTTTGCCAAGGAGCCCTACGTGGCCAGCACAATGGCCATCGAGCCATCCCAGGTGGGTTGCCTGCCCATGACGGTTGTCAAGGAGCTTATCGATGGCAACATGAAACTGGCCTGGTTCTTCATTCACGAACTGTCGAAGCATCTGGGCGGTAGCGAGTCTAAGGTGGTGACGCTAACCCAGAAGCATATACGCGGACGATTGGCCGAAGCCTTGTGCATGCTTGTGGACAACTATGGCTACGAGGATGACGGCAAAACGCTTAAAATCTATATGGCTCGCGAGGATCTTGCCAACCTGTCGAACATGACCACCGCAAATGCCATACGCACGCTCTCGACATTTGCTCAGGAACGCATCATCACCGTTGACGGGCGCCGCATCCGCATTGTTGACGAGCCCACCTTGCGCAACATCAGCCGCTTTGGATAAAGAACACCATGATTATCGCTCAGCAAAAACGACAAGAGAATATCGCCGAGTATCTCCTCTACCTGTGGCAGGTAGAGGATCTGCTGCGTGCCTGCAAGCTCGACATCGACACGGTGGACAAGGCCATCATCTCCCGTTATGACGTTGATGACAAGACTCGCCATGACATCAAGGAGTGGTATGAATCGCTCATCCAGATGATGGAAATGGAGAACGTGCGAGAAAAGGGACACATCCGCGTGTGCCACAACGTGCTCATCAGGCTCAACGACCTCCACCAGCAACTGCTGGCCGACCAAGGCCGTTTTCCCGATTATCACGCCGATTACTACCGCACCCTGCCCCACATCGTGCAATTGCGTGCCTCGCTGCCCGAGGCGGAGCGCCCCGGTGAACTAGAGACCTGCTTCAATGCCCTGTATGGCGTGATGCTGCTCCACCTGCAAGGCAAAGAGATCACCCAGGACACCGCCGCCGCGATTTCCCAGATATCACACTTCATCGGCCTGCTCGCCGCCTACTTCAAGCGTGACGAGGAGCAGCCGTTGTTTGGAGATGACATTGTTAAGTAAGCATTAGTTCTTAAAGTTCCGACAATGAACACAACCCATATACTCATCACCGGCGCTAACGGCCAACTGGGTCACGAGATGCGCAATGTGCTGGAAAGCGACCCGCGTTTCAAGCCCTTCTACACCGATGTGGCAGGCGATGACGTCACCATGCTTGATATCACCGACCAGGAGGCTGTCGAGCAGATGGTTGCGGACAACGCTATCAACATCATTGTCAACTGTGTTGCCTACACGGCCGTTGATGCTGCCGAGGAGAACGAGCAATTGGCAGCGCGGCTCAATGCCGACGCGGTGGGAATCCTAGCCAGTGTTGCCAAGCGCCACGGGGCACGCATGGTACACGTCTCGACCGACTATGTGTTTGACGGCAACAGCTGCGTCCCTTATACCGAAGATGCCCCCACCTGTCCCCGATCGGCCTATGGCCGCACCAAACTCGATGGCGAGCGCCAATTGGCCGAAGTGCTGGGCAATGACGCCATCATCCTGCGCACCGCTTGGCTCTACTCACCCTACGGCAAGAACTTCGTCAAGACGATGCTCAACCTGGGACAAACCAAGCCTGCATTGAAGGTCGTATTTGACCAAGTGGGGTCTCCCACCTGCGCCCTCGATTTGGCCCAAGCCATCATCACAGTCATCACCGCCGACCAATGGCATCCCGGCATCTACCACTACAGCAATGAGGGCGTTATCTCGTGGTATGACTTCACCAAGGCCATCCATCGTCTGGCAGGCATCACCACCTGTGACGTGCAGCCCTGCCACAGCGATGAATTCCCGGCCAAGGCACATCGTCCCGCCTATAGCGTGCTTGACAAGACTAAGTACAAGTACACCTTTGGTGCAAACGTGCCCTACTGGTTAGACAGCCTCGAGAAGACCATCAACCGATTATTAATCACCCACCGTTAACTATATTCACCAGAAAATAATGTCTTTAACTACCGAGATCACCCGCCGCCGCACATTTGCCATCATCTCACACCCCGATGCCGGCAAGACAACGTTGACCGAGAAGCTGCTGCTCTTTGGCGGCGCAATACATGTGGCTGGTGCAGTAAAATCCAATAAAATCAAGAAGACCGCCACCAGCGACTGGATGGAGATTGAGAAGCAACGTGGCATTTCGGTCGCCACATCGGTCATGGGATTCAACTATGGCGACTACAAGATCAACATTCTCGACACCCCTGGCCACCAGGACTTTGCCGAGGACACTTACCGCACCTTGACTGCTGTTGACAGCGTCATCATCGTTGTCGATGTCGCCAAGGGCGTTGAGACCCAGACCCGCAAGTTGATGGAGGTGTGCCGCATGCGCAACACGCCGGTTATCATCTTTGTCAACAAGCTCGACCGTGAAGGTCGCGACCCGTTCGACATCCTCGACGAGCTGGAACAAGAGTTAAAAATTGACGTGCGCCCCCTGAGCTGGCCCATCAACATCGGCGCCCATTTCAAGGGCGTGTACAACATCTATGAGCACAACATCAGCCTGTTCAAGCCCGACAAGCAGCATGTCACCGACCGAGTGGACATCAACGACATCAACGACCCTGCCATCGACGAGGCTGTGGGCAAGGCCGACGCCGAGAAATTGCGCGCCGACATCGAACTCATCGACGGTGTGTATCCCGACTTCAACACACTCGATTACCTGGATGCCAAGGTAGCACCCGTGTTCTTTGGCTCAGCCTTGAACACTTTCGGCGTGAAGGAGTTGCTGGACTGCTTTGTGCGCATCGCCCCGTCACCCCGTCCCGTCAGCGCCATCGAGCGCACGGTCGAACCCGGTGAAGAGAAATTCACGGGATTTGTGTTCAAGATCCATGCCAACATGGACCCCAACCACCGCAGCTGCATCGCCTTTGTCAAGGTGTGCTCGGGTGTATTCCAGCGCAACGGCAACTACAAGCACGTGCGCAGCGGCAAGAGTTACCGCTTCAGCGCCCCCACCGCCTTTATGGCCCAGAAAAAAGAAATCATCGATGAGGTGTATCCCGGCGACATCGTGGGATTGCCCGACAACGGCATCTTCAAGATTGGTGACACCTTGACCGAGGGCGAAGAGTTACACTTCAAGGGCCTGCCCAGCTTCTCGCCCGAGATGTTCAAGTACATCGAGAACTCCGACCCCATGAAGACCAAGCAACTCAACAAGGGCCTTGAACAGCTGATGGACGAAGGCGTGGCACAGATGTTCATCAACCAATTCAACAACCGCAAGATCATCGGCACCGTGGGCCAACTGCAGTTTGAAGTCATCCAGTACCGCCTGCTGCACGAGTATGGCGCACAATGCCGATGGGAACCCATTCACCTGTACAAAGCCTGCTGGATCGAGAGCGAAGACGAGGAAGCGCTTGAGGCCTTCAAGAAACGCAAACACCAGTTCATGGCGCTGGATCTGGAAGGCCGCGACGTATTCCTGGCCGACTCCAACTACGTCTTGCAGATGGCACAACAGGATTTTCCCAAGATCACCTTCCACTTCACCAGCGAATTCTAATACACTTTTAATAACAACCACGATAAAACCAGAAACCAGAAACTAGAAACTAAGGACTAGAAACTAGAAACTAGAAACTAGAAACTAGAAACTAGAAACTAGAAACTAGAAACTAGAAACTAAGGACTAGGGACTAGAAACTAGGGACTAGAAACTAGAAACTAAAAACGATAGCAATGGAAAGACTGAAAAGATTATATGAGCAATATGTAGGCAGCCAGCCCACCGAGGTTGTCCTCATGGACAAGGCGGGCTCTAACCGCCAGTACTATCGATTGCTGGGCCAGCGCTCGATTGTTGGCGTCATCGGCGAGTCACGCGAGGAGAACGACGCATTCATCTACATGGCACGACACTTCCGCCAGCAGGGCTTGTCAGTTCCCGAGGTCTATGGCGTGAGCGAGGACCACATGGCCTACATCCAGGAGGACCTGGGCAAGAAGCCCGAGAATATCCTGTGGAACAAAATACGCCGCAGTTCCATCACCCACGCCTTTACCAGCGGTGAGAAAGAACTGCTGTGCCGCGCCATGCGTGATCTGGTGGACATCCAGTTCCGCGGTGGACAGGGCTTTGACTATGACAACTGCTACCCGGCCAAGTGTTTTGACGAGCGCTCCATCAAGTGGGACTTGAATTACTTCAAGTACTGTTTCCTGAAAGCTACTGGCGTTGTCTTTAACGAGGCTAAGCTCGAAAATGACTTTGAGCGCATGACTCAAGACCTGCTGTCTGTTCCGAGCGACACGTTCATGTACCGTGACTTCCAGTCACGCAATGTCATGCTCGTGGGAGATGCCGATCATCCCGCCGACTGCAAGCTGGCCTTCATCGACTTCCAGGGTGGCCGCCGGGGGCCATACTACTATGACGTGGCCTCGTTTGTGTGGCAGTCTCGCGCCAAGTACCCCGATGAGCTGAAGAAAGAGCTGGTCAAGGCCTACCTTGAAAAACTCAAGGAGTATCTACCCGACCTTGACGAGAAGCAGTTCTATGATAACCTGCGGCTGTTTGTGCTCTTCCGCACGCTCCAAGTGCTGGGCGCCTACGGTTTCAGGGGTTACTTCGAGAAAAAGCCCGACTTCATGAAGAACAGCATCGTGCCCGCCGTTGCCAACTTGCGCAAGCTGGTCATCGACAAGCCGTTCACCCATTATCCTTATCTGAGCCTCGTCATCGACGAGCTGGTCAACCTCAAGGACTTTGTCAGCGAGGACAAGGGGCTCACCGTCAGGGTTATGAGCTTTGCCTACAAGAAAGGCATTCCCCACGACCCATCGGGCAACGGTGGCGGCTTCGTGTTTGACTGCCGCGCGTTGAACAATCCTGGCAAGTATGACAAGTACAAGGCGTTCACCGGACTTGACCAGAACGTCATCGACTTCTTGCAGAAGGAGAGCACCATCGACAAGTGGCTGGAACACGTTTATGCACTGGTCGATGAGTCGGTTGAGCGTTATGTGAAGCGCAACTTCACCGACCTGATGGTGTGCTTTGGCTGTACGGGCGGCCAGCACCGATCGGTATATGCAGCCGAGCACCTGGCCGAACACATCCATGACAAGTTTAACGTGCGTGTCGAACTGTCACACCGTGAGCAGCCCGACCACGAGCGTACCCTTAATCCCATCGATAAGCAATGAAGGCACTGATATTTGCAGCGGGGCTGGGAACACGCCTGCGCCCATTGACCAACGACCGTCCCAAGGCGATGGTTGAAATCGCTGGTAAGCCCATGTTGCAGCACGTTATCGAGCGTGTGGCGGCAGCGGGGTTTGACGACATCACCATCAACATCCACCACTACGGACAGTTGATTATTGATTTCCTGGAGCAGAACAACAACTTTGGGCTCAACATCCACATCAGCGATGAGCGCGGACTGCTGCTCGACACCGGCGGAGGCATCCTCAAGGCCCGCCAGTGGCTCGACGGTGATGAGCCATTCCTGGTTCATAACACCGACATCATCACCACACTCGACCTGAAAGCTTTCTACGACTACCACATTGAGCACAACGCGCTGGCGACCATCCTGGTCAAGGAGCGCAAGACGCAACGCTACCTGCTACTGGACGAGAACAACCGCATGTGCGGATGGACCAATAAGGCCACAGGAGAACTCAAGCCCGATCCCGAGAAGCTAGTGGGCAAGCAATTACACGAATTGGCATTCGGCGGGCTGCACGTCATTTCGCCACGCATCTTCCCGCACCTGGAACGTTACCGCCGCCAGGAGGGAGAAAAGTTCTCCATCATCCCGTTCTACATCAGCGAGTGCAAGCACCACCTCATTCATGGTTACCAGCCCGAGGCCGACTACCAGTGGCTCGACATCGGCAAGCCCGAGACCCTAGCCCAGGCCCAAGCGCTAGCTGATGCCAACTAAAAACTAAAAACTAGAAACTAGAAACTAGGGACTAGAAACTAGGGACTAGAAACTAAAGCCCAACAACTCAATATATGAAAAAGACGATTATCATCGCAGCCATCATGCTGCTCGTGGCAGGCACCGCGTCGCTCGATGCCCGCACCAAGAAGAAAGCAACTAGTAAGAAAAGTGCCAGCACCACCCAGGTCATCTACACCGGCGACATCGCCAGCAAGGTGATGGGTTACAACGGCACCACACCGCTCAACATCACCGTCAAGAACGGCGTGATCGAGAACATCGAGGTGCTCGACAACCAGGAGTCACCCGGCTACCTCAAGCGCGCCACCGCCAAGGTGCTGCCGCAGTACATCGGCAAGACCGTAGCCGAGGCCAAAAAGCTCAATGCCGACATCGCCACTGGTGCCACCTACACCAGCAAGGCCCTGATCCAGAACATCCAGATGGGCCTTGACCAGGCCAAGTCCACCCCCGCCGGCAAGAAAAAGGCCACCAGCAAGAAAAAGGGAACCAAGAAACGCCGCTAACAGCCCGTTACTTGACCCATTCCTATCACACGAGCCGCAGCTTCCCCACGCAGAAGCTGCGGTTTTTTTTGTTATTTACATCATGACGGATGCAAGATTGTTGAAAATCTGCGTTTAAAGGGTATAAAAGGACCTATAAGTGACCGAACAACAGATTGTCAACGGTATCAAGAACTATGACCAGAAGGCCATGCGCACGATGTATGACCTGCTGGCCGGGCATGCCATGGCCACTGCCATGCGCTATCTTGCCGACCGTGACGACTGCCGCGATGTGCTGCAAGAGGGGTTCCTCAAGGCATTCTCCCACATGGGCGACTTCCATTACAGAGGTGAGGGATCGCTCAAGGCCTGGTTCTCGCGAATTATAGCCAACGAGTCGATCAACCAGCTGAAACGTCATGCGCGCATCACATTTCTAGATGCCGAGGTGGTAGATGTGCCTGACGATGAGACACCCGATGTCACCCACGTTCCACCCGAGGTAATCAACCGCATCATCGCCTCACTGCCCACAGGATACCGCATCGTGTTCAACCAGTTTGTGTTTGAACACAAGAGCCACAAGGAAATCGCCCAATTGCTGGGCATCAAGGAAGATTCCTCGGCATCCCAGCTGCTGAGAGCCAAGCGACTGCTGGCCAAGATGATTAACCAATACAGACAAGAACACGATGACTGACAACGAATGGATTAAACAACTGCAATCAACGATGGAGGGCCACCAGGAGCCCGTCCCTGATGACTTGTGGCAGGGCATCGAGGCTCAGTTACCGAAACGCCATGCGCCACGGCGTCCATTGAGAACTTGGCGCCGCATCGCTGCCGCTGTGGCAGCCGCACTTGTGACCGCCGTAGGCTGCTATCTGCTGTGGCAGGCACCCGAGCAAAGCACCCGTCCACCGGCAATCGCATCGGCGAGTGTGGGCGGCGTTGTGATTGAACAGGCCACTTCGACTGCCGAAGCGGCCGATGTGGCATCGGTGCCCAGCCAAGTATCGCCTGGTACTGTGACCACCCACACACGCTCCATCCACACATGCCCCACCCATCGGATTGAGCCCTTCACACCAGCCGAGGCCCCAGAGCCCGAACAATCCCAACCCGAGCAACAGAACAAAACGGATCTACAGACAGAGCCTCAGAGGAGTCAGCCCGCCATCACGTCATCCCACGAAGATGAGCCGCTCTTGGCAAACAATGAGAGCAACGAAGGTCACCAGCCAAGAACCATTCGCTGCATACAGCATCGTCACCCACTGGTGACAATGGGGCTGTTTGCCGCTAATGGTTTCGGTGGCGGCAAGTGGGACGACAGCGATCTGTTTGTCTTTGAGGATCAAGCCGTCGATTTCGGCGGTCATGCACCCACTGAGCCCAACACATATTATCCCGAAGACGTCTACCATGCCACCCATCATGCGCCCTATTCACTGGGCTTGAGCATGAAGTTTCCACTTAACAACCATTGGGCGGTAACGAGCGGCGTGGTCTATACAAGGGTAAAATCAGATTTCACAACCGAACAGAATACCCGCGTGCAGACGCTACACTACATCGGTGTGCCACTGGGATTGGTTTGCAACATCTGGAACTATAGGCGGCTGGGCATCTATGCCACAGGCGGTCTGCAAGCCGACTTCAATGTCAAGGCTACGCTCACGCAGCAGCATAGCGAGAAGTTGGCCATCGGCAAGGATCGCGTGCAATTCTCGGTCATGCTTGGTCCGGGCGTGCAGTTGGATCTTGCACACGGACTCGGCGTCTATTTCGAACCCACTGCCCGCTACTACCTTGACAATGGCAGCGGCCTGCAAAACTACTATAAGGACAAGCCATTTAGCCTCAACCTTAACGCAGGCCTGCGGTTTACACTGCGATAAATAATCAAATCCATCATGCAAGAAGGGAACGCGCTGTGTGTTTATTGGGCAGTTAACCTTTTTTGAAAAAATGAATTGTCAATGAAACAGATTAAAAACAAAATTGAAATGTCGATGAAACAGATTTTTGCGCCTATTGTAGCGGCAACAGCGCTAATGATGAGCCTTGCCGCATGCAGTTCCGATGACAGCATCAACGGCGATGATGTAATCTACATGCTGCCTGAGAAAACTAACATCACCCTCACCGAGGGACAGCAGCAGATGCGCCACAACAACAACGAGTTTGCCTGCCGCCTGTTCCGCACCATCACCGAGCAGCAAGATGATGCCGGCAGCACCATCGTGTCACCCATCAGTGTGACCTACCTGCTGGGTATGCTCAACGCAGGCGCCGACGGAGAGACCAGCGGCCAGATCATGGAAGTGCTCGGACTGGGCAATGATCCTGCCGCCATCAATGCCTACTGCAAGAAGATGACAGATGAGGCCCCCTATGTGGATCCGAGCGTGACCCTCAAGATTGCCAACTGCATCTATATCAATTCGGCCATGGGCATCAGCCTCGTTCCGCAGTACAAGAGCGACATGCAACAATACTACAACGCCGAGGCCGCAGCGCTGGACTTCACTCAAAGCAACAGCCTGAACATCATCAACGGCTGGTGCAATAGCCATACAGATGGCATGATACCTGAAATACTGGACCGCATCAACGAGAGAGCCGTCATGTACCTGCTCAATGCCATCTACTACAGGGCCACATGGACCGAAAAGTTTGATCCCAAGGACACCCGCGACATGGATTTCACCCTGGCTGGCGGCACCACTGCCAGCCATAAGATGATGCACCGCAAGGCCCTAGCCTTATACGGCCAGAACGACGTGTGCCAGACGTTGTGGCTGCCCTACGGCAGCGGCGGCTATGCCATGTTTGTACTGCTGCCCAACGAGGGCAAGACCATGGATGACGTCATTCAAAGTCTGTCGGCCCAGGGGATAGAAAACCAACTCAACAGGATGGACACTCATGAGGTGGACATCCTGATGCCCCGCTTCACCACCAGCAGCGAGACAAAACTTGAGCAAGCGCTCTCGTCGATGGGTATGCCACTGGCCTTCGACCCCTATAATGCTCAGTTTCCCCATATGGCACAAGGCCATTCCCTGTATGTATCGATGATGAAACAGAAAGCCCGCATCGAGGTCAACGAAGAAGGCACCAAAGCCGCCGCTGTCACTATCGCCGAGATGGATATGGCAATGGCTCCTGAGCCAAGACGATACGATAAGGTGGACTTCCACGCCACCCGTCCGTTTGTCTATTACATCATGGAAATGAGCACCCGCACAGTATTCTTTATGGGAACCTATCGGGGAATTTAGCAGTTAAGAGTCAATGGGATTGATGCTAAAATAGTTGTCAAGGTCGCCCTTGACAACTATTTTAGTGTCTCTTCTCTGTAACTGTTAACTCACTCCGGGTTGGTCTTCACCTCATAGATCACCTTGGCATTCTCGGCAATGGCCTCGATGGGCGAGCCGGGCGGGATGTAACTCTCGGTGGAGGCCATGTCGGGGTTGGCATACTGGTCGATGATGTCACCATTCTCGCCATAGACCGACACCTGCACGATATTGAACTTGTTCCATTCGTCGGTGAACTTGTAGAGCGTCAACTTGTAGGCAACCGTCTTGTCGTAGCCGCGGTCGCGGGTATAAAAAGCGCGGGACTCGGGCAGGTCAAACGAGTTGCGCACCCACACCAGGAAGCTCTTGCCGTTGTCGGTAGTCGAAATATCGGGGTTGATGGCGATGGTTTCCCCGCCATCGCTCAACACGTCAAACCAGTCTGCGGCCTGAGCCACAGGAGCGGTAAACAGTAGCGCCACGAGCGCCATCATAGTCACAAACAGTCTTTTCATTTTTCACTAATTAATTAAACTTGAATGGGCGCAAAGGTATAAAAAAATCCCCCAAAAACAATTATAGTTAGCCAATAAATA
>Ga0310697_10005959_pt1 | contig 11679 bp, 5 predicted proteins | sample 172DNAGHGlowgp2_FD_203883 | JGI IMG/M metagenome (GOLD analysis project Ga0310697, IMG submission 203883) | Sheep rumen microbial communities from Palmerston North, Manawatu-Wanganui, New Zealand - 1728 DNA GHGlow gp2 (v2) (version 2) | ecosystem: Host-associated > Mammals > Digestive system >... | reverse complement strand
TGGTACTCAAACCAGTCGATGTCCGACGAGAGCAAAGCCTCCTTGACCTCTTCAAACTTGGTCTTCCTGATAATTGCTTCAATCTTTTTCATACCTTTTTACCTTATTAATTAATACTTACCCGTTTCATTCGGGCTAACACTTTGTTAGTTTCGTGATGCAAAGTTACGACATTTTGACATGAAATTAGCAATAATACTATCATTTTGATTATTAAATCTTTAATAATCTGACATTTTGTAAACAACCAATGCTTCTTTCCTTCCATTTTGTTACACTTTGCATCGAAATGCCACCATTTCGTTACAAATTGTCATTTGTATTTCTGGCGTGTGCGTACACACATACTTGACGTATATCAAAAGGAGGATTTGCTAGCACGTCATCTCTTGACTTTTGCCAAAAAACAATAATCCCTGAAATCCGTACGGAAATCAGGGATTATTTATAGCTTTATGTGTGATGATTCTGACTAATGTCCGAGATAAGCGGCTACCTTTGCGGCTGTCTGTTTGCCGCTGGCCATCGCGCGAACCACCAGTGATGCGCCATTGGCTGCATCGCCGCAGACGAATACGTTCTTGGGGTATTCTGGGTGTTCTGGCTTGAGGAATCCCATGGCCAGCAGTACCAGTTCGGCCTTGATGATTTCGGGCTTGCCCTTTTCTACCATGATGGGACGACCGCCCTCGGGGTTTGGCTTCCAATCTATCTCTTGAACCTTTACGCCTGTCAGCTTGCCGTTCTCGCCCAAGAACTCCAGGGTGTTGATGTTCCAACGGCGGGTACAGCCCTCCTCATGACTGGATGTAGTCTTCAGGGTGCGAGGCCACTCGGGCCAAGGGTTCTGAGGATCCTCTGGCCCCTCGACAGGCTTAGGCATAATCTCAATCTGTGTAACGCTCTTACATCCCTGACGATGGGCAGTTCCGATACAGTCAGAACCCGTGTCGCCACCACCGATGACGAGCACATCCTTACCCTTGGCGGTGACGCGCTCATCCTTGGAGAACTCCATACCGGCCAACACACGGTTCTGCTGCGACAGCATTTCGAGGGCGAAGTGTACGCCCTTGAGTTCACGACCAGGGGCCTTGAGGTCGCGAGCCACAGGGGTGCCGGTGGCGATGACGACAGCGGAGAATTGCTCTAGATTTTCTAGACTATCTAGATTGTCTAGATTAATGGCTGCGCCGTACTTGAACTCGATGCCCTCCTGCTCCAGCAGGGCGATACGACGGTCGATGACGGCCTTATTGAGTTTGAAGTTGGGGATACCATATCGCAGCAATCCACCTGCGGCTTCGTTTTTCTCAAACACGGTGACGGTGTAGCCCATATGGTTCAGGTCGTTAGCTGCAGCCAGACCGGCAGGACCAGCACCAATAACAGCCACCTTCTTACCATTGCGAACGATGTCTGTACGAGGAGTGATAAAGCCCTCCTGAAAAGCCATCTCGGTGATGGCAGCCTCGTCCTCGCGGTTGGTGGTGGGCTCGTGGTTGAAACGGTTGAGCACGCAGGCCTTCTCGCATAGTGCAGGACAAATACGACCAGTGAACTCAGGGAAGGGGTTGGTACTGTTGAGCAGGCGGTAGGCCAACTCAAAGTCGCCTTTGTAAAGTGCGTCGTTCCACTCTGGTGCTTTATTGCCTAGCGGACAAGCCCAATGGCAGAAGGGCACGCCGCAATCCATACAGCGGCTTGCCTGCAGTTTGCGTTCGCGCGTGTTGAGCGTCTGCTCTACCTCGCCAAAGTCGTGGATTCTATCGTGAATCGGACGGTAACCCGCCTCTTGGCGGTGTATCTCTAAAAATGCTTTTGGATTTCCCATGATAACAATTGATAATTGATAATTGATAATTGACAATTAATAGTCTCTCTGGATGTCGGCAATCTTCTCGTGCAGACGTGCCATCTTCTCTTCTTCGAGCACGCGTTTGTACTCGATAGGTACTACCTGAATGAAGTCCTCGATGTAGCGGTGCCAGTCGTCGAGCATGCGACCTGCAAGGGCTGAACCTGTGTGCAGGTAGTGCTGGCGAATCAGTTCCAGCAACTCCTTGCGCGATACTGAGTCCTCAACTAGTGAGAGCTCCACCATATCCATATTGCAGAAGTAGTCGAAGGTGTGATCGGGGTCGTAAACATAGGCCACACCACCACTCATACCAGCAGCAAAGTTACGGCCAGTCTTACCCAGCACTACCACACGTCCGCCTGTCATGTATTCGCAACAGTGGTCGCCAGCACCCTCGATGACAGCGATGGCACCCGAGTTACGCACTCCGAAGCGCTCGCCTACCCTACCATTTATATAGAGTTCGCCCGATGTAGCACCATACAATCCAGTGTTACCTGCGATAATATTTTCCTCGGCTTTGAATTCGTCGCTGCGACGGGCAGGAGGCAGAATAGAGATGCGTCCACCGCTAAGACCCTTACCGAAGTAGTCATTGGTCTCGCCCTCGAGGCGGATGTCGAGTCCCTTCACCGCAAACGCTCCGAAACTCTGACCTGCGCTGCCTTTGAACTTAATCTTAATCGTTCCGTCGGGCAGTCCCTCCTCGCCGTATTTCTGGGCAATCACACCACTTAGCATGGTACCTACGGCGCGGTCGGTATTCTTGATAGCGTAGTCGAGCGTCACCTCCTCGCCGTCTTCTATTGCTTTTTGAGCAGCTTTGATAATCTCCTCGTCCTTTACACCGCTAACCTTTGTGAATGCACCGCGATCCCAATAGAGAGCTTTGTCTGTCTCAGGCTTGTGCAGCAGACGGGCGAAGTCGATGGTCTTCTGCTTATCAGTAGCGTTGGTAGTATCAACATCGATGAGTTCTGTGTGACCAATAATCTCTTTCAGGCTGTGAACACCAATCTCACTGAGGTATTCGCGAACCTGCTCGGCCAGGAAGGTGAAGAAGTTCACCACGTACTCAGCGCGACCCTCGAAGTGCTTGCGCAGCTCGGGGTTCTGGGTAGCCACACCCATCGGACAGGTATTGGTGTTACACTTACGCATCATCACACAACCCAACACAATCAGTGGCAGTGTACCAAACGAGAACTCGTCGGCACCAAGCATCGCCATGATTATCACGTCTTTGGCGGTCTTCAGCTGACCATCGGTCTGCAGGCGCACCTGGTTTCTCAGACCGTTCATTACCAGCGTCTGCTGGGTCTCGGCAAGACCAATTTCTGGCGAGATACCTGCGAATCGCATACTTGAAGCAGGAGAAGCACCGGTACCACCTTCGGCACCACTGATTACTATCAGGTCGGCCTTGGCCTTAGCTACACCAGCGGCAATGGTTCCCACGCCGCTCTCGGCTACCAGTTTTACGCTTACAGCAGCTGTGGGGTTGATATTTTTCAGGTCGAAGATGAGCTGTGCCAGATCCTCGATACTATAGATGTCGTGATGAGGTGGGGGAGAGATGAGTGAGATGCCAGGGATGGCGTTACGCGTCTTGGCGATAATCTCGTTGACCTTGAATCCAGGCAGCTGTCCGCCCTCACCAGGCTTAGCACCCTGTGCCACCTTAATCTGTATCTCCTCGGCATTTACTAGATATTCGGCTGTTACACCAAAACGTCCAGATGCAATCTGTTTGGTTTTACTGCTCAAGCTTACACCATCCACCTCTGAGTGATAGCGGGCGTTATCTTCACCACCCTCACCAGTGTTACTACGGGCACCCAGTTTGTTCATGGCCAGTGCCAAGGCCTCGTGGGCCTCAATGCTCAAAGCGCCAAACGACATAGCACCTGTTACAAAATGCTTCACGATGCTCTCAACAGGCTCCACCTCGTCGATAGGCGTAGGTTTAGCGGCCTTCTTGAATCCGAAGAAGTCGCGGATAAAGATGGGGCTTTCCTTCTCGTCAACAATCCTTGCCCACTGCTTAAATTTATCATAGTTGCCCTGACGGGTAGCCAACTGCAACTTAGCGATAGTCTCTGGGTTCCAAGCGTGCTTAATACCATCCTTGCGCCAAGCAAACTGACCTTGATTCTGCAGCAGCGTCTGCTCTTTGGCAGCTTCGTGCAGACGGATAGCATCGCGAGCAATCTCCTTCAGACCTACACCACCAATGGTGCTCATCTCGGTACCGAAGTAGCGGCGTAGCAGGTCTTCGCTCAGTCCGATGCTCTCGAAAATCTTGGCACCGCGATACGAGCGGATGGTCGAGATACCCATCTTCGACATAATCTTCTTCAGACCCTTATCCACAGCCTTGATGTAGTTCTTCTCGGCTGTAGCATACTCTTCCTGAATCTTGCCTTTCTTCACCAGGTCATCCAGCACTGCGAACGTCATGTATGGACACAGGGCGCTGGCACCGTAGCCCAGCAACAGGGCAGCGTGCATCACCTCGCGAATTTCACCACTCTCTACAATCAGGGCTGTTTGTACACGCTTACCTACGCTGATTAGGTAGTGGTGAACGGCGCTAACGGCCAGCAGCGATGGAATGGCGGCGTGCGTCTCGTCTAGGTCGCGGTCGCTCAGGATAATGTAATTCACCCCCTCGTCTACACTGGCTTCGGCCTGATGACACAGGTCGTCGAGAGCTTGGCGCAATCCTTCCTCACCCTTAGCCATCTCAAAGAGGATAGGCAGCTTCTTGGTATTGAATCCCTTGTAGCGGATGTTACATAATATATCAAGTTGTGTGTTGGTCAAAACAGGTTGTGGCAGGCGCACCATCTTACAGTTAGATGCATCGGGTGTCAGGATGTTGGTTCCTACGGCACCGATGTATTCCGTGAGGCTCATTACCAGCTCTTCTCGGATAGGGTCGATGGCAGGGTTGGTAACTTGTGCAAACTGTTGGCGGAAGTAGTTGAACAGTACCTGCGGACGGTCAGAGATGACTGCCAGTGGCGTGTCGTTACCCATCGCAGCTACAGGCTCCTGACCGGCTGTGGCCATTGGGATGATGGTCTTATCGATATCCTCCTGTCCGAATCCGAAGGTAACCAGCTTGGCGTTGAGATCGCTCACGCCGTTGTCCACATGACGTCCGCTCTTCAGTTTCTCCAACTGTACGCGATTTTCATTCAGCCACTCGCGGTAAGGATGTGCCTTAGCAAGTCTCTCCTTAATCTCGCCGTCGTAGTATATCTTTCCTTCTTGTGTATCAATCAGCAGAATCTTTCCTGGCTGCAGACGACCCTTCGCTACCACATCGCCAGGTTCAAAGTCCATCACACCAACCTCAGAAGCTACCACCATCATACCTTGTTTGGTGATGGTGTAGCGGCTTGGGCGCAGACCATTACGATCCAGCATACCGCCTGCGTAGCGACCATCGCTAAACAACAATGCTGCAGGACCGTCCCACGGCTCCATCAAGATAGAATGGTACTCGTAGAATGCCTTCAGGTCTTCCGAAATCGGGTTCTTGTCGTTAAAGCTCTCAGGCACCAGGATAGCCATCGCCTGTGGCAACGAGAGTCCGCTCATCATCAGGAACTCGAACACGTTGTCCAAGCTGGCAGAGTCGCTCATACCCTCCTGTACGATGGGACGCAAATCTTTGATATCACCCAACGCCTCGCTATTCAGCACACTTTCGCGGGCCTTCATCCAACCACGGTTACCGCGAATGGTATTGATTTCACCATTGTGAGCCAGCAGACGAAAAGGCTGTGCGAGCTTCCATTTCGGGAATGTATTAGTCGAGAAACGCGAGTGAACCAAGGCCAGTCCGCTCGTGAAGTAGTCGTTCGAAAGATCGGGGAAGTAGCGACGCAGCTGTCCGCTGGTCAGCATTCCCTTGTAGATAATATTCTTGCTTGATAACGAGCACAGGTAAAAGTCCTCGTTATCGATGCGGTTCTCAATGCGCTTGCGTACCTTATATAATATACGCTCGAACACGGGCACGTTGTCTTCCGATACGCCCGTCACAAAAATCTGCTTAATATCGGGTTCCACCTCGCGAGCAGCCACACCCAGCACCTCGGGGTTGGTGGGTACTGTGCGCAGGTGCATCAGCTGTAGGCCCTCGCGCTCAATCTCTTCGATCATCACGCTCAGTATCTGCTGCTGGGCCTTCTCATCCTTTGGCAAGAACACCAGACCTGTACCGTATTTACCCTTCTCGGGCACGGGGATACCCTGTAACAGAATAAACTCGTGGGGTATCTGTACCATGATACCCGCACCATCACCGGTCTTGTCGCGTGTTTCGGCGCCACGGTGTTCCATGTTCTCAAGCACCTTCAGTGCATTGTCCACTAGCTCATGGTTTTTCCCACCGTGGATGTTCACCACCATACCTACACCACAAGCATCGTGTTCATATTCGCTTTGGTATAGTCCTTGGTTGTTAAGTTTGCATTGTGTCATATTATCCTTACTTTTTGTGTCAATCTGTACGAATTCGGGTGCAAAGTTATATCATTTTGTAATTTTGGCAAAGATTTTGCTTACGTTTCTTGCGTTAAAAATAGGACTCTCTGACATTTTGCTCGATTTCTGCTTGTTTTCCTTACATTTTGAAAGCTTTCAGTCTTTCTTCCGGCACCAATCCTTACACATTGTCATTTTGCATAAAAAATAAGGCACTTAGACATAAGCCCTTTTATACTTTATAATAATGATATAGTTGCGTAAATGACTTATGTCAACATACTAACACTTTGTAAGAAAAGTGTGAGATAAATTGGCAAGATGTAAACGAAATAGCGTTATTTCGCGTTGGATACTTTACAAAATGACACTTATTTTGATTTTTTCAGAAACAAAGTGGAGGGATTCTTTTGTGATTTCTAACTTTTTGCCTACCTTTGCACCAGAAAAGATTACAAAAAGACAGCAAACTCCAAGTAAAAGTAGCATTATGACACAAAAAATAAGTTTTACGAAGATGCATGGTTGCGGCAACGACTACATTTATGTCAATACGATGGAGTTCACAGTGCCGCAGCCCTCAGAGGCAGCACGGATATGGAGCGACCGTCACAAGGGCATCGGCTCCGATGGGTTGGTGCTGATTGGTGCATCTTCCATACCTGAGGCTGATTTTGCAATGCACATCTATAATGCAGACGGCAGTGAGGCCATGATGTGCGGCAATGCGAGCCGTTGCATCGGTAAGTACCTGTATGAACGCGGACTGACGACGAAAACGGAAATCCGTCTGCTGACGCTGTCGGGCGTAAAGACGTTGAAATTACACATTATTAATAATATAGTGGAAAACGTGACAGTGGACATGGGTGAGCCGGTATTGGAGAACGAGTCGCAATTCATGGGCTATCGCGTGCTGGACAAGGGTACATTTGTATCGATGGGTAATCCGCATTACGTCATCTTTACCGACGATGTGGACCAGGTAGGTGAGATGGGACGGATGTTGGAGAAGCATCCTGCATTTCCGCAGCGGTGTAATATTGAATTTGCAAAGATTGTCAACGGGCAAACTGCTGGTCACATAACCACCCCCGCTGCCCCCACAACTAGCATGCGTACCCGTGTTTGGGAACGAGGTAGCGGCATTACTCAGGCTTGTGGCACTGGTGCATGCGCCACAGCTGTAGCAGCTGTACTCACTGGCCGTGCTGGTCGCTTCTCACAGATTGTGATGGATGGCGGTACACTGAGCATTGAATGGCGCGAGTCGGACAATCACGTCTATATGACTGGTCCTGCCGAGTTCGTGTTCGACGGAAAAATAGAATATAGCAAACTTCAAATACAATAAAAGATTATGGCATTAGTAAACATTCATTTCCTAAACCTGCAGCAGAACTATCTGTTTGCCGACATTGCCAAGAAGGTGAACGCCTTCAAGGTGATGCACCCCAAGGCCGACGTCATCTCGCTGGGGATTGGCGACGTGACGCAGCCGTTGGCGCCTGCTGTCGTAGAGGCCATGCACAAGGCTGCTCACGAGATGGGTACCATCAAGGGCTTCCACGGATATGGTCCTGAACAGGGCTACGACTTCCTGCGTGAAGCTATTCTAAAGAATGACTTCCTGCCGCGTGGTGTCCACCTCAGTATCGACGAAATTTTTATCAATGACGGCGCAAAGAGCGACACTGGCAACTTCCAGGAACTGTTGCACTGGGACAACTTCATCGGCGTGACCGATCCCATCTATCCTGTCTATATCGACTCGAACGTGATGATTGGCCGTTGCGGCAACTATCGCGACGGACGTTGGACGAACGTGCGCTACCTGCCTACGACAGCCGAGAACGGTTTCGTCCCAGAACTGCCAAAGGGGCGTCCTGTGGATGTCATCTACCTCTGTTACCCCAACAATCCGACGGGTACGGTGATCACCAAACAGGAACTGCGCAAGTGGGTGAACTACGCGCTGAAGAATGATGCGCTGATTCTATATGATGCTGCCTATCAGGCCTACATCCGTGACCCGGAGATACCACGTTCTATTTATGAGATCCGTGGTGCCCGCAAATGCGCCGTCGAATTCCACTCGTTCTCGAAGACCGCAGGATTTACGGGCGTGCGTTGCGGCTACACTGTCGTTCCGAAGGAGGTGAGTGTATCGACTTTCGAGGGCGAACGTATCTCTCTCAATCAACTATGGTTGCGCAGGCAGTGCACGAAGTTCAATGGCACGAGTTACATCTCACAGCGAGCTGCCGAGGCTATCTACACACCAGAGGGTAAGCAGCAGATCCAACAGACTATCGACTACTACATGGACAATGCCCACCGGATGCTCACCAAACTGCGTGAACTGGGCTACGAAGTCTACGGTGGCGAGAATGCACCCTACATCTGGATGCGCACCTCAGAAGGCATGGGCTCGTGGCAGTTCTTCGAGGCCCTGCTCTACGGCGCGAACGTGGTCTGCACGCCGGGTGTCGGCTTCGGTCCTTCGGGTGAGGGCTATGTCCGCTTCACAGCTTTTGGTAGTCACGAGAAAACAGAAGAAGCATTAACGAGAATAGAAAACTGGACAAAACATTTAGAGCCCCTTGATAAGGGGCGGCTATAATGCAGGGATTAATTAAAAAATAGAAATTATGGAAGCATTAAGATTTCAGGTTGTCGGCGAGGCATTCAAGAAGAAGCCGATCGACGTAAAAACACCAAGTGAAAGACCCGCAAAGTATTTTGGCAAGAAGGTCTTCAACCGTGAGAAGATGTACAAGTACCTGCCGAAGGACGTGTACGAGAAGATGATTGACGTGATGGACAATGGCGCACGTTTGGATCGTCAGATTGCAGATGCTGTGGCAGAAGGCATGAAACAGTGGGCTACTGAGAATGGTGTGACACACTACACACACTGGTTCCAGCCTCTGACGGAAGGTACTGCCGAGAAGCACGACTCGTTTATCGAGCACGACGGCAAAGGCGGTATGGTAGAAGAATTCACAGGTAAACTGCTCGTTCAGCAGGAGCCTGATGCAAGTTCATTCCCCTCTGGTGGTATCCGCTCTACCTTCGAGGCACGTGGTTATTCTGCATGGGATCCCACATCGCCTGTATTCATCATCGATGATACGCTTTGTATCCCCACCGTATTTATCTCTTATAGTGGTGAGGCACTCGACTACAAGGCTCCGTTGCTGCGTGCGCTCCATGCTGTGAATGTCGCTGCCGTCGATGTCTGCCACTATTTCGACCCAGAGGTGAAGAAGGTGACGTCAAACCTCGGTTGGGAACAGGAGTATTTCCTCGTTGACGAGGGACTCTATGCCGCACGTCCTGACCTGCTGTTGACGGGTCGTACGCTGATGGGCCACGACTCGGCCAAGAACCAACAGATGGATGACCACTACTTTGGTGCCATTCCTGAGCGCGTACAGGCCTTTATGAAGGATTTGGAGTTCGAGGCTTTGGCTCTCGGTATCCCCTGTAAGACACGCCACAATGAGGTGGCTCCCAACCAGTTTGAGTTGGCACCCATCTTCGAGGAAACCAACCTCGCTGTCGATCATAACATGCTGCTGATGTCGGTCATGAAGAAGGTGGCCCGCAAGCACGGTTTCCGCGTGCTGCTCCACGAAAAGCCCTTCGCAGGCATCAACGGTAGTGGTAAGCACAACAACTGGTCGCTGAGCACCGACACTGGTGTGCTGTTGCACGCCCCTGGCAAGACTGCCGAGCAGAACCTGCGCTTTGCCACGTTCATCGTTGAGACGCTGATGGGTGTCTATAAGCACAACGGACTGTTGAAGGCCTCTATCATGAGTGCCACCAACGCCCATCGTCTGGGTGCCAACGAGGCTCCTCCCGCCATTGTGTCTTCATTCCTCGGCAAGCAGGTCAGTGAGCTGCTCGATCACATTGAGAAGGCCGACGTGGACGACATTCTCGCCATGGCTGGCAAGCAGGGGCTGAAGATGGATATCCCCGAGATTCCCGAGTTGTTCATCGACAATACCGACCGTAACCGTACATCTCCATTCGCCTTCACAGGAAACCGTTTCGAGTTCCGTGCCGTAGGTTCTGAGGCCAACTGTGCCAGCGCGATGATCGCCCTCAACAGTGCCGTTGCTGAAGCCCTCGTGAGCTTTAAGAAACGTGTTGACGCCAAGATTCCTGAGTTCGAGAAGAAACTCGCAGGTACCGGTCACAGCGCTACCTTCCACGCTATCATCGACGTGCTGCGCGACGATATCAAGACCTGTAAGCCCATCCGCTTCGACGGCAATGGTTATTCCGACGAGTGGGTCGCTGAGGCTGAGAAGCGCGGACTGGATGTCGAGAAGTCTTGTCCGAAGATTTTCGAGCGTTACCTCGACAAGGAGAGCATCGACATGTTCGAGAGTCTGGGTGTGATGACGAAGAAGGAACTTGAGGCCCGCAACGAGGTGAAGTGGGAGACCTATACGAAGAAGATTCAGATTGAGGCTCGCGTGTTGGGTGATCTGTCAATGAACCACATCATCCCCGTTGCTACTCACTATCAGAGCCAGTTGCTGAAGAACGTGGAAAATATGGCTGCAATCTTCCCTGTCGACAAGGCTGAGAAACTCTCTGCCCGTAATATCAAGATTATTGAGGAGATTGCCGAGCGCACCTCTGCCATCGAGAAAGGAGTTGAGGAGTTGGTTAACGCTCGTAAGCTGGCCAACAAGATTGAGGACGAGCACGAGAAGGCCATCGCCTACCACGACAAGGTAGAGCCAAAACTCGACACCATCCGCTATGAAATCGACAAGCTGGAGCTCATCGTCGATGACTCACTCTGGCCGCTGCCGAAGTATCGTGAACTGTTATTCATAAGATAATTTGGGAAATCTTTTGGTCGTAGCCCATTGGCTTACGCCGAAGCCCCGATTAACGGGGTATCTCAAATGTTTGAAGTTTGCAAGGGACTCGAAGCTGTGATAGCTTCGAGTCCCATATTTTGGATATTTACGTTACTTTGTCATCTGCAGTTTGCATTTTGGCGTCCTGCTGGAGTTGGAGCGTCGGAAAAGTTTTAAAAACCGTGAAAAGTTCAGAATCTGTGGCTTTTGCGTTTGGACGTTTGGAAAGAAATTACTAACTTTGCAGTCGAAAATTTCTAATTCATCTAACATATTATTAAGAATTATGGTTAATTACAAGGATTTAGGTCTCGTGAATACTCGCGAGATGTTTAAGAGAGCAGTTGCTGGCGGCTATGCTATTCCCGCATTCAACTTTAACACTATGGAGCAGATGCAGGCTATCGTTCAGGCTGCTGTTGAGACCAA
>Ga0310697_10005958_pt1 | contig 11680 bp, 8 predicted proteins | sample 172DNAGHGlowgp2_FD_203883 | JGI IMG/M metagenome (GOLD analysis project Ga0310697, IMG submission 203883) | Sheep rumen microbial communities from Palmerston North, Manawatu-Wanganui, New Zealand - 1728 DNA GHGlow gp2 (v2) (version 2) | ecosystem: Host-associated > Mammals > Digestive system >... | reverse complement strand
TTCGCGATATGGAAAATTGCGTTTTGAGCGGCACCACCATCCTGAGTATTAAGGTCCATGCCTGTGATTTTCAAGGTTATGGAGGCGGGTGTTTCGTCATTAGGTGGTGTCCCTAACTCCATAACCAAGTGCGCTTCAGTTGAGGCCTCGGCATTGATGAAGATTTTTCCATACATGATAATGGTGCTCGTGTTCTCGAAGACGAGTTTATATGTGCCGCTCGTAATCGTGAAGCCGTTGAGTACGGTTTTACCATCACCGCCCTCCAAAAGCGTTGCAGTTGAAGATTCGTCACCTTGGTATACATTGAAAACGTTGTCGTTACCCGTAGAGCGCAAATAATAAGTCCCAGGATTAGCTGGAGCCCAACCACCTTCATTTTCCTGCCCTATCATCCTTCCGCCACACATCACCAGCATGGCGGTCATCAAAATCCGGCAAAGCCTTCCATAGCTCTGCTTTGTTGTTCTTTGTGTAAAGTATTTCATCGATTTGTTAATTACTATTCAAAATTATGGTAAACGGGATGGCTCCCGAAAAAATATCTTCAAAATGAAAACACCGTAGGCAAGCCCTTTGTCGGTTGGGCTTGTCGGGATGGGTTGGGTCGTAGATGCCCTATGCCTTGCATTGCGTGCAGCGCGGCTGTGGCAGGTTCAGATTGGTGACTTGTCGTAGTCGTGTTGTAGTAATGTAACGCACTCATTTTGCGCATGATAAAATGGTTATTTGTATTATTCACTTGCCCCTTGGCCTCACGGTTTTGGGAGCCGTTGAAATAGTCTGCAAAGGTAGGTATTTTTACCTATCAATCAACACTTTACGGAGAAATATTTCAAGTATTTCGCACGGTGTTGGTAAATTGTTGGTAATCAATGAGATATAAAATCTTATTCGGGTGAAAACAGATGACCCAAGAGCATTTGGTGCGAAGGTATGCGAGAAATGGATGCCTATGCAATAGTCTTCGACGGGAGAATCCTATCGACGAAGTTTGTCTAATGCTTTCTTGACTTTGTCGAAGTACTCGTCTACGGTCATGCTCTGGTTTTGCGAGGTCTTTTTCCTCTTGCCTACGTTCACGAAGTAGGTGGCAGTTGGTTCGCTGGCCATGGTCACGGGGCTGTTGGTGTCATATTCTCTTGTCGTCATGGCGGTTTTTTTTCTGTTTTCCATCGCAAAAGTACAATTTTTTTCGGATAACTTGACGGAATCGACCAAAAAAAGGCAGATTCCGTCAACTTATCGCCGATAACTTGACGGAATCTTGCAAAAAACGACGGATTCCGTCAAGTTATTTTCCTTTTCTGTGGCTTTCGTTTTGTTTAAGTGGAAGCTACTAAGGATTGCTCCGTAGGAGCTTTCTTTTAATAACAAAATACAATGAACCAGAGAGTTATGCTCCGTAGGAGCTTTCTAATTGACTATTTGGACTGCAAAAATAACAAAAAAATGCACATCATTTCTTCAGCGCCGCCTCGGCCTGCTTGATGGTGCCGCGCTCGCCGTTGACGAAGGCCACCACGAAAGCGTCCTTGTAGCCCAAGGCGCGCACCTCGCTTTGGCGTTTCTGTGCGGCTTCCTTCGTGGTGAAACGGCCTGAAATGTAACGGAACGCACCGTTGTATTCGTAAACCGCAACCTCCTTCACGCCGCTGAAAGCCTTGTCGGTGGAAGCCACCTTCTTGTCGCGGCTGGCGAATTGCACGGCGAAATAAGTGTCGCCCGAGGCGGCAGGCTTCGCCTCCGCTTCCGTTTGGGCAGCCAAATGGTTTTCCGACTCAAACTCGCGCTTGTATTCCTCGAAGGCACGATACAAGGCCAAGGCCATCTGCGTTTGTCCTTTCTCGGAGTTGAGGAATTGTTCCTCCTTGTTATTATTAATGAAGCCTAACTCCACCAAGATGCTTGGCATGGCGGTTTTCCAAAGCACGAGGAAACCTGCCTGCTGCACGCCACGGTCGTGGCGGCCCTTGGCGGCAAACTGCTTCTGCACCTTGTCGGCAAGGGTGAGGCTTTGGCCTTGGTAGACGCTTTGCGTCAGCGAGAAGAGGATGTAGGCCTCGGTGCTGTTGGGGTCGAAGTTGTCGTAGGCGTCGGTGTTGTCCTCCAAAAGGATGGCCGCGTTTTCCTTTTTTGCCACGTTGAGGTTGGCCTCGTTTTTCGATTCACCCATCACGAAGGTCTCGGCGCCGTAGGCCGAATTGGGTGTGGCGGTGGAGTTGCAATGGATGGAGACGAACACGTCGGCGTTGTTGCGGTTGGCGATGGCGGCGCGTTCGCTCAGCTCGATGAATTTGTCGGTCTTGCGCGTGTAAATCACCTTCACGTCGGGCAGGTTTTCCTCGATATAAGCCCCAAACTTCAAAGCCACGGCCAGATTCAAGGCTTTTTCGGTGGTCACCTTGCCCAAGGCGCCCGTGTCCTTGCCGCCATGGCCCGCGTCGATGACGATGGTTTGTATCTTCTCGCCCTTCTGGGCCAAGGCGCACAGAGGCAGCAGAAATATCATCAGTAAGACACCAAATCGCGAAATCTTTCGTTCTATCATAGTAAATTCAGAATTAAGTTGAACCATAATTCATAAAGTTCATTTGTTTATCTTTGCAGCGAATTTCAAGCGTACAAAAGTAATCGTTTTCGCATTGACAAAACGCACGACATATAAAAAATATTTCCCACGGTGGGCCTTTTTGTTGCTTGCCGCGATGGCCGTGATGTTTTATGGATGCAGGCAAATGGCTCATGTTGAGAAAGATAAGCATGATTTCGGGCACAAGGCCGACACGCTTAAGGCCGATACGGTTGCTTTGCCGGAACGCATCGTCGACACGATTGCGATGGTGGCCGACACGATGAACGACCCCTGTTTGGACACCCTTGTAGAGACGCAAAATCTTGCGTCTCCCACTGTCGATTCCATTTTCGAGACGCAAGATTTTGCGTCTCTACAGGGGGATTCGTTGCGTTACGACACCTTGAAACACGCCCGCCGCGAGCGTTTCAAGCCGCCTCGCTCAGGCTCGGCCATCGAGACCAAGGTCATCTGCTCGGCGAGCGACTCAGTGTATCGCGACATGAGCCAAAAGAAAATCTTCTATTACGGCAACGCCGAGGCCAAATATGATGACATCACCTTGAAAGCCAGTTGCTTGGAATTCGACCTTGAAACGAGTACCTGCCGCGCCTACGGCGTTCTGGATTCTGTGGGCAAATGGCAAGGCCGTCCCGTGTTCACGCAAGGCGAGTCGACCTTTGAGGCCAACGAGATGCTTTACAATTTCAAGACCAAGAAAGGCATCATCACCAAGGTGTGGACCGAGGAGCAGGGCGGTTACCTGCACGGCGAGCGCATCAAGCGCATGGACGACAACAGCATCAACATCCGCACGGGCGGCTACACCACCTGCGACCTCAAGGAGCACCCGCACTACCAGTTCAAGTTCACCAAAGCCAAGGTCATCCCCGACGACAAAATCGTCACCGGCCCCATCTACATGACCGTCGCCGACATCCCGCTGCCCCTCGCGCTGCCTTTCGCCATGATTCCCAACACGAAAGGCAAAAAGTCGGGCCTCATCATCCCCACCTACGGCGAGTCGGCCAACCGAGGCTTCTATTTCGAAAATGGCGGCTACTATTGGGCCATCAACGACCACTACGACTTGCAAGTCTTGGGCGACATCTACACCCGTGGCTCGTGGGGCATCAAGCCTACGTTCCGCTACAACCGCCGTTACAAGCACAACGGATCGATGGCCTTGGGATTCGCCGTCAACAAGATAGGCACGAAAGGCGCCGCCGACTACCAGGAAAGCACCGACTTCAAAATCCAATGGACCCACAAGCAAGACCCCAAGGCCCACCCGAGGCGCAATTTTTCGGCCAACGTCAACATCGTCAGCTCCAACTTCAACAAATACAACGCCACCACCACCACCGAACAGCTGAGCAACACTTTTAATTCAAGTATTTCGTACCAGACCAATTTTGGCGGCAAAGTCTACCTCACACTCAACGCCAACCACAGCCAAAACACGCTGACGCGCCAAGTGACGGCTTCGTTGCCCGAGATGACCCTCACCGTCAACACGTTCTATCCCCTGAAAAACGTGGGCAAGACCGGTAAGAAACGCTGGTACCAAAACATCAGCATGGGCTACACGATGAACGGCAAGATGTACATCAACGATGTTGACACCGTGCTGTTTCGTGGCATCACCGACGACTTTGGCGGCTGGGCCAGGACCATGTTCCGCGAGCGCGCCCAAATGGGTATCCGACACACGATGCCCATCACCGCTTCCATCAAGCTGCTGAAACATTTTTCGTGGAGCAATACCCTGACGCTCAATGACTACATGTATTTCAACCATTTCGAAAAACAATGGGTGCACGACACCGACTCGACCGGCCACCTGCAAACCGACACCATCTTTGGCTTCCGCAACCTCTTCGACTTCAGCGCCAGCAGCAACCTCACCACCAAGATATACGGCATGGTCAACTTCGCCCGAGGTCCCATTCGCGCCATCCGCCATGTGATTACGCCCACCATCGGCTTCACCTACCGCCCCAATTTCGGCGACCCCAAGTGGGGCGTCTACGGCACCTATACCGACGGCAACGGCAAGGAGCAAACCTACAACAAATTCGAGCGCGCCCTCTATGGCGCTCCTTCGCAAGCCCAGCAAGGCCTGCTCACTTATAATATAGGTAATAATTTGGAAATCAAGGTGCCGTCGAAAACCGACACGATTACGGGTGTGAAGAAAATCCCCATTTTCGAGTCGTTGAGCCTTTCGGGCAACTACGACATCACCAAGGACTCGGTGCGCCTGTCGCCCTTGGCGATTAGCGGTCGCACCACGCTGTTCAAGAAGCTGAGCATCAACTACAGCAGCTCGTGGGACCCCTACGCCGCCGACTCGTTGGGTCGCCGCATCAACAAGTTTGAGATCATCGAAAACGGCCGGCTCTTCCGCAAGACCGGTTCGTCGTGGCGTTTCAGCTTGAGCTACACCTTCAACCAAAAAGACCTCGAAAAGCTGTTAGGCAAGAAAGGCAGCAAGGACCTACGCGACGAAATCAACAGCCAAGCACAACGCTCCAATGCCTTCGACCAGGACGAACTGAACGAAATCATGGGCAACCCCAATGCCTACGTCGACTGGACCACACCCTGGTCGGTATCGTTGAGCTATAACCTGACCTACACCACATCCGTTGCCTACGCCGCTTTCTTTGGCATTGCCACCAACACGCACGTGCACACCATCGGCCTCAACGGCGACATCAGCATCACGCCCAAGTGGAAGTTCACCTTCTCGACAGGTTGGGATTTCGTCAACAACAACATCACCTACACCAACCTCAGCATCTACCGCGACCTCCACTGCTGGGAAATGCGCTTCAACTGGATTCCTATCGGCAGCTACAAGAGCTGGAACTTCACCATCAACGTGAAAGCCTCCGCACTGAAGGACTTGAAGTATACGAAGAAGAAGGATTACCGCGATAATTAGTTTACTGCTCCGTAGGAGCTATCATTTAATAACTGAGCACAACGCCCATCTCATCATGCTCCGTAGGAGCTTTCTTTTGTTCCATTAAGAATTTTTGAATATAAAATTTCGGATTTTCAATCTTTATATCAAAAATTCCCTATCTTTGCCCCCGACAAACCATTAATTATTTAATTGCCTATGAAAAAAGCATTTACCCTCATCCTCGCGCTGGCCCTTGGTTTTGGCCTGAAAGCGCAATGTCCGCTCACCACCGCCGTCGACTTCACGGCCACGGACGTTCACGGCACCGAAGTCCACCTCTTCGACATCCTCGACGGTGGCCGGTACGTGCTCATCGACTTCTTCTTCACCACCTGCGGGCCGTGCCAGCAAGCCACGCCCAAAGTCGTGGAATCCTACTACGCCATGGGCTGCAACATGCACGACGTGTTCTACATGGAAATCGCCACGGGCGACAGCGACGCGGCCTGCCTCAACTGGGTGAACAACTATGGCGTGGAATATCCCACCATCAGCGGTGTTGGCGGTGGTACCACCATTTGCAACCAATACCAAATTCCGGCCTATCCCACTCTCATCCTCATCGCTCCCGACCGCTCCATTGTCATCCAAGACCTGTGGCCCATCAACAATGCCCAGACGGTCATCGCTGCCCTGGAACAACATGGACTGCAGCAGCACGACTGCAACACACCGAGCTACGACCCGCAAGTGAGCATCACCATCAACGATGTGACGGAGAACAGCATCACGGCCACGTTCACACCCAACGCCGATTGCGCTTCGTACTACTACCTGTGTGCCACCGAAGCCCAAATCATGGAATGGATTGCCACGGGTGAGGATTTCAACACCATCATCCAAAACCACGGAGGCATTGAACCCGCTGCCACGACCATCATTTTCCCCGACCTGTCGCCCGAAACGGAATATAAGGTTCTTGCCTTGCCCGTCGACCCCGACGGCAACTATGGCAATCCTGCCAGCGAAACCGTGACCACCTTGCCGGAAGTGGTTTATGACGAGACGCTGACTTTCAGCATGGATACGGTAACGCTGCCTTGGTGCGAAGTGACTTGGATCACCGTTTACAACAACACCGCCGAAGACGCCACCATTGTGAAAATCTGTGATGATCGCTATGAATTGGGTTTCTACATTGGTTCAGACGCGATTCTTTCTTGCAATGAAACAGAGATTACCATTCCACAAGGCGGTTCCATTGAACTTGGCATCGAGTGCTGTGTGACTGGCAAGAGCATCGTCCCCGATGTTGTTACCGTTTCTAGCAACCTGGCTGATGCCCAATTCGTGGTCATGGTGGACGACACTTGGTCGGTGGGAGAGAACAATGCCACAGTCACGCTCTTCCCCAACCCCGCCAACGACTTCGTGACCCTCAAGGGCGAAAGCCTCGGCACGGTGCGCGTCTACAACACGATCGGGCAGAAGATGGACGAATTTGAGGCCAACGGCACGGAACTCAACATCAGCACGAAACACTACAACAACGGCATCTATTTCGTCAAAACCGAAAGTCAGACTGTCCGTTTTGTGGTTACACATTAATATAGACGCAGGACTTCAAGACGCGGAACGCGACTCGCATTCCGCGTCTCCTTTCTTTTGTTCGGAAAGAAAAAATGGCGCAAGCGGTGCAACGTATTCAATAATTTTGTACTTTTGCAGCCCGATTTTCAGGCGCAATGGAAAAGAAAAACGAATATCTGATTCCGATTAGTGGCCTCGCCTTGGGAAGCCATTCCTACCAGTTTGAAATCACGGATGATTTCTTCGCTGATAGGGATTACTCTGAAATCCAACAAGGTAAGGTTGCCGTTAGCCTCGACATCGACCGTGAGGAAACCATGCTGACGCTTCAGTTTGGCCTCGAGGGGACGGTGCGCGTGGCTTGCGACCGTTGTGCCGACGAATTCGACTTGCCCATTGCCGACGAGCGCGAGTTCTTCATCAAATTGGGCACGGAGAACGCTGAAGAAACCGACGACGTGGCCGTTGTGGCTCCCGATGCGCACGACTATGACATCAGCTCGTTGATCTACGAGTTCATCATTCTCGCCATTCCGATGCACCGTGTGCATCCCGAAGGTGAGTGCAACCCCGAGATTATCGCCATGCTGAACGCCGACCCCGAGCCTGCCGACGACGATGAGGAAACCATCGACCCACGCTGGGCGGCATTGAAAGACATTAAATTAGAAGAAGATAACAAATAACTGATTACGAACTTATTAAAGTAAAAACGAAATGGCACATCCTAAAAGAAGACAGTCTCACACCAGAGGCGCTAAGAGAAGAACGCACTACAAGGCCGAAACGCCCAACGTGACCATCGATCCCGTCACCGGCACCATGCACATCATGCACCGTGCTTACTATGTTGATGGCGACTTGTACTACAGAGGCCAGTTAGTCATGGCCGCCAAGCAGTGATGCTGGCAGGGTTCTAAAGCCGACAAACCATGACCCACTCAGAGATAAGACAGACTTCACAATCGTGACCGCCGCGAGGCCAAGTCATGGTTGTGCAGTCTTTGTTTTGTCTTTTTTGAGAAAAATTTCATCGGAAAAACCTTGCGTATTCGAAAATTTCCTATATTTGCAGCGTGAAAGCCGATGAAGGCTACAAACAACGGATTTTTTTCATAATCTTTATATTGTTTTTCCCCACCTATTTCCCCAGTAGGTGGGGTTTTTTATATCCTTGCTTGAAATCTCCAATAAGTTTTTTATCTTTGCGCTTTCTTTTGGAAGTAACAAACAAACACATAACACAATGAAAAAGCTATCTTCATTAATCGCAGCCTTAGTGCTGTCATTGTCAGTGGTCCGCGCCGACGAAGGCATGTGGCTGCCTTACGCCCTCAACGGGCAAAACCTCGCCGAAATGCAAGCCATGGGTTGCAAACTCACGGCGGAACAAATCTTCAGCTTCAACCAACCCAGTATCAAGGATGCCATCGTGCAATTCGGTGGCGGATGCACGGGCGAAATCATCTCGCCCGAAGGCCTGCTGCTCACCAACCACCACTGCGGACTGAGTTTCGTGCAGAAACTCTCGTCGATCGAGCACGACTACCTTACCGACGGCTTCTGGGCCAAGAGCAAGGGCGAAGAACTGCCCAACCAAGGTCTCTCCGTCTTGTTTTTGAATAAGGTGGAAGATGTGACCGATGAAGTGCTGAAAGGCGTCACCGCTGAGACCACTGAGGCCGAGCGCAGCGAGATCGTGGAAAAAAACATCCGCAGCATCACCAAGGAACGCAAGGGCGACCGCAACGTGCGCGTCGAGGTTGTGCCGTTCTATAGCGGCAACCAGTACATCTTGTTCGAGTACGACGAGTATAAGGACGTGCGCCTCGTGTGCTGCCCGCCTTGGGGCATCGGCAAATACGGCGCCGACACCGACAACTGGACCTGGCCGCGCCACAAGGGCGACTTCAACATCTTCCGCGTCTACACCGCCCCCGACGGTAGCCCCGCCGAGTACAGCGCCGACAACATCCCGATGAAATCGAAGTGGTATCTGCCCATTAATCTCGGTGGCGTGAAGCCTGGCGACTATGCTATGATCCTCGGCTATCCCGGCTCGACCGACCGCTATTCGACCTCCTACACCGTGAAGAACGTCATCCACGAAGAAGGTCCCGCCATCATCGACTGCCGCACCACCAAGCTCGAAAACTACCGCAAGCACATGGACGCCGACCAAGAGGTGTTCATCATGTACGCCTCCAAGCAGGCCAGCGTGTCGAACTACTGGAAATACTACATCGGTCAGGTGAAGCAACTCAAGCGCAACCACGTCTACGAAAAGCGTGTGGCCCAAGAGGAAGACTTCATGAACTGGGTCAATGCCGACCCGAAGCGCAAGGCCGAATATGGCGACATCTTCACGGGCATCAAAGCCAAGTGGGACATCCTTGATGAGATTGAGAAGTCGTTTGTCTACCATCGCGAAGCCGGCTGGAACGGTGGCGAGGCCATCGCCTTTAGCCGCAGGTTCATGCGCATCAACCAAATGTTTGAAGAGAAGGCCGAAAAAGCCGACATCAAGGCCGCTGCCGAAAAGATGCAGCCTGCCGTGGAGACTTTCTTCAAGGACTATTCCATGCCCCTCGATCAAGATGTGACCGCCGCGTTGCTTGGCTTGTTCTACAAGAACATTTCCGCCAACCTCATGCCGAGCGAGATTATGCGCATTGGCTTGGAAAACAATGGCGACTTCACTCAATATGTGGCCAAGGCCTTTGAGAAGTCCATCTTCACCGACAAGGCTCGTTTGGAGAAGTGGATGCAGAAGCCCAAAGCCCTCGACAAAGACCCCATCTTTGCCCTCGCAATGAATATCATCGAATCGTATCAAACCTTGTATGCCCGCTATGAGGAAGCCCAAAATCTTGGCAACGAGGGCGAGCGCCTCTACATGAAGGGCCTGATGGAGATGCAAAAGGACCGCAACTTCTATCCTGATGCCAACTTCACCATGCGCCTGACCTACGGTACCGTGGAGCCTTACAAGGCCGCCGATGCCGTCAACTATAACTATTATACCACCATGGACGGCGTGATGGCCAAGTACGTGCCTGGCAACTGGGAGTTCGACATCCCGCAGGACGTGCGCGACCTCGCCAACCGTCGCGACTATGGCCGCTATGCCAACGAAAACGGTGAGTTGGTCGTCAACTTCATCACCACCAACGACATCACGGGCGGCAACTCGGGTAGTCCCGTCATCGACGGCGAGGGCAACCTCATCGGTTTGGCCTTCGACGGCAACTGGGAAGCCATGAGCGGCGACCTCAGCTTCGAGCAAAAGGTGCAGCGCACCATCTGTATGGATGCCCGCTACCTGCTGTGGTGCATCGAGAAGGTGGGCAAGTGCCAGAACATCATCGATGAGCTGGTGATAGAATAAGTAGGTGTAGTTTTTGGACTCGAGACTTTTTTGCTCTGAGCTTTAAGCCGTAAGCTGTAAGCTATAAGCCTGGTAGCAACGATGCTAATGGCTTATGGCTTACAGCTTATAGCTTATCGCTCTCAAAATCTCGTGTCAAATGGTATTGTTTTTAATCTTAAAAGTTGCTTAAATGAGTAGGGGTTTCATCAAAGAAGGCGACCAGGAGGAAGTTCCAAGGGTGCCGATGCGGGCCTACCTGCCAGAAGGCGTGCCCAACTTCGTCACCAAAGAAGGGCTTGAAGCACTCAAGGCGGAGCTGAAAAGCCTTGAAGACGAACGCTCCACGGTCGGTGACAACTACATCATGAGCAACTTCATCGAGGCAAAGATGAAGTTGCTCATCGGTCGTATCAATAGCGCTGTGGAGGTCGACCTTTCCAAGGCGAACAAAGACACGGTGAGCTTCGGGGCATGGGTGCGCTTCAACGGTCGCGTGGTGAGGATTGTGGGCGTCGACGAGGCCGACGTCGACAAAGGCCTCATCTCGTTCATCTCGCCTTTGGCCAAGTCGCTGATGGGGAAGAAGGAGGGAGACATCATTGGATTGAAAGGCTCGGAAAAGATAACGGTGGAGAAAGTGTCGTTTGAGCCGATGCCGCTCACGCAGGTTGTCCGTGAAAAAACCTCGTTTCCGTCATTGCGAGCGGAGCGTGGCAATCCAGCCTCGGAAATAGCGACCATCAAAGAAGAGCCAATGCAGGCAGAACTACCTCAGCAAGAAGTACAAAAGAAAGTCGCGGACTTGCCAGCCAAAACAGACGAACCGCATCGATTCGAACCCGAGACGAACGCCATGGAATTCCTGCCCATCGTCAACGAGCGGGGCAATATTGTTGGTCGGGCAACATATTTTGAACTGCACAAAGGAAACAAATTGTTGCACCCTGTCGTGCATCTGCATGTCATTAATGGAAAAGGCGAGACCACAAGGCTGTATTGGTGGCATGTGGCCTTCGGCGAAACGCCGGAGAAAACCCTCAAGCGGAAGATGGCGGAGATTTTGGGTTTGCCGGAAGCGAAGCCAAAACTGAAACGGCAATACATCAGGGAGGCCAAGACCGAGAAGGAACTGGTTTATGTCTTTACGGTCGTTTCCGAAAACGAGCTGCCCATTACTCCTGAAGGGGAAGCGTATAGCGTTCTTTTTGAGAAGGATTAATAGCTCTTCGCG
>Ga0310697_10005957_pt1 | contig 11682 bp, 4 predicted proteins | sample 172DNAGHGlowgp2_FD_203883 | JGI IMG/M metagenome (GOLD analysis project Ga0310697, IMG submission 203883) | Sheep rumen microbial communities from Palmerston North, Manawatu-Wanganui, New Zealand - 1728 DNA GHGlow gp2 (v2) (version 2) | ecosystem: Host-associated > Mammals > Digestive system >... | reverse complement strand
GGGCTGATCGGGATTGACGGGCTGATCGGGAGTGGTGGAAGGAGCGGTGATCACGACATCGTCGATATTGACGCGGAACTGGTCAACGCTGTTGAAGTGACGGATGGCCACATAACCGGTTTGACCAGCGTAGGCGCTGAGGTCGATGGTGTATTGGATATAAGCACCTTGTTCACGATTGCCGCTACGGGTATCCGAGGTGGGAAGACCGTTACGGCTCATCGGAACCGTCCACGAGCTCAGAGTCGTGAAGGCCGAAGCACTGGTGTTGCTGGTCGTGGAGACGGCCACACCGATATGCTCGGGATAAGCATCTTGGTTGCAAGCCCAGAAGGTGAGGGTGCCGCCAAGTTGCACTTGAGGCGTAACGAGGTAGTTGTCAGGATAGAGCACGCTACCATTCCAAGAAGCGGAAGTGGCGTGACCATAGCCGCTGTGACCAGGAATGTTTTCGGTATTCAAAGCGTACCAGTCATTACCGTCGCCATCAGCGTCGATGGTAGTCCAGCCAGCAGGCAAGGCGAAGTCGCTACCCACAGTCTCGAAATCATCGCTGAAGACCACATTGTCGCGGTTGTTACCGCCCTTCATCTTGATGATGGAACGGCTGGTAGAGGTGTACAATGAGTAGGTGTTGGTGGTGGTATTGAAGGCATCGTAGTCGTCGTAATCGTAAGCCGAAGCGTTGAAGCCGAGGCCGCTTTCAGCCTTCCAGTACAAGCCACCGTTCCAATCCGTGTCGTTACGCAACACGCAGATCAACACGTTGCTGCTGCCGTCCCAAGCGAAGTTGCCTTGGTTGAACACGAACTCGTTCCAACCCACAACAGGGGTCATGTTGCCAGCATAGACCTTGGTCATGCCGCTGGTGAGGTGTGACGTGTTGGTCAGAGCGGTTTCGGTCACGTTGGCCATCCAGATTTGGATACCGACAGATTCATAACCGTTGACGGAGGAAGCATACCAGCTCAGGCTCGTCATCGGGGCGCGGCCCACACCGGCGGCCTGCAGTTCGGCAGCGGTGTAGAGGGTCTCACCGATGGAGTTGTAGTAGAGGTTATAATAAGGAACATAGTTGAAGGTCGAGGTGCTGGCTTCGTCGCCGATTTGAGCCTCGAAGGCGCCGCCGGCAGGGGTGCTGCCGCCGCCTTGCATCGGGCGTTCGGTGTAGTTGTTGGTAGCCATCGGGCCTTCTTCACCGTAGAAGTCTTCGGTGTAGAGGGCCACCTTGCCATTCTGGTAGCCTTCCACCACGCGGGCGTTGAGGCTCATGGCTCTGTCGACCTTGAACTTCATCACGGCGTCGTAGCCATCAGGGATGTTGGCTGCGAAGTCGGGCATGTCGTAGTTCTGGTGCAATTGGAACTGCTGGGCAGGACCGTCCCACAGGGTCGACATGTACTCTCTCCATTGCGTGGCTTCGGTCACGGTGCCGAGGTTGTAGGCCTTCTCGACCACATCCGGGCAATAAGGAGTATAAGGAGCAGCGATGATGTTGAACAGGTGTGTGCTGCGCTCGGTGGTGTTCACGGCGAGCTGGCTGTTGATCACATCGGTGCTGGTCCATTCAGGATCGGTGTTGATGTAGAGGTCGACACCGGGACGGCCGTTGGCTTCAACGGTGAAGGGATACTCGGTGGTCTCTTCGTCCATGCTGAAGTAGCCGTTGCTGTGCAGGAAGTCGATCAGGACAACTTCGACGTCTTCCTCACCATCGTTGTAGAGGTTGAAGTGATAGGGCTCCATCCAAGCGCCGATGGGGCGTTCGATGACGAGTTGGTCGATGAAGTTGTAGTCGCCATAGACAGCCAAGGTGTGGAGGCCATCGGTATAGACATGGTACTCTTTGGAAGAAATATAAGCACCATCTTCCCCGACATAGGTGTAGTCAAAATCAACGTCGTTTTGGCTGTTGTTGATGTAGACTGTAGCGTTTTCATTGAAAACGTAGCCTTCTTCGGGTTCCACAAGGATTTCCATGTAGTAAGCCATGTTGGGATCGTCGAAGGTGTCTTCTTCCGTCATAGCGGCGCGGCTTTCTCTTTCTTCGGGATCGAGATAGCTGTACCAAGCGGTTTCAACGAGGGTGTAGTGGGCGCCTTCGGGGACGTTCACTTCGAAGTCGGGATGCTGGCCCTGGACGGGAGCGGTGAAGCCTTCGATGTTGATGCTGTTGATGGCGATGGGGCCTTCACCAGAAGTGGTGTAGTGGAAGGTAGTGGTGGGGATGAATTGCTCATCATAATCCCAGTTGCTACCATACTCAAGACCGCCCCAATAATAGCCGCAAAGTGATGCAACGTAGTTGGTAGCTGCACCTTGGAAGTAAGCGCTGCTGTAGTTGTTGCCAATGGGTTGGTCAATGCCAATCAGCAGGTTGCCACCATTATAGGTGTAAGGCGTGGAGAATTCGATCGTCATGGTGCTGCCAGTGGCATCGAGCGAGCCGATATACACCGTCGTGAAGTTGGAAGGATCGATGAGTTCGGTCATCTCCGTGTTGCTCACCTCACCCAGATAGACAGTGAAGGGGCCACCCCAAGCCTCGTCAGCAGGAGTGGCAAGGACGTAGCTGATGCTGCTGATGGTGCCACCCACCATGCTCGTAAGGTCGGCGGCGGGAATGATGTACTGCGTGCTAAGGTCTTCGTCAGCATAATAGCCATATACAGGGATGTACTGGTTAGTAGCCGTACCTTCGTAAACGGTGAGGTCGCTTTCAACGGTGCCACCACCAGCGGTGATGTCGATTTGAATGTTAGCGCGGTAGTTCTGCACGTAGGTCGTGCCGCCGAACGAACCCATGTCGTACGGGTTGGGGTCGATCTGGTCGCTGTGACCCGAAATCAGACCGCCCTGGACGCTGGTGTAGTAGAAGTTACGCGTGCTGTAGCCCGAGGTGTACTCGTGCATACCGATCATCAGGTTGCTCGTTCCGTCGTATTGGAACGGGGTGTCGAGCGTGATGGTCGTCCAACCATTGTTGAAAGTCACGGTGCCGCTAAACACCATGTCGGAGGCCGTAACGGTCTCCCAGTCGGTACCGCTCGAGAAGTTGCTTCTCGAGACGTTCTTCATGAACACGTCCACCTGATTGGTCGAGGCGTCCGTGCTCGACATGTTGAAACTGATGGCATTGATCGTGCCGGCAGTTCCAATTTCGTCAGCAGTGTAAACCTGCTCGACGAACGAGTAGCCCCAAAGGCTATTGAACGGAGCATAGTAAGTAGTGCTCGTTCCATCGCCGATGGTAACTACATCCGCCTTTGCCACACCCATGAAGGCGAGCAAAAGCGTCATCATCAAAGAAAATACTTTCTTTTTCATAATGATTTGAATTTAGTTAATAATTGAGTGAATTGATTGATTTGTTTTGTTTCGTTGACTATAAATGCAAATTGCATCGTTCCAATAGGCACGATGGCAACTAATTTCCTAAGCATAATACGAACATTCGAATGCATAGTAAACGCGTTATTTTTGTTGTCTAGACATCTATATGACTTGCAAGTCGGGTTTTACCCTTAGTCGGGTTGGGCTTTTTTTTACGATTTTTCTGGTTTTTTCTTTTATTTTATTGGTTGTTAGCTTGTTATATCGGGGACTTACGTCGCCTGATTAATGGCCTGTCGCCCCTATGGGGGCTATGATTGGCGTTGCAAAGATACGAATTATTTTTGAATGTACATGAGGCAATTTTTGCAGTCGAAGATGAGGCGGAAGAGAGATTGTGTTTTAATCCCCCCTGCCCCCCTTAAAAGGGGGATGCCTACCGGGCGAAGGAAGAGGTCGGTGGCTTTTTGGCCGGTTTCCTTGCTGCAGAGGCCGTTGACGTAGCGGATGCAGTGGTGGCAGGTCATTAATTGGTCGGGGATGGCGTCGGGGGCTATTGTAGGGACGCACCGCGTGCGTCCGCATTGCGTGCGTCCGTTTTCATCGGCGGACACATTCGATGTGTCCGTACAACGCGTTTCCCGTTGCGATTGGTGGCATTCCACCAAGGCCTCGGTCAGTTTTTCAACCAGCTGGCGTTTCATCTCGCCGATGATGGAGGCGGGGATGAGGCGCGGCGCGGCAAATTGCAATTCCAGATTAATGGGATTGAAGGGCGTGTCGCCCCATTGAAGGGCCTTCTTTCGGATGTTCTCCGTGGCCTTTTCGGGGTTGGTGGCGGTGTTTTTTTCACAGGTGACGCTGGTAGAGACGCGATTAATCGCGTCTCTACAAACGGCGACCATTTCATACCCGGTTTCGGTCTCGGTCAAGGTCAGATTAATGTCGATTTTGCGGTTGCCGGTGGAGGCGTCCACCTGTTTTTGCCATTCGATGTCGTAGTTGCGGTAGATTCTCGCGCCGCGATGGGCACCGTGGGGACGGTTGCACGAAACGGTTAGGCGGCTGCCACGATGTGACAGCCCTACAAAACCGTTGACTACGTCGGCACGGATGCCAATTAATTCATTGTCCTGGTTCAGGAAACACAGGCCGTCGCCGTTGTGTAAGACCTTGTCGGTGGCGAGTTCCATGCGCAAGGGGTTGCACCAGGTCACCTCGCCGATGTATTCGCCCATCGATTTCGGAGTAAAGGGCGAATCGATGCCTTTCTGCCGACCGTTGATGAAGAAATCGGTGAAACCACGGTTGAACGATTTCTCGGGGTTGACCTCAAACGTGTATTGGCAATGGCCTTGCGCGGCTTTTTCATATTCCGGTCTGCGCTCAAAAATCGCATCCAGTTTCTGGCGGTAGAACGCCGTGACGTTCTTCACATAGTCGGCCTCTTTCATGCGTCCTTCTATCTTGAAGCTGGTGATGCCGGCATCCATTAATTCTTCCAGATGGGCGCTGTTGTTGAGGTCTTTCAGGCAGAGCAGATGGCGGTTTTTGATGAGCACGTTGCCGTCGGCATCGAGGAGGTCGTAAGGCAGGCGGCAGGGCTGGGCGCAGGCGCCGCGGTTGGCGCTGCGGTTGCCGATGTATTGGCTGAGGTAGCACTGTCCGCTGTGGCTCACACACAAGGCGCCGTGGACGAAGAATTCCAGCGGCACGGTGGTGTTGGCCCTAATCTCCTTGATTTCCTTCAGGCTCAGTTCGCGGCCGAGGACGACCTGACTGAAGCCAAGGCTCTCAAGTTGCTGCACACGTTCCACGGTGAGGTTGTCGCACTGTGTGCTGGCGTGGAGTGGGATGGGCGGCAGGTCGAGCTGGAGGAGCTGCATGTCCTGGACGATGAGGGCGTCGACGCCAGCGTTCCAGCAGTCGTAGGCCAGCTGTCGGGCACGTTCGAGCTCGTCCATATATAATAAGGTGTTGAGGGTGACGTAGACCTTGGCGTCGTAGAGGGCGGCATGGCGGCAGAGGCGTTCGATGTCGGCGATACTGTTGGAGGCCTTCTCACGCGCGCCAAACGAAGGTCCGCCGATGTAGACGGCGTCGGCGCCGTGGTTGATGGCAGCGATGCCCACCTCGGCGTCCCTGGCGGGTGAGAGCAGTTCTATCTTCTTCGTGTTCATGCCGCAAAATTACGCAATTTCGGCATGATGCCGAATAATTTGCTATTTTTGCAGGTTATTTTCATCCCCAAAATGGAAAACCGCACCCTCGTCATATTGTTCACCTTGACCGCTCTGTTGCTCTTCGCTTCGGCGATACAGCAAGCCACGGGTCTTTTCCATTTCAAGGCGTTGAATGGCGTGACCGAGGAAGTGCGCAAGCCGAAAGCCAGCTTTGCCTCTTTTATCGAGAGCAAGTTGCAGGACTCGACCGAGGCATACCTTAAACAAAACTACGGCTTTCGCGAGCCGTTGACGCGCCTCCACAACCAAAAACGCTGGACGCTGTTCCGCTATTCGCAGGTGGAAGAGGATGGCCGCATCGTCATCACGCCCGACAACTGGCTCTTCGAGCCGCGGACGGTGGAGGAATACTATCAAGGGCTTGCCTACTATCATGGCCACGATTCGGCATCGATGGCCCAAACTTTTGAAGACGAGGCCCAACGCCTGCGGCAGATACAAGAGCTGCTGAAGCCTTACGGCACGCGGCTTTTTGTGGCCCTGATGCCAGGCAAGGAACAGATCTGCGCGGAGCACATGCCGAAGAACACCTGTTACCACGAAAAAAAGCAGATCACAGCCTATGGCTTTTATTCCAAGCGACTCAAGGAACTGGGAGTCAACTGCATAGACTTTGCCGACTGGTTCATGCAGATGAAAGACACGGTCAGTTATCCGCTGTTTCCGCAGACAGGCACACACTGGAGCGTCTTGGGTGCCCAACATTCCGCCGACAGCCTCGTGCGCTATATGGAAGACCTTGGTGACATCAACATGATGAACATTTGCCTGGCTCCCGATTACCAACGTACCGTATTGGCCGACAGGGACCTCGAGAGTCTGATGAATCTCATCTGGCCTCTCAGGAAACGTCCCAACCGCCTTTCCAACCCCTATCCCGATAATGACTCGACGGCGGTACGACCGACGTTAATCACCATTGGCGACTCGTTCTATTGGAACATCCTCAACCTGACCCCCGTCAGGGCGGTGTTCGAGAAAGTCCCCTATTGGTATTATTTCAGCACTGCCTACTTCGTCGACGAAGACATGAACATCAGCAAGAAAGTGTCGGAGCTCGACATCCTCCAGGAGGTCATCGACGCCGATTTCGTCATGCTCTCCTACTCCACCGTCAGCCTCTACCAGATGAGCAACAGCTTCAGCCAGCAACTGCTCTATAGGTTGAAACAGAAACAAAAAACAGACATTCGAGAATTGTAAACTTATTTACTGGATTGCTTCGTTCCTCGCAAATCCCCGATTCGACGATGCGAAGCGAGTCAATGACGCGAAGCGGACCAAAAAAAATGAACAACTGAACAACTAATAACTAACAACTGATAAATATGGTATTCAGCAGCAACGTATTCCTTCTCTATTTCATGCCAGCGTTCTTCCTGGTGTATTTCCTTATGCCACGAAAGACGCGCAATTATGTGCTCCTGCTGGCTTCACTTATCTTCTATGCCTGGGGCGCACCTGAGTTCATCATACAGCTGGTCGTCTCCACCATCGCCAACTACTTCATCGTCAAGGCAATGTGCAAGACCGAGAAGCCTGCAGCGAAGAAATGGCTTTGTGCGTTGTCCATCGTCATCAGCTTGGGTCTGCTGATATTCTACAAATACGGCAACTTCACCATGGAGAACCTCAACGCCTTGTTGAGCTTGACGGGACATGCACCCCTGACGTGGACGCGCATCCTGCTGCCCATCGGCATCTCGTTCTTCTCGTTCCAAAGCGTCACCTACACCTTGGACACCTACCGTGGCGTCAACAAGCCATTGGAGAAGCTGAGCGACTATGTGCTGTATATCACCATGTTTCCGCAGCTCATCGCAGGTCCCATCGTGCGCTACCGCGACGTGGCCGAGCAGATCCGCCAGCGTGAGTCAACCATGGCCGACCGCATGCAGGGCTTCTACCGCTTCGTCATCGGCTTGAGCAAAAAGATACTGATTGCCGATGTCATCGGACTCTGTGTCGACAAGATGCTGGGGCCCGCCGCCCTCGACGCCTCGCAGGTGGGCGACGTGATGACGCGCATCGCCACCTTAGACACGGGCACGGCATGGCTCGTCGCCTTGGCCTACACCTTCCAGATCTACTTTGACTTTGCGGGATACTCCGACATGGCCATCGGTTTGGGTCGTATCATGGGCTTCAAGTTCCCCGAGAACTTCGACAACCCCTACACCTCGCGCAGCATCACCGAGTTCTGGCGGCGTTGGCACATGACCCTCGGCGCCTTCATCATGAACTACCTCTACATCCCGTTGGGCGGCAACCGCAAAGGAAAAAGACGCATGTACTTTAACCTGTGGTTGTGTTTCCTGCTGTCGGGCCTGTGGCATGGCGCTTCATGGAACTTCGTCATCTGGGGTGCGCTGCACGGGTTCTTCATTTGCCTCGACAAGCTCTTCCTCGGCAAGGTGATGAAGAAAATCGGCACGGTGCCGTCCGTCGTCCTCACCTTCATCACGGTGAGCGTCATCTGGGTCTTCTTCCGCATCGAAGACCTCGGCATGGCCTGGACCTTCGTCACCCGCATGTTCGCCTTCGACTTCAGCGGCTTCACCTTCGATGGCAACGCCTTGGTCTACACCACCATGGCCATTGCTGCCGTCTTCTCCTTCCTCACGCTCACTGGCTGGGGCAAGCGACTGGAGCAGAAGGTGTACTACACAGACTACACCGACCGTCAGCACATCTGGGTGTGGATTGCGGCCGCCTTGATGTTCATCTTCTGCGTGGCCGCCCTCAACGCCACAAGCTTCAGCCCGTTCATTTACTTTAGGTTCTGAGGATGACAAAAGGCAAAGAGACACAAGGAACCAAATTTAACTCCACCCTGCCCCCCTCTGAGAGGGGGATGGGATTTTCCCGCCCTGCGGGCACCCCCTCTGAGAGGGGGAAGGTCTTGTATTGGATCCTGATGGTGTTGCTCTTCCTGCCCATGCTACAACAGCATTTGCTGCACATCCCTTTGAAGCCGTTGAACGGCGTGACCATAGAAACGGAAAAGCCACAATTCGACTTTGACACCTATTGCTCAGGCGAGTACTCCAAACAAGAAGAGAGGTATCTGAGTGAAAACTTCGGCTTCCGCGAACCCGTCATCAGGCTTTACAACCAATACCTTTGGAGCTGTTACAAGAAAACCTACGCCCACGACGTGGTGGCAGGTCAGCACGGCTGGCTCTACACGCCCGAGAGCGTGCGCGACTACTACGGCACCGAGATGCAACGCTGGCAACACTCACCCGAGGAGGCCCGACGCAACTTCGACCGCGAAATCCAATACATGAACCGCGTGCGCGCCATCCTCAAGGACAACGACGTGGAGCTGCTGGCGTTCATCGCCCCCGAAAAGAGCTTCCTTTATCCCGAATATCTCCCTAAGCGCGAACACGATACCAGCACTTTCAACGCCTGTGCCTATTTTTTGCACAGGTTCGATGAAACCGGCTTCCCCTGCATCGACATGACGCAGTGGTTTGGGCAGATGAAAGACACGGTCGGCTACCCGCTGATACCGCAGACGGGGGCGCATTGGGTCTTCCCTGCCGTCTATGCCGCCGACTCGCTGTTTCGCTTCATGGGCGACCTGAAAGACGTCGAGTTGCCGAAGCTACGCATCGGCACGCTACACGAAAGCGACAACCACGGCACCGACAACGAATTGGAACGACTGCTCAACCTGTCGCTACCCATCCGCAAACGCCATGGCTACTGCCCCACGGCGGAGGTCACGGCGGAAAGCGGCCCAAACAGCGTCAAGCCCAAGGTGCTGTTCGTCGGCAACTCCTTCATGTGGGGCATCATCAACCGTGTGCCGATACGGGAAGTGTTTGACGACGTGGAGTTTTGGTACTATTTCACAACGGCATATACCGGCGACCCTTTGGAGCCTAGCGGTGCTGTGATTGACTACGACATGCTGGAGAAAATGCTCGACTTCGACTACATCGTTTGGTCCACCACGGGCAACCAGCTAAACAAGGGCACGATGGGCTTTGCCAATACCGCCATGCTCACCCTTGGCATCGACGACAGCATCAGGACAGCATATATTGAACGCATTGCCGACACGATTTCCCTTGGGATAGACGTTGCACACAACGTCTCTACAGACAGTCTCCGCCACATCGAAGCCCGCACCTACCTTTACAACCACCCCGACCTCATCCCCGAGCTCAGCGGCGACAACCTGACCACCCTAAACTCCGACATCCCCTACGCCAAGGTCATCAAGGACATCCGCAAGGACAGCGTGTGGATGGAAGCCTTGGAGGCGCAGGCCTTCCTGCGCACCGCCACAATGACGCAGATGCTCCATGCCGAGGTAGACCGCATCAATGCCGGCAAGCCGCTCTACAAAGACCAAGCCGACGAGATACAATTCGGTCAACGCTGCCAACAGGAGGCGAAAGAACTCGCGATGAGAATCCCCAACAACGAAAAACTGATGCCGAGCATACGCGAGAAAGCCATAAGGTACAACAAGACCCTCGAAAAAGCCATAGAAGACGACGCCATCTGGCTCATCCGCGAAAAATACGGTCTTGACCATTGCGTGCTCCTTGTTGACCCCGATGCCGAAATCCCAATACCCAAATCAAAATAATTACTAATTTTGCAACTTAATAACAACCGATAGATATGGTATTCAGCAGCAACGTATTCCTACTCTACTTCATGCCGATATTCTTCCTGGTGTATTTTATCCTGCCGAAGAAAGTCCGCAACTACTTCCTGCTGTTGGCCTCGCTGGTCTTCTACGCCTACGGCGCGCCCGAGTTCATCATCCACCTCATCGTCTCCGTCATCGCCAACTTCTATTTGGTGCGATGGATGAACACGGTGGAGAAGCCTGGCTTGAAAAAACTACTATGCGGCATCAGCATCGCCATCAGCATCGGGCTGCTGTTCTACTTCAAGTACGGCAACTTCACGATGCAAAACATCAACGCCGTGCTGGGCTGGGTGGGAGCCGAGCCGCTTAAGTGGACCAAGATCCTGCTGCCCATCGGCATCTCGTTCTTCTCGTTCCAAAGCGTCACCTACACCCTCGACACCTACCGCAAGGTGAACGAGCCCATGGACAAGCTGAGCGACTACATGCTCTACATCGTCATGTTCCCGCAACTCATCGCCGGGCCCATCGTGCGCTACTGCGACATCGCCGACCAAATCCGCAACCGCGAGTCATTATACACCGACCGTTTGCATGGCTTCTACCGCTTCGTCATCGGCTTGGCCAAGAAGGTACTTATCGCCGACGTCATCGGCTTCCAAGTCGACCACGTGCTGGGACCCTCCAACTACGACGTGCTGACCACCGCGCAGCTCGCCGACATCGCCAACAAGATTGCCACCATCGACAGCACCACGGCGTGGATTGCCATCTTCGCCTTCACCTTCCAGATCTACTTCGACTTCGCCGGTTACAGCGACATGGCCATCGGCTTGGGTCGCATGATGGGCTTCAAGTTCCCCGAGAACTTCGACAACCCATACGTCTCCACCACCATCTCGGAGTTTTGGCGCCGTTGGCACCAGACCTTCAGCGTGTTCATCAAGAACTACCTCTACTTCCCTTTGGGTGGCAGCCGTGTGAAGACCGAGGCGCGCAAATACTTCAACCTGTGGTTCTGCTTCCTCGTCAGTGGCCTGTGGCACGGTGCGTCATGGAACTTCGTAGTGTACGGCGCCCTGCAAGGCATCTTCATCTGCGCCGACAAGTTGTTCCTGAAGAAATTCAACGAGCGTTTGGGCAGGATTCCGAGTGTGTTCTTCACCTTCCTCATCATCGTCTTGACGCGCTGCTTCTTCCGCATCGAGCGCATCGACCTGTCGTGGCTCTTCATCAAGCGCCTCTTCGCCTTCGAATTCGCCCCGTTCCACTTCGGCGACAACCCGCACCTCTACGTCACCATGATCGTGGCCGCCTTCTTCTCGTTTTTCACATTGTCGAAGTTCGGCCTGAAGGTGCAGGACAAGGTGTACTTCACTGAATACAACAAAAAGCAGCATATCATCGCCTTCGTGGTCAGCATCCTTGGCTTCATCTTCTGCCTCGGTGCCTTGAACGCCAGTGGCTTCAGCCCATTCATTTACTTCC
>Ga0310697_10005956_pt1 | contig 11683 bp, 7 predicted proteins | sample 172DNAGHGlowgp2_FD_203883 | JGI IMG/M metagenome (GOLD analysis project Ga0310697, IMG submission 203883) | Sheep rumen microbial communities from Palmerston North, Manawatu-Wanganui, New Zealand - 1728 DNA GHGlow gp2 (v2) (version 2) | ecosystem: Host-associated > Mammals > Digestive system >... | reverse complement strand
TCGGTATGCCGGCTGTCGTTGCGGTAGTCGGTCAGGTGTACTATCAGCATGAACAGGAGGGTCAGCACCACCACGGCGATGTCGAACAAAGCCGGTTGCCAGGCGAAGACGAACCGCAGCAGATAGAGCAAGGCTCCCGACGCTATCAAGCCCAAAGAGCCCCAGAGCACCGACATGAGGAAGCCGTAGCCTTTGAAGAACGCCCTGATGCCGACGATGATGCCCAGCATGCCTCCCACGGGCAGGAGCACCGACAGGCCCCAGTGCTGATAGAGGAAATAGCTGTGGCCCGTGATGCCTTTTCCTATCACCAGTCCGCCCCAGATGGCACACATCACATAGAAGAAGATGCGCCAGAAGCGGCCTCTCAGCTTGGACTTCTCCCATTCCATGCGCACGTTGGCTGCATGATGCCGGGTGTCCTCACGGGCCTTGACAAACCTCTTATAATACTGTTGCTGGTTGTCAAAGCGACCGAGTGTCATCAGCCAGTCCTCCAGCTCATGCTCATAGCTGTAGTCCTCATCAAACGACCTTGTCGGGTCTTCATGATAGAACACGGACAGCCATTGCGCGAGTGTGCCGGAACGCAGCTCGCCTTTAATCTGCGAAGCCATCTTCTCATTGAGGCTGCGCCCGTCGGAAAGCAGGGTGCCGTTAGGCAGCAGATAGGAGGGGGTGCATCCCAGGATGCGGCAGAAGCGATAGGCCGCCGTGCGCAGGTCGTAGGCTCCTAAGCGTTCGCGGTTCTCCTCCGACATCAGGTCGAAGCAGCGGTTGGCCTCCTCTATCAGGTTGCTCCACCCGTGCAGCTGGGCATAGTAGTAGAAGCGGCCCTTCGGGTCGGTGATATCCTCCATCAGCGCGGCAAAGTCGTCCGACAGCGTATGCTCGGCGCGTTTCAGCCGTTCAGCCAGCATCTCGCCAACCTGCTCCGGCGTGCGGGCCTCGCACAGGTCGTAGGCAGCCGAGCGATCAATGTTGTAGAGCACCTTATAGGCCAGGGCCTGCGAGTAGGGCTGTCCCATGGTGAGTATGCGGAGCGACTCGCAAGCCATGGCATCGGCGTGCGAATAGAACCACGACAGAAGCCGTCCGTCGGTGAGCGACTTCCATTCGTCATCGGTCATCTTGCCGTGGCCGAAGGCATAGATGATCTCATCGACCGTTGACGACGGTGAACTGGTGAGGAAGGGAATGGCATCGTCTATCTCATAGACCATCTTCAGCAGGGCCACCCTTCCGTCTGCCTCAGGCGTGAAGTAGGAGCGCAGGCGTTCCACATCTGCCTTCGTATGTGTCTCCAGCCAGATGAACAGCCGGTCGTTGGGTTTCTGCAAGGCCAGTGCGTAGAGATCCTGGTTGCTGAGCAGCGAGAGGGCTATGCCGTGGATGTCGTCGCACACCGCGTCGTGAAGGTCGCGATAGGGATAGGTGGGTTCCATGGTATAGACGGCGGCCATGAGTCCGGCCCGCTGGTCGGCGGGATAGCGGTTCACCACGATGTCTTTCACCGCCGTGGCCAGTTTGGTGTTGCCGCACGACTCCAGCCAACTGGCGATGCGGCCGTTGTATAGATACGACAGCGCCAGCCGCTCGTTGCTCACAAGAAGGGGTATCAGCTCATGCACGTTGTCGGCCACGAGGTTGCGGTCGGGGTCTACGATGAAGCTCTTGTAGCGCAGGAAGGGCGACGACACGTCTACCGGCACGTCCTCTCCCTGGAACCAGCGTTCCACCTCATCATATTTCCAGCGGCTCTGCGGGTTCACCGTGGTCAGTCCCTGCACTATCATACGCACGCGCTCTGGCAGTTCGTTGAGCCTCGGCAGACGTCCCTCGTTCTTCTGCTTCATCATCACACGCTCGTTGGAACTCATAGGATTCTCGCCCAGCCAGACGGCGAAGAGGGTGATGCCCAGTGAGTAGTAGTCGGCCGCGGGGGTTATTTCCACCTCGCCGTCTATCACGTCGGCATACATCTCCGGTGCGGCATAGATGGGCGTACGGGCTTGCGTGGTGCGATACGACTTGCCGTCGTGCTCCAGCATCGACGAGATACCGAAGTCGCCCAGCACCAGTTGCCTTTGCCGCTCGTCGCGGAAGAAGAAGTTGCCGGGCTTGATGTCCTTATGCAGGATATTGTTCTTATGACAGTAGGCCAGGGCGGCAGCAGCTTGCAGGGCGATGCGCCGGAACTGGTTGAAATCGCCTTCGAGACGGTAGTTCTGCAGCGTCCCGCCGCGCAGATACTCCATCAGCTCGTAATAGCGGTGCTTGCCGTCCACATAGGTCTTGCCGAAGTCGTAGAGCTTCATAATCATCTCAAACTGGAAGTTGAGGATGGTCTGCAGCAGTTTCTTGTTGATGTCGAAGTTGGGATAGTAGACCTTCAGCACATACTCGCTGCCTTCGTGCTCGACGAGGAATACCTGTGCCTCACCGGAGTTGTCGCTCAGGCAACTTATCTTCCTGTAGTTCTGGCCTTTTAGCACGAAGGAGTCTCCGGCGACATAGGGTACATTCCCCATGGCAGCCCCCGGCTTCATCGTGCGCAGAGTGATGTCATCGGAGACCTGCGGCTCTGCCTGGCGGTCGTAGACAATCGTACGGTCACCATCGCCGGACGGTGGTATGGGGGTATTCATACGGATGGTTCCGTCAGGCCCCAGGCTATTACCGTTTAGGTTGTTTGCAGTATCCATTTAGTTTCTTTAGTAGTTGGACTTCACTATTTGTCATCTTTCATCTCCTGACTGCTGTTCCGGCCGAGCACCACCCATTTGCCGCCCAACTGGGGCTTGGCACATCCGCAGGGACTGCTGTGCATGGCATGCTTCCAGTTGCACACCCAGGCCAGACGCACGCCGGCGGGCTTCTGAGCCATGGCATAGTTGCGCACCCTGGCCGGCGACGGCTGAGGAGGCAAGGCCATGCGGTTGAGCAGCTGCGTGAGCTTGTTCAGGGCATCTTCCTTACGGGCATCCAGCTCACCTTTCTCCATCTTCTTTTCTTTGGGTTCAGGTATCTCGGGCTTGGCCACGCCATCGTCCTGGGCCAGCAGTTTCAGAACTCGCTCACGGAACTGCAGCAGCATCTGCTCGCGCTCGCGGTCCTGGTCGGAGTTGTTGGGCTGCTGCAGCAGCAGACTGCTATACTCCTGTGCCACCTTCATCAGGGCCACATACTCGGGCTGGCTCTGTAGGGACCCCACGAGCTGACGAGCATCGTCGGTAAGAGGCAGTCCGCACTGCTTGCAGAAGGCGAAGTCGTTCAGCGTGTGGCAGGCAGGGCAGACAATGCCGCCACGCGGTGAGCCACATTCGGGACAGAAGGCATCCTGCGCGGCCAGACTGGCTCCGCAGAAGGAGCACACGTCGGGGCGGACATAGTGATGGCATATCTCACAGAAATCGGCATCGGCATCGAGCTCGGAACCACAGTTAGGGCATATCGACACAGTGGCCGATGCCATCAAGGGCTGGCCTGTTGCCTGCTGGTCGGGCATGGCCGCACTCTCCAGCGGGCCTTTGCTGAGCAGACCAAGACCGGTATTTCGTGTTGTTTCGTCGGTCATAGATTTAAATTTTTCTAATTCATGCGCAAAGATAAATATTTTTTTTCAAACACGGAAAACAATCATTCCTTTTTTACTGAAAACTACTTTTTTGCATTATTTTTCGTTTATGCAGTCTTTGTCAGGCCCTCCTGCAATTAATATCGAATTTGCCCATAATTAATATTGAATTGTGAGCAAATTAATATCGAATTGCAGGCAAATTTGATATTAACTACAACCCGTTCGTAATCAAACAGTTACAAAACCGTTAAATTGAATAAATATTCACAAAAGCAACCGCCGCGAATCTGACAGCTGACCCTATATAGATGTTTTTTACACAAAAAAACAATAATCTGCACGGGAAAAGCGTTATAAACTACGTGTTAAGGCGGATTCCTGCGATATTGGCCCTGCTTGTGCTGCTCATCGGTGAGACACAGGCACAGTACGACCCTTCGTTCAGTCATTACTGGGCGATGCCCACCGTCTATAACCCTGCCGCTGTGGGCAAACAGGAAAAACTGAACATCGTGGGCGCCTACAACATGTCGATGACGGGCTTTGAAAACAACCCCCGCACGATGGTGGCTGCCGCCGACATGCCGTTCCAGTTCATGGATGCCTATCACGGCGTGGGCGGAAAGTTCCTGAACGACCAGATAGGCCTTTTTTCCCACAACAGCTTTGCGCTGCAATATGCCCTGAAGATAAAGCTCTTCAGCGGCATGCTGGGCATTGGCGTGCAGGCTGCGATGCTGAGCGAGAACTTCGACGGCTCAAAGGTGGAAACGGCGAAGGAAAACGACCCCGCCTTTGCCACATCGGAACTCACGGGTTCCGGGTTCGACCTGGGTGCAGGCATCTATTACAGCACCAAAAGCTGGTATGCTGGAGCCTCGGTGGCACACGCCCTTGCCCCGACTATAGAACTGGGCGAGAAAAACGAGCTTGTCATCGACCGCACATATTATTTGATGGCCGGAGGCAATATTCGGTTGAAAAATCCGTTATTCACTATACACCCGTCGCTGCTCGGCAGAACCGATGGCGTAGGCTACAGGGCAGATGCCACAGTGAGAATGAAATACACACACGATAAGAAAGTGATGTACGCAGGCGTGGGCTATAGTCCCGGCAATTCGGTCACGGTCTATCTTGGCGGCAACTTCCACGGCATCAGTCTGGGCTATAGCTACGAGGCATATACCAACGGCATCAGCCTGGGCAACGGTTCTCACGAACTGGTGGTAACCTACCAGACCGACATGAACCTGACGAAGAAAGGACGCAACAGGCATCAGTCGGTGAGGATACTGTGACCAAGAGCAGTTGAGATAACAAGAAAAAAGAGAGAAAACGCTAAAATATGAAGACTAATAAGACAAAAGCGAAAGGAGCATCGAGACACGGAATGGGAAGGAGAGCGGCACGCATGGCGGCCCTCGCCTGCTCATTTTCCCTTGTCCTCATCTTCCTGACAAGCTGCTTCGGCGGTAAGTCGGCTACGGCCACAGGCGGCGAACTGACTGGTGCCGGCAGCAAGTCGTTTTCCGAACCTGCCCCTTACGGCATGGTGCTCATAAAGCGGGGCCATCTGCGCATGGGCATCGAGTCGCCCGACTCGCTCTGGGGCAAGCAGACACCCGTGAGGGACATCTCTGTAGACGGATTCTGGATGGACGACACGGAAATCACAAACTCGGAGTACCGGCAGTTTGTCTACTACGTCCGCGACAGTATTATCCGCGAGCGCATGGCCGACCCCAACTACGGCGGCGACGAGAGCTACAAGATTGAGGAAGACAAGAACGGCGACCCCATCAAGCCCTACCTGAACTGGAAGAAAGCACTGCCCCGCAAACCCAACGAGGACGAGCTGCGGGCACTGGAGAGCGTCTACGTGACCAACCCCGTGACGGGCGAGAAAATGCTGGACGCACGGCAGATGAACTATCGCTACGAGGTCTATGACTATACCGAGGCGGCCAAAAGACAGTACCGCACCGCCTTGGAAGAGCGCGACCTGAACACCGACCACTGGGCCAACCCCTCACAAGAGATAATCATGATTTCGAAAGACACGGCCTACATCGACGATGAGGGTAAGATCGTGAGACAGACGCTCAACCGAGAGTACACCGGACCGTGGGACTTCCTTAACACATACATTATTAATATATACCCCGACACGACCTGCTGGGTGAACGACTTCCCTAACGCCGACAACGAGGTGTATATGCGCAACTACTTCTCCAATCCCGCCTACAACGACTATCCCTGCGTGGGCGTGACATGGGAACAGGCCAACGCGTTCTGTGTATGGCGCACCGAGTTCCTGCTGAAGGGGCTGGGTCCGGCCGCTCGCTACGTGCAGCCCTACCGCCTGCCGACGGAGGCAGAATGGGAGTTTGCTGCGAGAGGCAAAGACCAGAACGAGTTCCCCTGGGCCAATGAGGACGTGGCATCGGGCAAGGGATGCTTCTTTGCCAACTTCAAGCCCGACAATGGCAACTACACCAAGGACGGCAACCTGATAACAAGCAAGGTGGGCATATATGCAGCCAACAGCAACGGTCTCTTCGACATGGCGGGCAACGTGGCCGAGTGGACTTCCACCATCTACACCGAGGCCGGTGTCGATGCCATGAACGACATCAACCCTCAGCTGTCCTACAACGCCGCACGCGAGGATCCCTACCGCCTGAAGAAGAAGAGCGTGCGCGGCGGCTCGTGGAAAGACCCCGAGAGCTACATCCGCTCTGCATGGCGCAGCAACGAATATCAGAACCAGCCGCGCAGCTACATCGGTTTCCGGTGCGTACGCTCACTGGCCAACACCACCAGCGAGAAGGCGAAGCCTGTGAAAGCATCGGCCAAGAAGAAATAAACAGTTAAACAAGAATAGCTAAACAGTAGAATAGGAATGACAACCTATAGCAAATATAACATCATCTATCGTCTGCAGAAATGGCTCGACAGCGTTCCCGGACAGACGTTCATGAACTATGCCTACAGTTGGGGCGCATCAATCGTAATCTTAGGTGCGCTCTTCAAACTGACCCATCTGCCTGGTGCCAACTTCATGTTGTTCCTCGGCATGGGAACTGAGGTGCTGGTGTTCTTCATCGCCGGCTTTGACCGTCCGTTCGACAAGACCGAAGACGGCAAGGACCTGCCTACACATGTGGTGGACGATGACGACACCACAAAGAATGTCGGAACAGAAGGCGTTCACGGCATCGGCGGCGGCGGTGCCATCATCATCGGCGGTGGCGGAAATGCTTCGGGCGAAGGCGTGGCAGCTGAAGGTGTCACCGGAACAGGTGGCGGCGGAGGAGGCTTCATCGGCGGCGGAGGCTTCATCGGTGGAGGCGGTTATATTGGCGGTGGCGGCTCTGCGCGAGCAACAGGCACTGCCGGCACTGAGGGCGAACAGCCTGCCGAAGGGACCACTACTGGAGGAGCAGTCACGGGCATCGGTGGCGGCATCATCGGAGGTGTGGTGGCTCCGGAACTGCCCGAACTGAATCCCGATATGGAGGAAGCTACCAACAACTATGTGGAAGAGCTGAAGAAGCTGACCGAGACCCTGCAGAAGGTATCGGAACAGAGCGAACGACTGACCCGCGACTCTGAGGAGATGGAGAACCTGAACCGCACGCTTACGGGCATCTGCAAGGTCTATGAGATGCAGCTCAAGGGGGCCAGCCAGCAGATTGGCACCATCGACGAGATCAACGAGCAGAGCCGCAAGATGGCAGAACAGATAGCCGAACTCAACCGCATCTATACCCGCATGATTGAGGCCATGACCGTCAACATGCCGAAAATAAACAACAATGGCAATTAAGAAAAGACCCGTCTCTCCCCGCCAGAAAATGATCAACCTCATGTATGTGGTGTTGATGGCGATGCTGGCCTTGAACGTCTCCAACGAGGTGCTCAACGGCTTCGACATCGTGGAGAAAAGCCTGAACCGCACCACGGCCAACTCGGCGAAGGAGAACATGGCTATATACGATGACTTTGAGCAGCAGATGAAGGCCAACCCGCAGAAGGTGAAGGAATGGTACGACAAGGCGCAGATGGTAAAACACATGAGCGACTCGCTGTTCGACTTTGCAGCCGAACTGAAACTGGCCATCGCGCAGGAAGCCGACGGCAAGCACGGCGACCCTTCCAATATTCAGAGCAAGGAAGACCTGGAGGCTGCCAACCAGGTGATGCTCGCACCGGGACGCGGTCGCGGAGAAGAGCTGCGACTGGCCATCAACAGCTTCCGCGACAGGATGGTGAAGATGGTGCCCGACACCGCCCAACAGAAGATTATCGCCAGCAACCTGACCACGGAGGTGCCGAAGGACGTGTCGTCGCTCGGCAAGAACTGGCAGGAACACATGTTCGAAGCCATGCCGGCAGCGGCGGCCGTCACACTTCTCTCAAAACTGCAGAATGATGTGCGCTATGCCGAGGGTGAGGTGCTCCACACACTTGTTCAGAATATCGACGTAAAGGACATACGCGTCAACTCGCTCAACGCCTTTGTCATCCCCAACTCGCAAACCATCGTGAGAGGCGACAAGTTCTCTGCCCATATCGTCATGGCGGCCGTTGACACCACGCAGATTCCCGACATCTACATCGGCAACCAGAAAGTGGAACTGAAGGACAATGTGTATGAACGCATCTGCACCGCAACGGGCGACTTCACCCTGTCGGGCTACATCGAGACCATGAACGGCAACGGCGACCGCCTGCGCCGCAACTTCGAACAGAAATACACGGTGGTAGACCCCAGCGCAACCGTCTCTGCCGACCTGATGAACATGCTATATGCCGGCTATAACAACCCCATCAGCGTATCGGTGCCCGGCGTACCATTGAGCAAGATTCAAGCGACGATGACCAACGGATTGCTCACGCAGACCGGACCTGGCAAATGGATTGCCAAGCCCGCCAAGATTGGGGAGAACGCCACCATCACGGTCACATCGACCAATACCGGCCGTCCGCAGCAGATGGGACAGTTCTCTTTCCGCGTGCGCAAACTCCCCGACCCGACACCCTTCATCGCCACCAAAGACGAGAAGGGGAATCCCTCGCGATTCAAGGGAGGCGGCATGCCCAAGGCGGAACTGATGGGTATCGACGGCATTGGGGCTGCCATCGACGACGGCATTCTCGACATCGGCTTCCGCGTGCTGTCGTTCGAGACCGTGTTCTACGACAACATGGGTAACGCCGTGCCTATGGTGGGCGAAGGCGACAGGTTCACTGCCCGCCAGAAGGACACCTTCCGCAAACTGACACGCAACCGCCGCTTCTACATCTCACGCGTGAAGGCTATCGGTCCCGACGGAATAGAGCGCACACTGCCCACATCGATGGAAATCATCGTGAAGTAGGCAGGTGCCCAGAGGGCTTAACGAAGTATTACAAACCATAAGAAATAAAGGCAATAAGATGATGATAAAAGATATGATACGAGGTAGACAAAGGTGGATAGTGGCGATGGCACTGGTCATTGCCCATTGCTCATGGTCCATCAGCGAAGCGCAGGCCCAGCCGAAGAAAAGCAGGGTGCAGCAACAGCAGCAAACGGCTCAGAAGAGCCAGCAGCAGAACACGTCGCAACAAGGCATGACGCAGCGTATGCGCCTGATGTATCCCACGGCCATCGACATGCCGGAAGACGTGGTGTGGCGGCGCGACATCTATCGCGAAATCAACCTCAACGACGATGCTAATGCCGGACTCTATGACCCCGTGGAGCCCGTGGGCAAGCAGATGAACCTGTTTACCTATATCTTCAAACTGGCCCTCAACAACTACATCCCCGTCTACGAGTACCGCCTCGACGGCAACGAGGTGCTCGATGCTACGGCAAAGGTAGACATGAAGACCGTCCTCGACAACTATCACATCTTCTATGAAGAGAAAGACGGCAAGCTGAAGGTGGACAACAGCGACATCCCTTCGGCTGAGGTGAAAGCCTACTATCTGAAAGAGAGTGCCTACTACGACCAGGCCAACTCTTCGTTCCACATCAAAGTGCAGGCCATCTGCCCTGTGATGCTGCGCGAAGACGACTTCGGCGGCGAAGCTTCGAACTATCCGCTGTTCTGGGTAAAATATTCTGAACTGGAGCCGTTCCTAAGCCGCCAGTCGATAAAGACGAGCGACATGAACGATGCCGCCACAATGAGCATGGACGACTATTTTACGCTGAATCAATACAAGGGAAAGATTTACAAAACCGCCAACCGCTTAGGTAAGACGCTCGCACAGGTGGCAGGCAACGACTCAACGAAACTGACGGCCGAACAGAAACGCATCGAAGCCGAACTGGAGGCCTTCCGCAACAACATCTTCGGCGACAAGGCCAAACGCGACTCGCTCGACAGCATTGCATCACTCGACCCGAAAATAGCGAAGAAAACACGCAGCCGCCGGAGCAGCAACAGCACGGAGACGGTGAAGAGCAGCAAGAAGTCGAAGTCGTCTTCGTCGTCGCGCAGCTCATCGTCAGGTACGGTGTCCGTTCGCCGCCAGCGACATTAACAAGACTATCCACAATGAGAAAATCCTTCTGCACATTCATACTGATGACCATAGCCATGCTATGCCAAGTGCCGGCATCTGCCCAAGTAGACTTCGGGGTCAAGGGGGGTGTACAACTGGCTAAACTGGATTTTAGCAACGACTTCCTGAAAGAGTCGAACAGACTGGGATTCTATGCCGGACCGACGCTAAAAATCAGCCTGCCTATCGTAGGATTCGGCATCGATGTATCGGCTTTCTACGAACAGTGTAAGTTTGAAGTGGAAGGCAACTATCTCACACAGAAAGACATCAGCATCCCAGTGTACTTAAGACTGGGAGCTGACATAGCCAACTTCGGATTCTTTATCTTCGCAGGCCCTCAGTTTAAATTCAACCTGGGCGACAGCAGCCGACGATGGACTGATGCCAATGGAGACATGAAACAATATGTCTTCGACACCACGACACTCTATGGAGACGTGGGACTTGGACTGCGGGTCGGACAGATTGAGGGAAGTGCCGCCTACTGCATTCCCTTGGGAAAGACCGGAGACTTCACTTGGACGAAACTCACCTCCCAGATAAGCGACAGTTGGAACTATTCCAAGTCAAGGACCAACACTTGGAAACTGTCTGTAACCTTCTTCTTCTAAACCGTACGCTTTTCTTAGAACGCCATCAGATACGCTGATATCATATTACCCCTGCCACTTGAAGGCTTTTTCACCTATTCCATCCCTGAACAGATGCAGAACAGGGTTTCATTTGGCATGCGGGTGCTTGTTCCGTTCGGCAGAAGCAAGAACTATGTAGGGGTCATCGCCCGACTGCACGACGACAAACCGGAAGGATATCAGGTGAAGAATATCACCGAACTGCTGGACAATCACCCTGTCCTGTTGGAACGACAATACAAACTGTGGCAATGGATCTCAAGCTATTACATGTCGCCCATCGGAGAAGTTTACAAGGCGGCCCTCCCGGCAGGACTGAAAGCAGAGGAAGGCTATAAGCCCCGCACAGAAACCTATATCCGCCTGACAACCGCCTACCAGAACGAGACCTCACTGCACATTGCACTGAACTTACTGGGGCGTTCACCCAAGCAGCAGGAGGCTTTCATCAACTATCTGCAGTTGTCGCACTGGGATTGCGTGCAAGGTAATGATTGTCCTGAAGACATTGTAGAAATTACACGCGAAGAGCTGATGAATGCTTCCGGTGCCACCCTGCCAACGCTCAACTTGCTCGTGAAACGTCACATGCTGGAAACCTACGAGGTGGAAGTGGGACGACTGAACAACGCCGGAGAACCGCATTTTGAAAACATACGAAAACTGAACGAGCCACAACAGAACGCATACAACAGTATCCTGTTTTCGTTTCTCAAAAAGAACGTCACACTGCTACACGGAGTAACCTCCAGCGGCAAGACGGAACTGTATATCCACCTTATCAAGCGCGAACTGGACGAGCACCGGCAAGTGCTCTACCTGCTGCCGGAGATTGCCCTCACCGTGCAGATGATGGAACGTCTGCAAAGGGTGTTCGGCAACCGACTGGGTATCTACCATTCAA
>Ga0310697_10005954_pt1 | contig 11685 bp, 9 predicted proteins | sample 172DNAGHGlowgp2_FD_203883 | JGI IMG/M metagenome (GOLD analysis project Ga0310697, IMG submission 203883) | Sheep rumen microbial communities from Palmerston North, Manawatu-Wanganui, New Zealand - 1728 DNA GHGlow gp2 (v2) (version 2) | ecosystem: Host-associated > Mammals > Digestive system >... | reverse complement strand
CAAGTGTCGAACTCGTCAATGTCAACCTCTTTCCCAGTGCCGCCGCCAGCCTCGCGGAAAGCAATCTCGCGCAGTCGGCCTATCTCGCGCATGACATTGGGAGCGTTATGGGCCGTGACGATATAGATTTTGTTGTTGCTCTTGTTGGTCATGCGCAGTTGCCGGTCGGGCGTCAGTTCGCGCTTCAGTACCTCAACGGGAATCGGATCAATGATAGGCTCTTCCATGTTTGTGTTATTGTGCTTGCTTTTGTTTTAGTGAGTAGACTTGCTCTTTTACGATTTTGGCCCATTCTATCGCAGATTTTTCCTTTGTAAAGGTCTGCCAAGGTATGGGTTTGCCGAACCTGACGGTAAAGGTGTTGCCCTTGTTTTTGAACATCTCGTCGCACAAGAAGAGCATGGCAATGTTCACTTTCTTCACGTAGCGGTCGCTGATGTTCGACAGGCGGTAGAAGAAATTGCTGTTGCGGCCCTCGAAATAAATGGGCACCACATCGCGATGCGTCTCAACGCTCTTGGTAACGAAAGTCTTTTTCCAGTCAAGGTCGCAAATGACGCCCTTGCGGCGGCGTGAACAGAGGCCTGCGGGGAACATGAGGATATGGGTGTCGCCGTTGAATCCGGCCTCGACCATAGCAGGGAAATTGCGTCCGTTCTTGCCGGTTTTGTTGATGGGGATGCATAATGGGGCAAGTCCAGGCAGGTTCATCAGCAGGTCATTGACCAGATAGCGGAAGTTGCCGTCGTAGTGCTCGCCAATCACGGCACCTATGGCCACGCCGTCAATACCTCCCAACGGATGGTTGCTTACGAAGGTGTAGCACTTCCCGTCGTTTGGGTCTGGAAGGTTCTCAGTGCCTTCTACCTTGATGTTTACTTCTAGAAATTTGATGCAGGCCTGTAACCACTCCGTGCCTTTCTTATCGCGGGCACTCCAGAGAAAGCCGTTTACCTCGTCTTCGTGGGCAATACGTTTCAGCCACCATATCAGCGGACGTGGAAGCCAGCGGGCTTTTGCCCCCATCTTTCCGCGCAAGATTTTCTCAATGTCTACTGTTTTCTTAGTAATGACTTCCATGAGTGTGTTGCGTAACGGATTGCAAAATTACGGAAAAACTTTTACTTTTGATACTTTTTTGGTGAAAAATATGTATCGTAGGCTCCTTTTTCACTTTTTTTTACGGCGCAGTGGGATTCGCAGCCCGTTGTAGGCAAGTCGGTGTCGATGGCAAGGATGAATCCCAAAATGTTGCACAAAACAACTGAAATGTGTAGAAAATGCGCCGCTGAAAATTTTTTTTTGCCTTTTGATAAAAATTTTGTGGGGAATTGTGGGGGATTGTGGAGGAAAATGCTTAACTTTGCACACGAAGTTCTTTAAATAAATGTACGTATGCGTTTTTTAGGTAATATAGAGGCCAAGACCGACGCAAAAGGGCGCGTTTTCCTGCCTGCCACCTTCCGCAAGGTGTTGCAGACGGCAGGTGAGGAAGTGCTCGTCATGCGCAAGGATGTGCACCAGAAGTGTTTGGTGCTCTATCCTGAAAGCACCTGGAACCGCCGTATGGATGCCCTGCTCGAGAAAATCAGCGAGTGGGACGATGTAGGACAGCAGGTGCTGAGGCAATACGTGTCGGAAGCCGAAGTGCTTACGCTTGACGGCAACGGCCGCTTCCTTATACCTAAGCGCTACCTGCAGATGGCAGAGATAAGCCAGTCCGTACGCTTTATAGGCATTAACGATGCCATAGAGATATGGGCGGCGGAGAAAACGATGGAGCCTTTCCTGCCGCAGGAGGAATTTGCACAGAAACTGAAAGCACTGATGATGACCGCCAACATTTGACGCAAATGGTTAAAATAGCAGAGACATATCACGTATCTGTCCTTTTAAAGGAAAGTGTCGACGGGCTGGATATCCAGCCCGACGGCATCTATGTAGATGCAACCTTCGGCGGCGGCGGCCATTCGAGGGAGATTCTAAGCCGGTTGGGGAAACACGGACACCTTTTCGGCTTCGATCAGGATGCCGACGCCGAGCGCAACATTGTCAGCGATGGGCGTTTTACCTTCGTCAGAAGCAATTTCCGGTATCTCAAAAACTGGATGCGCTACTATGAGGTGGAGGCCGTCGACGGGCTACTGGCTGACTTGGGCGTGTCGTCGCATCACTTCGACGACGAGACAAGGGGATTCTCTTTCCGCTTTGATGCACCGCTTGACATGCGCATGAACAAGCGGGCTGGAATGACGGCTGCCGATGTGCTGAATAACTATAGCGAGCAGCAACTGGCTAATATATTCTATCTCTACGGCGAACTGAAGTGTGCAAGGCGTCTGGCCGCCATCATCGTGGCAGCACGACAACAGCAGCCTGTTACTACTACTGGCCAACTCCTGGCTCTGGTAGAGAAGGTCTTTGCACGTGAAAGAGAGAAGAAAGAGGTGACGAAACTGTTTCAGGCACTGCGCATCGAAGTGAATCATGAGATGACTGCTCTGCGCGAGATGCTCATGGGGGCTTGCACACTCCTCAAACCTGGAGGGCGTTTGGTTATCATTACCTATCACTCGCTTGAAGACCGTATTGTGAAGAACGTGATGCGCTCGGGCAATGCCGAAGGCAAGGTGAGCACCGACTTTTTTGGCCGCATGTCGTCGCCTTTACACCTTATTAATAATAAGGTAATAGTGCCTTCGGCTCAGGAACAGGAATCTAACCCCCGTAGCCGTAGTGCCAAGTTGAGAATAGCCGAGAAAATATAATCATACAAAATAAAAATGGACGAGGAGAAAATACAGCAGACGGAAGCAGAGGACAAGGCCGTAGAATTAGAAATCGTGGCCGAGCAGGATGACCATGAAAACGAGAATTCTGGTCAGCAGCCTGCATCCACCCTGCAGCAGATGAAACAACAGGCCAGCGAGGATGATGAAGCCCCCGCCGGTTCGCTCTCGCTGCGGCAGATTCTAGGTGGCGACTATTTGTTTTCTCTCGTCAAGAACCACATCTTGCTCATACTGCTGGTGGTCTTTATTACCACGATTTATGTGGGAATACGCTATCAGTGCCAGCAGGACCTCATTGAGATGAACCAACTGGAGAAAGATTTGGAGAAAGCCAAGAACAAGGCTCTTTCAAGTTCCAGTAACCTCACGGAGATGTGTCGTCAGAGCAATGTGCTGCAACAGAATCAGGACACGTTGCTCAAACTGAGCGACCAGCCTCCTTTTATCATTGAAGTGCCTGAGGAGTGAGAAATATGAATCTGTAGATGAAGGTTGTTAAATATATAAAGCATTGACAAGGTGAGCAAGTTCAATAAAGACAAGGTAATGCAGCGCTATCTCATCATAGCAGTACTGCTGGCGCTGGTGGGCGTGGCTGTGATAGCCAAGGCCGGATATACTATGACCGCCAAGAAAAGTTATTGGGAAACGGTGGCCGAGCGCCAGAAGAGCGATAGTACCGCTATTCCTTCCCGCCGTGGCAATATCCTCAGTTGCGACGGACAATTGTTGGCAGGCAGCATTCCGGAATATAAGATATTTATGGACTTCCAGGCTGGTGATAAAGAGGATACGGCATGGACGCATAAGCGTGACACCTTGTGGTACGAGAACCTTGACACCCTCTGTGAAGGTCTGCACCGCATCTTTCCCGACTGGACGGCAGAACGGTTCAAAGCACGCTTGGAAGAAGGACGGTCAAAGGTCATCACCAATTCACGTACGGGTGTCAAGACCGTAGGTGCACGCCATTGGGCTGTGTGGCCTAAGCGCATCAGTTACAGCACATACTGCGAGGTGGCTGAACTGCCGTTTTTCAACCTTCCTCCCAACAAGGGCGGTTTCCACTTTGAGAAGTTTGCCTCACGCACACGTCCCTTCGGCTCGCTTGCCGAGCGTACTCTTGGTGACATCAGAAGTTTTGAGGGCGGACAAGATACTGCACGCTTCGGACTCGAACTCTACTACGATTCGATTCTGCGTGGAAAGAACGGCGTGCAGCGCAAAGAGAAGGTGCTTAACACTATACAGCCCATTGTTGTCATGCCGCCTGTCGATGGTGCCGACATCGTGACCACTATTGATGTGGGCATGCAGGATCTAGCCGAGGAAGCCCTTGTCGACGAACTGAAGAAATGGAATGCCTCTATGGGTGTTACTATCCTCATGGAAGTGAAGACCGGAGATGTCAAAGCCATTGTCAATATGCGTCGTGGCAGTGACGGTGAGTATCATGAGACCTATAACGATGCTATCAGTTATCGGTGTGAGCCAGGCTCGGTGTTCAAGGTGGCTTCGTTTCTCGTAGCCCTTGACGACGGCGTGGTTGATACCAGTTATGTCATCCATACAGGCTGCGGCATCATGCCCATGCATGGAGCCAAGATGAAAGACCACAACTGGCATCGCGGTGGCTATGGCGATATCAACGTGGCCCGTGCGCTTGAGGTGAGCAGCAATATCGGCGTGAGTTATGTCATTGACAAATTCTATGGCAGCAATCCCCGTCGTTATGTGGAGGGACTCTATCGTGTAGGAATAGGTGAAGACTTGAAACTGCACATCAACGGTTATCTGCCTCCCAACATCCGTATGCCTAATACCACAACGACCAACAGGGCTGAGTATTGGAGTAAGACCACGCTGCCCTGGATGTCGATAGGTTATGAGACGCAGATTGCTCCTATCAACACTGTGACCTTCTACAACGCCATTGCCAACAACGGAAGAATGATGCGTCCGCGCTTCGTGAAGCAGTTCGTGAAAGACGGCGAGGTGATTGAGGAGTTGCAGCCAGAGGTCATCAAGGAGCAGATAGCCAAACCGTCGACCATTGCCACCATGCAGACCATCTTGCGCCATGTGGTGAGTCAGGGGTTGGGAAAGAAAGCAGGCTCGCATTCGTTTCAGGTGTCAGGAAAAACGGGCACTGCCCAGGTGGCCAAGGCAGGTGGCTATAAGAACGGCATGGTGGAATATTGGCTAAGTTTCTGTGGCTATTTCCCTTCCGACGATCCGCAGTACACCTGTATCGTCTGTCTGAAGAAGGCAGGACTGCCGGCATCGGGTGGTTCTATGTCGGGTGCGGTCTTCCATAAGATCTCCGAGGGCGTAATGGCCAAGAAACTGAAATTGCGTGTACAGGATGCTGCCGATTCGCTGTCGGTGTTCGTGCCCGATGTGAAGACTGGCGATGCTGCTGCAGCCAACTATGTGCTCAGCAAACTGAATATAAATGCCAACGATCTGCATTTGGCCGATGCACAGACAGAAGAAAACGTGATGCCTAATGCCGTGGGCATGGGAGCACGTGATGCTGTTTATCTGTTGGAGCGTCAGGGCATTAAGGTGCAGTTGCACGGTATGGGTCATGTGAAGCGTCAGAGCGTTGCTGCAGGCACGGCCTTGCATCCTGGCATGGTGTGTGTCTTGGAATTGGAACAATAAGAAAGTAAACGAGATATGAAACTGAACGAACTGATAAGGAATATCACGGTCAGTGCCATTGAGGGCTCGGCCGATGTGGATATCGTCGATGTTGATATTGATTCGCGTTGCGTGGCGACAGGGCATCTGTTCATTGCTATCAAGGGTACGCAGACCGATGGGCATCAGTATATACAGAAGGCTGTTGACATGGGTGCGGCCGCCATCCTATGTGAAGACATGCCTGTCGAGCGCCAGTCGGGCGTATGCTACATACAGGTGCCATCGACCGAGACGGCTGTCGGTCCTGTGGCCACTGTTTTCCATGGTGACCCTACTTCTCGTCTGAAGTTGGTCGGCGTAACAGGCACTAACGGTAAGACCACTATCGCCACCTTATTATATAATATGTTCCGTAAGTTGGGCTATAAGTGTGGACTGCTGTCGACCGTATGCAACTATATTGAGGGCGAGGCTGTGCCAGCCAGTCACACCACGCCCGACCCCATAGAACTGAACCGGTTACTGGAGCGCATGGCCAGTGTTGGCTGCGAATATGTGTTCATGGAGTGCTCTAGTCATGCCATTGCCCAGCAGCGCATCGGCGGTCTGAAGTTTGCAGGCGGCATCTTTACCAACCTGACGCGCGACCACCTCGACTATCATAAGACGGTGGAGAACTATCGCAATGCCAAGAAGGCTTTCTTCGACATGTTGCCTAAAGGTGCTTTTGCCATTACTAATGCCGACGACAAGAACGGTCTGTTCATGGTTCAGAACACCAAGGCCACGGTTAAAACCTATAGCACCCGCACCATGGCTGACTTCCGCGGCCGTATCATTGAGTGTCATTTTGAAGGAATGTATCTGGAGATTGACGGCCACGAGGTGGGCGTGCAGTTCATTGGCAAGTTCAATGTGAGCAATCTGCTGGCTGTCTATGGTGCAGCCGTAATGCTCGGACAGAAGCCGGAGGATGTTTTGCTGGTGCTGAGCACGCTGAAGAGTGTGGCCGGTCGTTTGGAGCCCATTCATTCGCCAGAAGGTTTTACTGCTGTGGTCGACTATGCCCATACTCCCGATGCCCTGGAGAATGTGCTGAAAGCCATCCATGAGGTACTTGACGGAAAGGATGGCCATATCATCACCGTGTGTGGTGCCGGCGGCAACCGAGATAAGGGCAAACGCCCGCTCATGGCTCAGGAAGCCGTAAAACAGAGCGACCGCGTCATCATTACGAGCGATAATCCCCGTTTTGAGGAACCTCAGGACATTATCAACGACATGCTTGCCGGACTGGATCAGCGCCAGATGAAGAAGGTGGTGAGCATCGTCGATCGCAGAGAAGCCATCCGCACCGCATGCATGATGGCTCAAAAGGGCGATGTCATCCTTATTGCAGGCAAGGGTCATGAGGACTATCAGGAGATTAAGGGCGTGAAGCATCACTTTGACGACCGCGAGGAGGTAAGAGCCATTTTTGAGGCATAAAGACGAAATAATGAAATAGCGAAATAACGAAATAACGAAACCATGCTGTACTATCTGTTTCGATTCTTAGAGCAATTCAATATCCCGGGGTCCCATCTGTGGAGTTATATCTCGTTCCGTGCTTTGTTGGCACTTATCTTGTCGCTGGTTATCTCTGCCTGGTTTGGGGAATTCTTTATCAAGTGGATGAAGCGCCGCAAGATTTTTGAAACCGAACGCGATCCGTCTATCGACCCCTTCGGTGTAGAAAAGAAGGGCGTGCCTACTATGGGAGGACTCATCATCATCGTCAGTATACTGGTACCAGTGCTGTTGCTTGGCCGTATTCGCAATGTATATCTCATTCTCATGATTGTAACTACCGTGTGGCTTGGCTTTCTGGGCTTCATGGACGACTATATCAAGATTTTCCGCCGTAACAAGGCTGGCCTGAAAGGCAAGTACAAGATTGTGGGACAGGTGACAATTGGCTTCATCGTGGGACTGGTGCTCTATCTGAGTCCTGATGTGGTGATGCGCGAGAACATCAGTGTGCCGCAGCAGAACAACCAAGTAGAGATTGTGAAGCACGAGGCAGAGCCGCACAAGTCGCTGAAGACCACCATCCCGTTTACCAAGCACCACAACCTGAGTTATTCAGAAATTATGTCGTTTATGGGTAAGCATAAGGTGGCCGCAGGCTGGATTCTGTTTGTTGTCATGACCATCTTCGTAGTGACGGCTGTGTCGAACGGTGCCAACCTCAACGACGGCATGGACGGTATGTGTGCCGGCAACTCGGCTATTATCGGTGTGGCACTTGGCATCTTTGCCTATGTGTCATCGCACATAGGCTATGCCTCTTATTTCGACATTATGTATATTCCCCACTCGGAGGAGTTGGTGGTGTTCCTCAGTGCCTTCGTAGGAGCCATGATAGGTTTCTTGTGGTATAATGCGTTTCCTGCCCAGATTTTCATGGGCGACACGGGCTCGCTCACCATTGGTGGTATCATCGGCGTGTGTGCCGTCATCATACACAAGGAGTTGCTGCTTCCCATTCTGTGCGGCATCTTCTTCGTCGAGAGCCTGAGCGTCATTATCCAGACACAGTGGTTCAAGTTCATGAAGCGCAAGGGACAGCGGGTACGTGTGTTCAGGGCAACGCCCATTCACGACAACTTCCGTAAACTCAATTCGCAACTTGATTCCACTTCACGCTATATTTTGAAAGGCTGGCCTCACCGCCCCTTCCATGAGTCGAAAATCACCATCCGCTTTTGGATTACCACCATTATCCTGGCGGCCATGACCATCATTACGCTAAAAATCAGGTAGAAAAAAACGTTCTACTGCCTGTAGAACGATGTTCTACTCGGAGTAGAACGGTGTTCTACAGGCAGTAGAACGAAAACGAAAGTAAATAAGAACATGAAAAGAATAGTTGTTTTAGGAGCAGGCGAGAGCGGCGCAGGAGCAGCCGTCTTGGCAAAGAAAGAAGGGTTTGATGTGTTTGTGAGCGACATGTCGAAGATAGCCCCGCGCTATAAGCAGATGCTTGACGACCGTCACATCCAGTGGGAGGAGGGTCGGCACACCGAATCGCTCATACTGAATGCCGATGAGATTATCAAGAGTCCCGGCATTCCCGAAACGGCTCCTATGGTAGCGAAAGCCAAGGAGCAAGGCATCGGCATCATTAGTGAGATAGAGTTTGCTGGTCGCTATACGCAGTCGAAAATGATTTGCATCACTGGCTCCAATGGTAAAACCACAACAACTTCGCTCATCTACCATATTTTCAAGAAGGCAGGCTATGATGCCGGACTGGCAGGTAATATCGGTAACTCATTGGCCTTGCAGGTGGCCGAGGATCCGCACGAGTATTATATCATCGAACTGTCGTCGTTCCAACTCGACAATATGTATGACTTCCGTGCCAACATCGCTATCCTGCTCAACATCACCCCCGATCATCTTGACCGCTATGGTTTCGAGATGCAGAACTATGTTGATGCCAAGATGCGTATTATTCAGAACCAGACGCCACAGGATGCTTTCATCTATTGGAACGATGACCCCATCATTCAGCGTGAACTGAAGAAATATGACATTCAGGCCATTCAGTATCCCTTCTCAGAACTGAAGGAGAAAGGCTCCATTGGATATATTTCTGAGGGAGAATATACCATTGAGAAACCTGAGCCCTTCAACATGGAGCAGGAACAACTCAGCCTGACGGGCCGCCACAACATCTACAATTCGCTGGCTGCTGGCATCGCTGGCGACATAGCAGGCATTAAGAAAGATGTGATTCGCGAGAGCCTGAGCGACTTCCCTGGCGTAGAACATCGTCTGGAGAAGGTGGCTACTGTGCGTGGCGTGTACTATGTGAACGACTCGAAGGCCACCAATGTCGACGCTTGCTGGTATGCTCTCGACTCCATGAAGACCAAGGTGGTGCTCATTTTGGGCGGCAAGGACAAGGGCAATGACTATGAGCCCATCAAGCCGCTTGTCCGCGAAAAATGCTCAGCCATAGTCTACCTGGGTGCTGACAATGGGAAACTGCATGACAATTTCGATGCTTTGGGACTGCCGGTGCGCGACACACATTCCATGAAAGATTGCGTGGCCGCCTGCTATGAGTTGGCTCAACCTGGCGAAACCGTATTGCTGTCTCCCTGCTGTGCATCGTTCGACCTCTTTAAGAATATGGAAGACCGTGGCGAGCAGTTCAAAGAATTGGTGAGGAATCTCTAGAAAGTCTAGGAACAAAAAAGTAAATGGAAAAGAAAATAGGCAATCTCTTCAAGGGTGACAAAGGTATATGGACCGTGTTCCTGTTTCTTTGTCTTGTCAGTATTGTCGAGGTTTTTTCGGCTTCGAGCACGCTGACCTATAAGACCCATAACTATATAGGGCCGCTCATCTACCACTGCACCATGATAGGTGCGGGCTTGGTGGTGGCTATCGTGACGCTTAACATACCGTGCCGGTATTTCAAACTGATGACGCCCATCATGCTCATTGTTACCTATGCCACCCTGCTGTGGGTGCTTATAGGCGGTGAGAGTATCAATGGTGCCAACCGCGTCATCCAGTTGCCGGGCTTCACATTCCAGCCGTCGGAGATTGCCAAGGGAACCATGGTACTGGCCACGGCACAGGTGTTGAGTGCCATGCAGCGTGACGATGGCAGCGGTGCCGACCCGATGGCCATGAAATATATCTTGTCACTGGTGGTGCCGGCAGTGTTGCTTATAGGTATGGAAAATCTGTCCACAGCCATACTGCTTTTCTCTGTTGTCTTTGTCATGATGTTCATAGGTCGTGTGCCCCTTAAGCAATTGGGGAAACTTACGGGCGTCTGTGTGTTGTTGGCAGGTCTTTTCCTGTTGCTTGTATTCTCCGTGGCCAAACTCGACAAGGAGGGTCAGGAACTGGAGCAGGCACAGGCTGCTGGCATTGAGATGACATCGAAGCCTGACAAGAGTGAGCGTTCGGTATGGGACAAGTTCACCCATCGTTTCTGGACTTGGAAGAATCGTCTTACTAAGGACTCGGGCAAGAATGTGCCAGCCGAGGAGTATAGCGTGAAAGACAATTTCCAAGTGGCTCATGCCAATTTTGCCATTGCCTCGTCGGGCATCATCGGTAAAGGACCGGGCAACTCGGTGGAGCGCGATTATCTGCCGCAGGCTTTCTCTGATTTTATCTTTGCCATTATCATCGAGGAGATGGGTCTTCTGGGGGCCATCGCCGTAGTGTTCCTCTATGTCATATTGTTGTTCCGTGGTGCTCGCATTGCAGGACGGTGCGAAAACAACTTCCCTGCATTCCTTGTCATGGGTCTGGTGTTGTTGCTGGTGTTCCAGGCGACCATCAACATGTGTGTAGCCGTGGACTTTGGCATCGTTACTGGTCAGCCTCTGCCCCTTGTTTCCAAAGGCGGCACCTCTACCATCGTAAACTGTGCCTATATAGGCGTTATATTGAGTGTCAGCCGCAGTGCCAAGCGTAAGGGCCAAAGCATTGCGTCAACAGAACAAATACAATCTACCGAAGCATGAAAGAGCCAAGAATCGTTATTAGTGGAGGCGGAACAGGCGGCCATATCTTTCCCGCCGTGTCAATAGCAAATGCAATCCGCCAGTTGCGGCCAGATGCCAAAATATTGTTTATTGGTGCCCTTGGCCGCATGGAAATGCAACGGGTGCCACAGGCTGGCTATGAAATAAAGGGCCTGCCCATTCGCGGGTTCTTCCGTCCGTTGTGGAAGCCTGCCAATATCGGGGTGGCTTTGGACTATCTGAAGAGCAAGCGTATGGCCAAGCAACTGCTGCGCGATTTTCAGCCTCAGGTGGCTGTGGGCGTAGGCGGCTATGCCAGCAGTGCAGCCCTTGGTGCAGCCAACAGCCTTGGTGTTCCAACGTTGATTCAGGAACAGAACAGTTATGCTGGTCTGGCCAATAAGAACTTGGCTAAGAATGCTGCAAAGATATGTGTGGCCTATGAGGGTATGGAGCGATTCTTTCCTGCCGACAGGATAATGATGACGGGCAACCCCGTGCGCCAGTCGCTGCTGGAGACAACGATGACACGTGAAGAGGCCTTGAAGACCTTCGGTCTCGATTCCGACAAAAAGACAATCCTTCTGGTGGGCGGTAGTCTTGGAGCCCGCACCATCAACGAGAGTGTGATGCAGCATCTGTCAGACATTGCTGCTTCTGACCTTCAGTTCATATGGCAGACAGGTAAATACTACAGTGCCCAG